>ERZ773079.1453-NODE-1453-length-14137-cov-15.836458_pt1 | contig 14137 bp, 19 predicted proteins | sample MGYA00511355_ERZ773079 | MGnify/ENA primary metagenome ERZ773079 (study PRJEB29015, sample SAMEA2737979) | human oral metagenome | biome: human oral; feature: human-associated habitat; material: dental | place: China | collected 2117 ... | reverse complement strand
TGGTCGGACCCCGACGAGGCCGTCCCCGTCGTCGTCTCCATCGCCCGGCGCGCCGACGTCGCCAGCTTCGCCGAGGGGGCCACCACGCCCGAGGAGGCCCGCACCGCCTGGACGGAGGTGGACGCGCTGCGACGGGGGATGCGGCGCTCGACCGGGCCGTTCGCCCGCGCGCGCCGGACCCTGTCCCCGCGCTCACTGCGCGCCCGGCGCCGCCGTCGTCGGGCATCCCGCCGTCGCAAGGGGAAGGACAGCGGAAGGAAGGACAACTGATGGTCCACAGGATCGCGCCCCCGCCCGAGATCGAGGGCCTGACCTGGGTGCGCGCACTCGGCTCCGGCGGCTTCGCCGACGTGCACCTGTACCGCCAGTCCCTGCCGGCCCGGGACGTGGCCGTCAAGGTGGTGCGCGACCCCACGGAGAGCGGAAGCGTCGACGAGATGCACCGCGAGGCCGACGCGACGGCCGCCGTCGCCGGCCACCCGGCCGTCATCGAGCTCCACGGCGCCGGAACCACCGCGGACGGGCGCCCCTACCTCATCATGGAGTACTGCCCCGTGGCGGACATCGGCGAGCAGGCGCGGGCCCGCCCCATGGCCGTGGACCGGACCCTGGACCTGATCATCCGCGTGTGCGGCGGGGTCGAGGCGCTGCACCGGGCGGGACTCGTCCACCGCGACATCAAGCCCTCCAACATCATGCTGGACGCCTACGGGCGGCCCGTCCTGGCGGACTTCGGCGTGGCCGCCCCCATCGGCGAGCTCGAGCCCGGGCGGCTGGACGGCTTCTCGGTCCTGTGGGCGCCGCCGGAGCAGCAGGACGCCCGCACCCACGCCCACCCCACGCAGGACGTGTGGGCGCTCGCGGCCACGACGTGGACCCTGTTGACGGGGCGCAGCCCCTTCGAGGACCCGCTGGGGGACAACGGTGCGCTCGCCGTCGCCCACCGGGTGCGCTCCGGACGGCTGCGGGGACTGGGGCGACCGGACGCCCCCGCCCAGCTCGAGAGGGTCCTGCGGGCGGCCATGACCCTGGACCCGCTGGAGCGCACCGGCTCGGCCCTGCGCCTGGGCGAGGAGCTCCAGGGCATCCAACGGATCATGGGCCGGCCGGTCACGGCCATGAGCATTGAGCCGGGGGGCCTGATCGCCGAGCCTGTGCTGCCCGCGGCGGACGAGTCGGGCGCCGCCGTCAAGACCCGCCAGCGCGGTTCCCGCCCGGCGGCCTCCGCGGGAACCCGGCGGCGCGCGCGTCCGTCGGTCGATCCCGAGCGGACCCGGATGCGGGCGCCCTCCTACGACTTCCAGAACTTCCAGAACGAGGTGCCCAGGCCGAGTGCCGATGATTGGGAGCAGTCGAGGATCCCGGAGGCCTCAATCGGCAGACCCGCGGAGTCGACCGGCCCCCGCGGGCGCCGGATCCACCCGCTGGGAGTGGTGGCCCTCAGCGTGGTGGGCGCGGTGGCGGCGGCCGGGCTCGTCATCGCCATGCTCACCAACGGCGGGCGGACCACGAGCCTGGCGCCGGCGACCGGGGGCGGGGCCGCCAGCGAGCAGCCGGGGGAGGCGGTCGACGTCCTGCCGCTGCCGGTGTCGGCCCTGACCGGGCGGGTCGACGGCGGGGACGTCGTGTGGACGTGGGTCGACGGGACCGACGCCGCGGGGGCCTCTCCGGGGATGGGTGGCGGCGCGACCGCTTCGGCCACCGCTGGGGACGGCGGCGCGGGGTCGAACGCGACGGCGCACCCGGCGGCCGAGTACTACACCTACACCGTGGAGCGCCCCGGGCAGGAGGAGCGCACGGACCGCACGAGCCTCAACTCCGTGAAGGTGGTGGCGGTGCCCGGGGAGAACTGCATCGAGGTGGTGGCGGTCGCCTCCGGGGGGCGGGCCGCGGACCCGGTGCGCGAGTGCATACAGGTCCCGTGAGGGGTTGCACTGCCGTCATGAGGGACGGTACCCTGGTCACCACTAACGGACATTCGTGCGGACAAAAATCGGGGTCATAATCATGAATGCCGATGACGACAGGCGGTATCTCAGTACTCATCCGTGGATCACCTTCGGTTTCAAGATGGACAGACTACGTCCCGCAACCTGGGTTCTGCTGGGGGAGGCAGCCTCGAAGTGCGAGCACCTGTCCAGTTCGGCCATGCCCCCGGAGTTTGCCAAGGAGCTCAATCAGGTCAGCCTGGAGCGGGGCGCGCACGGGACCACCGGCATCGAGGGCAACAGCCTGAGTGAGGAGGATGTGCGGGCCATTGTGCGGGGCGAGTCCAGGATCCCTCCGTCCCGGGCCTACCAGAAGCAGGAGATCGAGAACATCGTGGACCTGTTCAATGACATCGCCCGCGACTGCCTGGAGGGCCATCCCGCGCCGCTGAGCCCCGAGCGTCTCAAGGAGCAGCACGCCCGCCTCATGGTCGGCCAGCCCGAGAAGGAGGGCGTGGTCCCCGGCGAGTTCCGCACTCATGACGTTGTCGTCGGTCGTTACCGGGGGGCGCCGTCGGAGGACTGCGACTACCTGGTCCGCAGGCTGTGCGACTGGCTCAATGGCGAGTTGGAGGACCTGGGCGGGAGCGACGACGTGCTGCGCGACCCCCGGGTCTTCGTGCTGGCGGCCCTGGCCCACCTGCACCTGGCCTGGATCCATCCCTTCGGCGACGGCAATGGGCGCATCTCGCGACTGCTGGAGTTCGAGATTCTTCTCCGCGCGAGTATTCCTGTGCCGGCCGCGCATCTTCTGTCGGACCACTACAATAAGACTCGCGATCACTATTACGCGATTTTGGAGCGCACGAGCCGTGCCGATGGATATCCCATGGAGGACTTCGTCCACTATGCGATCGAGGGGCTCGTCGATGGCCTGCGGGAGCGGCTTCAGAAGGTGCGGGACATGCAGATGAAAATTATGTGGCAGTCGTACGTCCATGAGCGGTTCCACGGGCGGCACACGCCTGCCAGGACGCGGATGCGCGACGTCGTCCTCCTCCTGCCTCCGGGTGAGTGGACCGCTCCCGATGACATCGTCATGCTCAGCAAAGACATCAATGATGCTTATCGAGGCAAGACGTCCAAAACGATTTCCCGCGATATCAATGCGCTTGAGAGTATGGGACTGGTGGAGAAGCGGCGCGGCCGGGGGGTGCGACCCCGCATCGAGATCATGGCCGCCTTCCTGCCGCCCCGGCGCGAGCAGTGAGCCTTTCTCATCAGGAAAGGTGCGCGCCGGACGCCTCGAAAACCAGTTGAGAGGAGCAACCCGACTCGGCGATAGGCTCCGCCTGTCACGCCCTCGAATGCGAAGAGTCCCAGACCTGAAGAGTCGATATATGTTGGATTAATCTTCGTCCCCGGTCTGAATACCGTCCCCCTCTCGGATACCGACTACTGCGCCGTGCGGGCAACCTGCTTCACGTCGACTCCCACTGTTGCGAATACGTCCTCCTTGTAGGCCGGGTAGCCCAGGATGAGGGCCACCAGGATGAGGATCGCGGCCCGGCGCCGTTTGGTCCTCGCCCCGGATCGCTCCTCGTCGCCCTGGGTTTCGTTCGGCTCCTGCGGGGTCAATTCTTGTCCCGGCGGTTGAGCGTGTCGGCGGTCTTACGGGGCGGGCCGTAGATGAGCCTGGCGAGCCCGGGGTTCAGGTCGAACTCGGGCGCGGGGGTGAAGCAGAAGGTGGCGGTCCCCCCGGAGCCGGGCATCAGTCGGATCAGCACCGGGTCCACGGTCAGCAGGGTGAAGGTTCCCACACCCCGGTGCACCACCGACTCGCCCGCCACCAGATCTGCGCTGATGAACTCCTGGAGCACATCAGCTCCCTCCATATAACCTCCACCGATATGAGCCTCCTGCCTGCCCATACGAATACGCACATCCCGGACGGTGTACGCCGGATCAGAGGTTCGACCTGGTCTGAATACCGTCCCCTCTTGGATGCCGACTACCACGCCGCTCGAGCACACCTGCTTCACGTCAACCTCCACTCTCGCGAATACACCGGACTTGTAGGCCGGGTAGCCCAGGATGAGGGCCACCAGGATGAGGATCGCGGTCCGGCGCCGTTTGGTCCTCGCCCCGGATAGCTCCTCGTCGTCCTGGGTCTCGTCCGGGTTCTGCGGGGTCAATTCTCGTCCCGGCGGTTGAGCGTGTCGGCGGTCTTGCGAGGTGGGCCGTAGATGAGCCTGGCGAGCCCGGGGTCCAGGTCAAACTCGGGCGCGGGGGTGAAGCAGAAGGTGGCGGTCCCCCCGGCACCGGGCATCAGTCGGATCAGCATCGGGTCCACGGTCAGCAGGGTGAAGGTCCCCACACCCCGGTGCACCACCGACTCGCCCGCCACCAGATCCGCGCTGATGAACTCCTGGGTCACATCGGCTCCAATAGGATAACCTCCACCGATATGGGCCTCCTGCCTGCCCATGCGAATGCGCACGTCATCAACATCGTAGGCCGGATATATCTCTCTTCCCGGTCTGAATATCGTCCCCTCGCGGATGCCGACTACTACGCCGTTCGAGCACACCTGCTTCACGTCAACCTCCACTCTCGCGAACACGCCAGACTTGTAGGCCGGATAGCCCACAAGAAGGACTATAACTGTTATGATGACAAGTCGTCGCCGTCTCATTCCGGATACTCCCCGCCCAATGATACGCCCCTGAATAAGTAATTGAACTCGTCCCAATCCAGTTTAAACTCTCCTCCTGGAATAGTTTTTCCGTCCGGAGTCTTGTTGCGTCCGTGCGGGTTCACGAGGGTCACCCCGTTCTCGTCGGCCGCGATCACCGCGAACTCGTGCGACTTCGGCACCTGAAGTTCAGTCCCGTCCATCGTCGTCATCGTCGACGGAGAGAGCATTCCCGGGCCCGTTCCCGCGGTGACCGGCCGGTCGTCGTTGATCGTTTCGATGATCTTGTCATTGCTGTCCCAGAACGGGGCGTTGATGTCGAGGTCGGCCGCGTTCCCCGTGAGGTCCTTCATGGCCCACACTCCGAACCCATCCGCGATCCCGCCGTGGAGGACGTTGCTCCGAGTCCCGCCAGAGCGTCCCTGCGCGTAGGCCGCCTCGAATAGGGACACCAGCGTCGGACCCCCATCATCGCCGCGGGTCCCGTACTTGTAGACATCTGTCACCAGGATCGTATCCGCGCCCTCGGGATTCGGGTTCGTGGGATCGTCGTAGATGGTCACGAAGAAGCCGTCGACCCTGTTCTCCCTGCTATTGAAATGCGTCCTGATGCACCCGCGCAGGAAGGCGCGCCCCTCCTCGGAGTGCATCATGGAGATCAGGACTGCCAGGAAGTAGCAGTCCCCGATCTTCCCCTGATTGACGTCCCCCCAGTCCATATTCTGCATATCCACGAGCAGATTCTGGATATCTGTGTCGGTCAGTGCGTCCAGATCGCCAATATTGACCATTTGTCCGTCGATTTCCTGCATGTTGACGGCCTCGATGTGCAGGGCGACCCGCAATTCCGCCGCGCACTCCGCGGCGTCGCGACGAACACCATCCACATGATGCTGGTACCATTTGGTCAGCTCGTTCAGCTCATTATCGACCCACGCCACCTGGGACGCCTGCTCCTGAGCGCTCATACCATCCCACTGAGTATCCAGTATCTCCGCGGCGATCCGGATGTCTTCCACGGCCTTGGTCCGTGCCTCCAGAGCACTGGCGTAACGATCCAGTGAGGCCCGGCCCTCGTCGATCCCTTTGACGAGCGCCCGCAAGTCTTTACTGGCGGCGGAGTGAACCGTGTCGAAGGCGTCCGCGCTCGCCCCCTCCCAGGAGGGGGCGAGACCGGGAGCCGACTCGTAAGTCGTGCTGGCGTTGTCCAGATCGGTCTTGAGTGTCGCCAGGTTTTGGGCGACCGCGCGCACGTCCTCCGCCCGCCCGGGCAGCTCCCCCACCGAGTCCGCGAATATTCCCATGACTCAGTCCTCCATGTCTCCCGTCTGAAACGTATCGCTATCCCAGGAGAACAGTCTTGACCAGGAATCATCGGTTCTCTGCGACTGCCGCGAGGCCATTCCAACGGCATCCGCCGTGTTCGATGTCCACGACGACCAGGTATCGATGCGCCGATCCCCTTCGGAGATGAACGTGTCGAGCGAGTTCGACAGCCCCAACGACCCCATCGGACCACTTCCCGGATTGGCGGGCATATCGAGCTCATCCAGCGCCCACGACACGTCGTACAGCCTTCCGGACAAGGAGTTCATCTCATCATCGTTCATCGCGAACACGCCAGCCATCCCCGCTCCTCCTCGAACGCCGGTTCGGTGCGGCAATCCTACACCGCGCAGCACCTTCTGGGGAAGCCCCAGAGCTCCTCCATCGTTAGTATCTCACCGTGAAACCGTTGGCGTCGAAGCGCTTCCCCGGTGCTTCGAGTTTGACCGGGTTGCGGGCGATGAGGACGACGGCGAGGCCCTTGCGGGCGGACTTGCGGGCCACTGCGGCTCCGACCCCCCCGGTCGTCCCCAGCGGTCAGCGGGGTGCGCCGCGGATAATGAGCCAACCTCGACCCAACGGTCGCTCCAGAAGAAGGACCGTATCGCCAAAACCAGTAGTCCAGGGGTCGGTGATACCGGTGAAGTCGATGTCCTCCAATCCGTCGAGCCAATTGTCCTCCCTTTTCACGCCACCGTATTTCTCTACATTCTCGCCGCGGAGGCCGATGTAGGTTGTGACGTAGTCTCGGATGGCGGAATCGGTGGCGGTGAAGGCGATGACGTATCCCCATCCGCCGGGATACCGTGCTGCGAAGTTGGTGGATGGTTTCACCGAGATCACCTCGGCGCCTTCGGGCAGCTCGTGACCTTCGCCGATGGAGAGGATATCATCCAGATGATCAATATCTGCCGGATAGCGCCCGTTTCCCCGAGTGCTGTCCATGGAAGCCTCCTGAGTGGTGGTTGTTGCATGATACGGATTCGGCAGGCTGCAAGCAGTTGTGCACAGATAAATAAGAATGGCGCCGACTGCTGCTGAGGAGAATATTTTATTCATTCCACTCTCCGCTTCCTCTCTTGATCGAAGACTGTCCCGCCAGGTCATATTCCTGGGCGAGGCCGGCCCGGTGCGACTCCTGCAATTGTTCATCGGTTGCGGTCATGAGGACGCCTCATCCATCGAGGCGGCCGACATCTCCAAGTCGCCCTCGACTATGCGTGTACCGGTCACGGCGGACCCCCGGGACATCTGCACAGGGACCCGGGAACGAACCGATACCCGGAACCGGAATCACCGACGAATTTACTACTGCGACAGCCCCTACTCGCCAAGAGTTCGACGACGCGCCAAGGGCGTCGCCGGACCGTCCGCGGCGAGCACGCGGCCACCGTCTCATCTGAAAGCGCTCGGGACCCGCGGCCCCGGCGCGGCCAACGGGTGATTTCCCGGCGCGACGGCGATTCCCATGGAATTCCTCCGCCGCGGACGCGGCGCGCCCGCGCACCGGACGTGCCATCCGTCGTCGCTCTCACGTGATCGTCAGTGTGCGCTCCCCTATGACCAGGGCGCTGCCCAGGTCGAGCTCCACACGCTCGCCCCGCGGCAGGTGGCGGGTGGTGCCGTCGGCGAGGCGCAGCACGGTGCCATTGGAGGAGAACATGTCCTCGGCCCACACGCCGCCCCGGCCCGCCGGTCCCAGACGCAGGTGGGTGCGCGAGAGGGAGCGGGTGGGGTCGGTGACCGTCACGAGTCGGTGGGAGGGATCCGACGACGTCGGTGCGCGCCCGAGGACGAGGACGGCGTCAACTGGTTCGCGCTCACCGGAGTCCAGAATGATCCACGCGGCGGCCGCGGGCAGATCCGCCGACCTGGACCGGCTCCTGGCCAGGGGAGCCGCCGGGATCACCGGAGCGGGCGGTTCGGGACGCGGGATCGCGGGGGCCACCGGCTCGGAGGATGTCGGTGCGGGCTCGGCCTGCGGTATCGGGACGGAGGCCCGGTGCCGGGCGGCGGATCGGTATCGGGCGGGCGGCGCCGGGGTCCTGTCGAACGCGCGGGGCTGGGGGCGATCCCAATCGGGAGATGATGCGGGCACCATGAGGACCGGCGGTTCCGGAACGGCGAGTGCCGCGGACCGCAGATGATCCTCGCCGGAGGGCGCCGCAGGCTGCGAGGGATCTTCAATGGGCGGCGGTGCCGCAAAAGCCGCCGCTTCGGCGGGCCGCCCCTCAGGTCTCGCGGGAGCCGGCTGCTCGGGCAGCTGCTCCACGGGCGCCGGCGGTGCCGACGGGGCGGCCGGCCCCTGCCAGGACAGGGCCGGCGAGACCAGAGTGGGTTCGTCGTCGTCCGCATCGGCGCCCGGGAGATTGGCGAGCCCGCTCCAGGGCCTTTTGGCCCGCAGGTTGACTTCGGCGGTCCCGGCGACGCGGTCCACCCAGTCTCGTCCGTCCCTTCCCAGTGCCAGGGTGATGAGGCCGCCGATGCCCGTCGCCGACAGGAGCGTGAGAAGCAGCCCGCGAACGACCGCGCGCCCCAGCCCGGGCGCCGCGTCCGTGCCCGCGCGCACGGTTGCGGTGCCGGTGAGCAGGGTGCCGGGGGAGCGGCCGGTCGCCGCCCGGGCGATTATGAGCACGGCGATGACCTCGGCGGCGACGATGGCCGCGAGCACGACGGAGGGGCTCCATAGACGGCTCGCGGCGACATGGGCGAGCACCAGGACGACATCGACCAGGTAGGCGATGATGCGGGTGCCGGCGTGCGCCGGCGGGTACTGGCGCGCCGATGCCCGGGAGGCGGGTGGGCGGCGCCGGGGGTAGGGCGCGCGCGGGCTCATGAGACCACCCGCCCGACGTCGTCGCAGAGGCCGAGGCGGGCGACGGCGTTGACGGCGCCTCCGCATATATCGCCTCCGCCCGCAGCGGGGCGGTTGTCGGCGACGAGGGTGGTGGCGCAGGCCAAGCGGGCGGTCATGTGTCCTCCGTCCTGATCGAAGGCGCGGTCGGGAGACGACGCCACGCGATCCGAGCCCGACGATAGTACGACCCCCGTGGGGCGGTGGCGCGGGTACCGATCGGTGGGATCGGGGCGGCGCCCGTCCCGGTTCCCCGACCGCTGACGCGGCCGATGGCGCTTCGGCCGCGGGCTCGTCCGCCTGATCGTCTTCGTCTCCCGCCGACAGCGCTGCACAGCCCGGTGATGACGCGGAGACTCCAGGTCCAGCAGGAGGACCGGGCGACCCTCGACCAGCTGCGTCACCGGTCCTGGTGGACGGGGGCGGAGGCCTGGGTGCTGGTCGACGACTACGACCTGATTGCGACGGCGGGCGGGAACCCACTGCTGACGCTGCTGCCACTGCTCGCCCAGTCGCAGGACATCGGGCTGCACGTGATCATCGCCAGGCGGATGGGCGGGGCCGCGCGATCCGTGTACGAGGTGGTATTGCAGAACCTGAGTGAGCTCGGCGCGACCGGCGTCCTTCTGTCGGGGAATCCCGAGGAGGGGGCCGTCATCGGCCGTGTGCGGCCAGTGCGCTCGGCCCCGGGGCGCGCCCGGGTGGTCTCGCGCGACCTGGGCCTGGTCACCGCCCAGCTGCTGTGGACGCCGCCGCGGGCGTGAGCGCGACCGGTCATGAGGGTGTTGCGGTCGACGTGGCGGGCGCGGTCGTGGGGGCGGGGATGGTCCAGGTGATGGTGTCCAGGGCGGCTAGGAGTTCTGGAGGGATGGGCTCATTGGGGGCGGAACAGATTGTAATGTGCCATACGCCTTGGTTCTGCGGTACATACCAGAGTTCACAGGAGTAGATCTCGTCAGGTGATTCCGTTCGGACATAAGAAATGCCCGCGGCCGGTACTCCTCCAATGGTGCGTTCTCCTGCGGAGGCGCTATCGCTGACTCTGTCATCTGTGCTGTACAGCGAGAGCCAGCGGTTCCGATAGTAGACGGCGTCGCACCCGCCGTTTCCTTGAGTGTCGAATGTTGATGGACAACCGGGTCGGAAGATGTCTGATTCAATGAATTGAATCCTGATTCCCTCAATATCGTGCAGCCCGCCGTACGGTCCGATGACTTGGAGGTCTAATAGTACTTCGGGATACGAGAAGACTCTCCATCCCTCGGGGGCGTCGATGCTGATAGGGGGGCGCGTGGGCGGGACGTAGGCGGGGGTCTGCCGCTCCTCCGCGGGGCGGATGCGGCCCGCCAGGGCGAGCGCGCCGCACGCCAATGCGATAATGGTGAGTATTGCTGCGACGATGAGGGGGCGAGAGTTCTCGGGGCGCGGGATCTTGAAGGCCTTCCCCTTCCTAGTGGGTGGCTTCTTCATTGGCGTTCCTTCGAATCGTCTCGGCATTGTTTATACGTTGGTCGAGATCGGATGAGAGGCTGGCGAAAGTGGTCCCATCGTTCACAAGTGTTCTGAAGGAGTTCCTGGTGTCATTGTTCATCGCCGTGAAATTCAGAAGATGTCCCTCACCGTCGCTGTTGTCGGTCATGGGTGTGCTCCCTTGGGCGGGGACGGGGAAGATGCTCCGATCGTAGACGACGGCGTCGGGTGAGGGGTAGGTCTCACGTGCTCCGTCTTGCGGATCGGGCGGTACGCAGACCGCCGAGGAGCGAGGATGGAGCGGCGCGGTAGTCGGCTCGATTCCCACGGTGAGGACGAAGGTCCCGGTCGCAGGTGCTGGGATCACCGGTCTTTGCACGGTGCGGATCGCGCGGGCCCCGGCTTCACGAGGAGGAGGGCGGCGGTGGAGCCGAGTGCCAGGATGCTGACCTCCATGATCAGCGTGGGTGCCGGTAACGGCGCGCTCAGTGTGCGGGACAGGATGATCCCCACGAGGGTGATCGTTCCGATAACGTACGAGGCCACCGCGCGCATCGCCGTGGACCAGCCCGTCAAGAGCCCCCTGGAGCGCAGCGCGTGCAGCCCGAGAAAGGAGATGCCGACCGCTTGGACGATCCCGAGGATCAGGAACTGGATTACCGCCGCGAGGCCGTTGCCATTCACGTCGCTTAAGCTCATCAGAAGCATGAGGATCATTCTTATGATGGTGCAGGCGGCATGGCCGATCGATGTCAGCGTGATATTGCGGATCATGTCCGCCCCTCCGGCAGCCGGGCGGCTGCGGGCTCGTCGTCGGGACCCGGTGGACGATCGCGAGACGGGTCGTCATCGGATGGCCGTCTTGGTCGTACGAGGATCAGTGATACGGCGGATCCGGGCAGCAGGACCGCCGCCTCGGCGGCCAGTACGGGAAGGCTCACATTCATGACCTCGAATAGAAGAACGGGAGTGAGAACGACCGTTCCGATGATGTACGAGATCGTTGATAGCACCGCCGCGGACCAGCTCGTCAGAAGTCCTTTGAGGCGCAGGAAGAGCAATCCCATGGAAGAGATGACGCCGCCCTGTACGAGTTCAATGACCAGAAGATAGTTCCTCGCGGCATTGTAGTCCCAGTCGGGTGCGATCGATAGGGCGATCCGCGCCGCCACCGCGACTCCGATGGTATGACTGACTGTCGTCAGCACGATATTGCGGATAATGCCTATTCGTGGCGGATCGGCGCTTTCCTGATCCGCGTCTCGACCCGATGGGGAATCGCGATCCTGACGGTTCTTCTGCGGAGCCGGTCTCGGATGCACGAGAGTGAGGGGGATGAGGGAGCCGACGCCAAGGAACATGGCCTCGAGTGCCATGATGGAATAGAGGCTGTCCAGGACCGGGGATAGGAGGGCGGGGGTGAGGAAGGAGGTCCCCGCGATGTAGGACGCCGTTGCGAGCAGCGAACTCCGCCAGCTCGACAAGAATCCCCTGGACCGCAGTGCGAGCAGCCCGAGAGAGGAGATCACCGCCCCCTGGATGATTCCGAGGAACATGAATGTGAACATCGTCTCGCCGGTGTCCCATCCACTCATGACTGCTGCGATGAGAAATATTATCGACGCCGCGGTGCAGAGGCTGTGGCAGATCGTCGTCAGCACGATATTGATGATCATGTCCTCTCCTCCGGCCTGGGGGAGGCGCTCGTGGATTCAGTGCCGGGGCCCGGTGGCGGAGGGGGTGCGGGCGTCCAGGTGGAGGTGGGGTCCACCGAGGGGTCGAGGGGGAGGGCGGTCTCCCATTCGGGGGCGACGCGGGTGGCGCGCGGATCCGCCTGAGCGGTGGGGCGGGATCCGGATTCCGTCGAGATCACGACTCCTCGTTCTCTATTGTTTGTCAAACAAACCAAACCGCCATTGAACGTGTCATGCAGATAAACGCTGTCGACATCATCTTTGATGATGGAGTCCGGCCCGACGATGGGAAACAATTCTTTTGTCAGTTCTTGAGCTCTAGGGTAACTCACGGGCTGATCAAAGGTGACCGATGCGGAGAACAATTCGTATCCGCCGTCACTGCGAAGACTGATTCTAGAAGGGGAGAGGAGCGCTGCGCCGCCGCTCTGGACTCCAAGTTGTTCTACGAATCGTCCGAGTTGGACTTCGACCGCGGCCTGGTAGTCCTCGATGGTCTGACGCTCCTCCAGAGGTTTGGTCCCCTCGATCCAGTCGAACATTCCACTGCCCTTTCGTGTGCTGCACGCCGTCACCCCGAAAGCCAGGACGGCCCCCAGTGCGATGGCCCCCCACCAACGTCTTGATATTTTCTGCATCATGATGTCCTGTCCGCAACAGCTTTAGTTATATCCATCAGAGTGTCCGCATCTTCCATATTTGCGGATAATGTTTGCCCGGTCTGAGTTTCAATCCGATGGGGTATCGGGATCCTGGCGGTTGTCGTACGGCGCCGGCCTCGGGCGCACGAGGGCGAGGGGGACGAGGGAGCCGATGCCCAGAAATATGGCCTCGATCACTATGGTGGAATAGGTGTCGTCCAGGACCGGGGCCAGGACGACAGGGGTGAGGAAGAAGGTTCCCACGATGTAGGACGCCGTTGCGAGCAGCGACTTCCACCGGTTCGGCAAGAGCCCCCTGGATCGCAGTGCGAGCAGTCCGAAGGAGGAGATCACCGCCCCCTGGATGATTCCGAGGAACATGAGTGCGGACAGTGTCTCGCCGGCGCCCCATCCGCTCATGACCGCTGCAGTGAGAAATATTATCGACGCCGCGGCGCAGAGGCTGTGGCAGATCGTCATCATCACGATATTGTTAGTCACCTCCTCTCCTCCGATCCGGGACGGCCCCCAGCGCGATGGCCCCCCATCGGCGCCTTGATATTCTCCGCATCATGGTGTTCCGCCGCCCTCCCCGGAGGGTCTTCGGAAGAGTTCCGCCTGGCCGACGCGGCTCTCCGGGGCGTCGTCCGGATTCGTCCCCGATCCCGGGCGCGCGGGTCGGAACGTGCTCGGCCGTGTCCACGCCCCGGGCGCCGTCGGCCGTGTCCGCCGTGGCCATCTGGGCGACGAGGCCGCGATCTCCGCGAGATCGGTGGTGGTCCCAGTGAAGGATGTCGCTCCAGGCGGGCACGGCCCACTCCATCCTCGTGCGCATCCGGCCGCGCCGCCCCGCCGAGGGCCGGTCCGCCGGCGGATCGACCCCGGTCGCGGCGGCGACGTCGCCGATCGAGTTGGACGCCCTCTCGATGTCGCCCTCGACGATCTCAAGGCCGCTCATGCGGACTCCCGGTGTCTCAGTGGGCTTGGGACACGGGGCAATTTACCGGCCGCGCCCGGGCCCGGACAAGAGGCGCGGGAAGACGCATCGGGCGCGCCGCGGAATAAGGGCGGGCGCAGCATGACGGCGGCGAAGGCCGCGGCGGACGCGCCGCGGAATAAGTGAGGGGCGCGACGGGCCCGGCGACATCCCGGCGCCGGCGCAGAGATCGCCCGGATCCGGCGGCGATGCCCCGGGTCAACACTCCGAGCATCCGACGAAGACGCCGTGATCGTGGCAGACTCGACCATGAGCCGGTGCTCCCGTAGCCTCGGGCGCGACCGCATCCACATCCACCGCGAGACAGGCAAGGGAGCTGAATTTGGACCTCAGTCGACTCGGCACCGCGCTCGTCACGCGCTGGGGCGCCGCCACCGACGCGGGTCCCGTGCGGCGCCGGAACGAGGACTCCTGGCTCGCCGAGCCGCCCCTGTACGCCGTCGCCGACGGCATGGGCGGTCACGCCGACGGCGCCGCCGCCTCCGCCACCGCCCTGCACCGGCTCGCCGCGGGCATGCGCCCCGGGGCCGTC
>ERZ773079.1449-NODE-1449-length-14198-cov-23.402036_pt1 | contig 14198 bp, 9 predicted proteins | sample MGYA00511355_ERZ773079 | MGnify/ENA primary metagenome ERZ773079 (study PRJEB29015, sample SAMEA2737979) | human oral metagenome | biome: human oral; feature: human-associated habitat; material: dental | place: China | collected 2117 ... | reverse complement strand
GTAGCCAGATTGACGCCGTCATCGAACTGCAAGTCGGCAACGAAGAAATCGTGCAGCGGATGCTGGCGCGTGGCCGCAGCGACGACAACGAAGCGACCATCCGTCAGCGTCTTGCCGTCTTCGAGGCACAAACCAAACCGCTCACCGACTACTACCAGAAACAGGGCAAACTGCGCAGCATCAACGGCAGCGGCGAACTGGCCGCCATCAGCGCCCGCATCGAAGCGGCGCTTCCCTGACACCCCGGTTTCCCCGCCGTGCGCGGGGAAACCGCCCGCCAGGCGGGACGACTGCGCCATTTACACCACCCACCACCACACCCATGAGCGGCAACAGCATCGGACAACATCTCACCCTCACCACCTACGGCGAAAGCCACGGCCCGGCCATCGGCGGCATCCTCGACGGTGCCCCGGCGGGTATCCCGCTTGACCCTGACGCCATCCAGCGCGAACTCGACCGGCGCAAACCCGGCACCTCGCGCCATGTCACCCCGCGTCAGGAAGACGACCGCGTCCAACTCCTATCCGGCCTCTTTGAAGGCACAACCACCGGCACCCCCATCGGCATCCACATCGCCAACACCAACCAGCGCAGCCAGGACTACGACACTATCAAAAACCAGTACCGCCCCGGCCACGCCGACTACACCTACCACGCCAAATACGGCATCCGCGACTATCGCGGCGGCGGCAGAAGCTCCGCCCGCGAAACCGCCGCCCGCGTTGCCGCCGGAGCCGTTGCCAAAAAATGGCTGAAAGAAAAATTCGGCACGGAAATCACCGCCTACGTTACCCAAGTCGGCGAAAAAGAAATTCAGTTTGAAGGCTACGAACACATTTCCCAAAATCCCTTCTTCGCTGCCAACCAAAGCCAAATTGCCGAGCTGGAAAACTATATGGACAGCATACGCAAATCGTTGGATTCTGTCGGCGCGAAACTGCATATCGAAGCGGCCAACGTCCCCGTCGGCTTGGGCGAGCCCGTCTTCGACCGCCTCGATGCCGAAATCGCCTACGCCATGATGGGCATCAACGCCGTCAAAGGCGTGGAAATCGGCGCAGGCTTCGGCAGCGTCGTCCAGCGCGGCAGCGAACACGGCGACGAACTTACCCCGCGAGGCTTCCTGTCCAACCACTCCGGCGGCATCCTCGGCGGCATCAGCACCGGACAAGACATCCATGTCAACATCGCCATCAAACCCACCAGTTCCATCGCTACCCCGCGCCGCAGCATCGACATCAACGGCAACCCTGTCGAACTCGCTACGCACGGCAGGCACGACCCCTGCGTCGGCCTGCGCGCCGCCCCCATCGCCGAAGCCATGCTGGCACTGGTGCTCATTGACCACGCCCTGCGCCATCGCGCGCAAAATGCCGACGTAGTTGTCGATACGCCAGACATTACCAAGTAGTGAAGATAAAATCTAAAGAGGTCGTCTGAAAACAAACATGACGGATTGTGCCGAACATTTTCAGACGACCTTTCTCAACGCCTATTGAGATAAGTGTGCCGGCCCGACCGCAACATAAACATTTACAATCGAACATTCGCAAAAAAACTTAGCCAAAACACAGGCTTTATACTAAAATACCGCCATTACCGTGCCATAGCGAAACGCACGGCTTTATTTTAGAGGAATACAAACGACATGACACAAGAAACCGCTTTGGGCGCAGCTTTGAAATCCGCCGTCCAAACCATGAGCAAGAAAAAACAGACCGACATGATTGCCGACCACATCTACGGCAAATACGACGTCTTTAAACGATTCAAACCGCTGGCCGTCGGCATCGACCAAGACCTTGTTGCCGCGCTGCCCCAATACGATTCTGCACTGATCGCCCGCGTCCTCGCCAACCATTGCCGCCGCCCCCGCTACCTTAAAGCCTTGGCGCGCGGTGGAAAACGTTTTGATTTGAACAACCGCTTCAAAGGCGAAGTCAGCGCGGAAGAACAAGCCATCGCCCAACAGCATCCGTTTGTCCAGCAGGCTTTGGCAGAACAAGCCGAGCGCCAAGCGGCCAAACAGGCAGCGAAAACTGAGGCAGTAGAAGCCGAACAAGTCGGCGCAGCAGTCGAAACTGAAGAAACGGCACAAAACAACGCCGAATAATATCGAATGATTTTAAAAGGTCGTCTGAAAACGGATTTTCTGTTTTCAGACGACCTTTTTTATGGATATTTCAAACCAACGGAGGAGGGGTAGAGGAACACACTCTGTGGCCATGATTTCTGCTTTGACAGGGATTCACAAACGTGTTTTTTGTTGATTTTTTATCGGGGATTACACGTTTTCAAAGATGGATTTTTGTATGCGTGAGGATTGAAGTAGATGGGAATATCTTGTTTTGTTTGATTTTATTTTAAACTTGGAAAATCAAGATAAAAAAATGCGCATATCGTTTGGGATATGCGCCAAGTCTACAAAGGAGAAATAGAGGAGAAAAATCAAGCTGCATCAAGCAACTCAACGGGCATCATTCTGACACAATAAAGAATTCTTGTCAATAGTTTTTATGAAAATTCTTAAATTGTTGCATTACATGCAACATATTGAATCAGTATTGGAAAATAGCGGCATTTGGTGTCGGGAATTATCATCAAGACAAAACAAAAGGTCGTCTGAAAACCTTTCTCACCGATAATGGGAGAAATTTTCAGACGACCTTCCAGACGGTTAAATCAAGCCGTGGTTGACGGTACTATCCATACCTAAGGCATTCAGGAATTGGGTAGCGGTATAGCTTTCGCCACCTTCAAATTTAAAGGTGTCAACCGTATCATGACCGGATGGGGAATGAACCATATCCTTGATGGTCAATTCGTCATTTGAACCTTTCAGCTTCACAACCCAGTCTTTGCCTGTTGTCAATTCGACATCTTTAATCGTTAAATTCCCTGAGAAGAGAACTGTGGTATCTGCTTCTGCACGGATATTGTGCAAGGTATCGTGTCCGCTTTCCTTTCCAAACATAATGGTATTTTTAACCGAGTGTCCGGAGTCGAAAATGGCATCATTACGCGTACCACCGTCAATTACATTGTATCTTCCCAAGGTGATAATATCTTCTCCTTTGCCACCGTAGAAGGTAACTTTACCGATAACGTCTGAAAAGTCCGCAGTATCGTTATCAGCCGATCCGTAAACAACGCGGTTGTATCCCCTCTGATCAACACCGTACCAGTCAATCTTATCGGTAAGGTCGTGGACAAGGTTACCGGCTTTGTCAAAGTGAGGCGCATTCAGACCAAAATGCTCAATGACTTCGCCAACGGTATAGGTTTTGGAATCAAACTGGAATTCGCTGATTGCGCCGTAAATACCGGACTGGTTTTTGATAGTTAGGACATCGTTTGTTCCTTTGATTGAAATGTTCCAAGTATCGCCGTTCAGACGGGGAATAATAATGAATTCGGAATCGGAAGGGATATGATCGATACCAGATTTGTCATAGCTTTGGGTCATCGAAATTTCTAAATCATCCAAAGTCAGGCCACCGGTAAATCTAACGGTATTGGCATTTTGCATTCCGTTCGGGTTGAATTCGGGATCAAGATTGAAATTGTAGTCAAAGATGGTGTCGTGTCCGTATCCTTTACCAAAGACGTAAGTATCTCGGTGTTGTCCGCCTTCAAGATGGTCATTGCCGGCACCGCCGTCCAGATAATCGTCACCAACGTCGGCATATAATTTATCATTGCCGTCGCCGCCGTAGAGTTCGTCATCGCGTTCGTTACCGAAATAGCTTGTTCCGCTATCGCGCAAGATGTCATCTCCGCCTAGTCCGTACAGACGGTCGCGTCCGTCGATTCCGCTGTCGATGGTATCGTTTTGCTCGGTACCGGTAAGGACATCGTCTCTTGCTGTTCCGGTAATGATCGAACCTTGTTTGTTTGAATTGGCAACAGCTTTGAGTAGGGATTCGTGGGTATAGGTTTCTCCGAGCAATTCAAAACGTCCGACGGAAACTTTGCCGTCTGCGCTGATTTGGTCTCGAATCAATACAGAACTGTTTGCTGATGTAATCAACCAGTCTTTCCCGCCTTGTGCGTTGTCATTGATGCTGATTTTGAGGTCTTTGATACGCAGGTCGTCTGAAAAACGCAAGGTATTGTTTCCTTGATCGTCGATAATCGTATCATCGTCGCCGAAAATATAGGTATCGTTACCTGCGCCGCCTTTCAGGGTATCTTTTCCTTTGCCGCCGATTAAAGTGTCGTTGCCTGCGTCGCCATTGATGTTGTCGTTACCCTCGCCGCCATCCAGATAATCATCTCCGTCGCCGCCATTCAGGTTGTCATTTCCACCCATGCCGTAAACGGTATCGTTGCCGCGCCCGCTGTTGAGACGGTTGTGTCCGGCATTGCCGGTCAAGATATTGTCGCTGTTGTTGCCTGCGCCGAAGATATTGGCATTGCCGGTCAAGGTAACGTTTTCAACATTGGTTGCTGCTGTGTAGGAAACACTGCTGATTACGGTATCGGTACCTGCATCTTTCTTTTCGATAATGACATCCTTGACATTATCAACATAATAAGTATCGTCCCCCCATCCTCCGCTCATCGTGTCGGCACCAGCTTTGCCGTCAATAGTGTCATTGCCATCACTACCATTTAAAACGTCGTCTGAATCGGTTCCATTAATGGTCAGGTTTTGTGGTTTAGCTGTTTCAATATTGGCTTTTGTTGCACGGATAAATTCGGCTACGTCCAAAACACCACTGTCAAAAATAAATTGATGGATGGAAGGAACACTGCTTCCGGCAGTATATTGGTTGCTGATGGTCAGTACGGAATCTGTGTTATTAATGGAGATTTTCCAATCCTGCCCGCCTTCATTGTTAGTAACAGCCATTATGGTCAAATCTTCGGCACGCAAGCCTCCGGTAAAGCGGACGCGGTTGCTTCCCTCGGTATCGACGATGGTATCCCTGCCGCCTGCTGCATTGAAAATGTAGGTATCGTTACCCATGCCACCGTTCAGTATATCATCACCGGATTCCCCGTTTAGAGTGTCGTCGCCATCTTCACCGAACAGTAAGTCAAAGCCTTCTCCACCGTTGATGATGTCATCGCCACCGCCACCGTAAACGGTATCATTGCCGCGTCCGCTATTAAGACGGTTACGTCCGCTATTGCCGATAAGGATGTTATCTCCGTTGTTCCCTGCCCCGAAGATATTGGCATCACCTTCTAGAATCAGATTTTTTTCTCCGGCAGCAAGTGTACGGCTGGTATTGCTGCGAATGTAGGTTCCGTTATTGATGTTTACCGTATCTGCCAATGTGGATACGCCGTGAATGTGCTGTGTTGAAGGAGTTGTTTTAATATTCATAGATATTGTTTTCCGTAGAAATGAAGGATTAAACGGTGATGATGGGAACTATTTGGTTTGTTGGTGTTCCTGACTAAATAAACAATTTAGCATGGCATTGGGAGAATTGTTGGATTTAGGTACGAACGGATATAAATATGGCATGGGCGGTTTGACTGAATATTTTATTTAAAGTTCTGATTTTACGAAAAATAAATATTTCATCTTCATTTTTTATAAATAATGTGATGAGTTAATTGAATTTTTGTTATGGTTTTGCAGCATTTAAATTTGCGAAAATCTGTACTTTAAGGTACTTAAATCAAGCCTGTTTTGTATATATCATGCCGTATTACCGTTTTTCTTTTCGCTATGAAGTCAAAAAATACATTTGTTTTTCTGTGAATTTTTCATTTTCTATGTTCTAAGGCTATAATTTTTAAAAAATAAAATATCGAATAAATAATAACTCGTTAAGAATATTTGATAAATGAGCTGTTGAGTATCAAGCCGTTCGGGGATGGGGTAGGGTTTTGAGGTATTGTTTCACTGAATACGCGCCTATTTTTTATATTTAACGTACAAAAAGGTCGTCTGAAAACCTGATGGATAAGGTTTTCAGACGACCTTTTATTTACAACGAGAAATTACAGCGAGCGGGCGACTTCGACGATGTCGAAGCATTCCAGTTGGTCGCCTTCCATAATTTCGTTGTAGCCTTTGATCATCAAGCCGCACTCGAAGCCCATGCGGACTTCTTTGACGTCGTCTTTGTAGCGTTTCAAAGAAGACAGTTCGCCGGTGTGGATGACCACGTTGTTGCGGATGAGGCGGATATGGGAATCGCGTTTGACCACGCCGTCGGTAACCATACAGCCTGCAATATTGCCGACTTTGGATACGCTGATGACCTGACGGATTTCGACCATACCGGTAACCTGCTCTTTCTCTTCCGGCGCCAGCATGCCGCTCATGGCCGCTTTGACGTCGTCGATGGCATCGTAAATGATGTTGTAGTAGCGGATTTCCACGTTTTCATTTTCGGCAAGTTTGCGCGAAGAAGCGTCTGCACGCACGTTAAAGCCGATGATGAACGCGCCTGAAGCGATGGCAAGGTTGACGTCCGATTCGGTAATGCCGCCCACGCCGCTGTGCAATACGTTTACTTTCACTTCGTCGGTGGACAGTTTTTTCAGGCTGCCCGCCAAAGCTTCGTAAGAACCTTGTACGTCTGCTTTGATGATGACCGACAAGGATTGGGCTTGGTTTTCGCCCATGTTGTTGAACATATTTTCCAGCTTCGCCGCCTGCTGTTTGGCAAGGCGCACGTCGCGGTATTTGCCTTGGCGGAAGAGCGCGATTTCGCGGGCTTTTTTCTCGTCGGCCAACACCATTGCGTCTTCACCGGCGTTCGGTACGTCGGACAAGCCGAGGATTTCGACCGGAATAGACGGGCCGGCTTCATTGATGGCTTTGCCGTTTTCGTCAACCATTGCACGGATTTTACCGAACGCAGTACCGGCCAGCAGCATATCGCCTTTTTTCAGCGTACCGCTTTGCACCAAGAGGGTAGCGACTGCGCCGCGTCCTTTGTCCAGACGGGCTTCGACGATGATGCCTTTGGCGGGCGCATCGACAGGGGCAGTCAGTTCCAAAACTTCGGCCTCAAGCAATACGGCTTCAAGCAACGCGTCGATATTAATGCCTTTTTTGGCGGAAACGTCGATAAATTGTACATCGCCGCCCCATTCGTCCGGCACGACTTCGTGTGCGGTCAACTCTTGGCGGATGCGCTCGGGGTTGGCAGCTTCTTTATCGATTTTGTTGACGGCAACCACCATCGGCACGCCCGCTGCTTTAGCGTGGGCAATGGCTTCGATGGTTTGCGGCATCACGCCGTCGTCGGCGGCAACCACAAGAATCACGATGTCGGTTGCTTTCGCACCACGCGCGCGCATGGCGGTAAACGCTTCGTGACCCGGGGTATCCAAGAAGGTAATCACACCACGAGGGGTTTCAACGTGGTATGCGCCGATGTGCTGGGTAATACCGCCCGCTTCGCCTTGTACCACTTTGGCACGGCGGATGTAGTCCAGCAGGGAGGTTTTACCGTGGTCAACGTGACCCATCACGGTAACAACCGGAGGACGCGGCAATGCTTCGGCTTCTACTGCTTCAACGCCTTCATCCAAGAATGCTTCAGGGTCGTCGGCGGCGGCAGGTTTGCCGATGTGGCCGAGTTCTTCCACCACAATCAGGGCGGTGTCTTGGTCGATGGATTGGTTGATGGTGACCATCATGCCCATTTTCATCAGGGCTTTGACCACTTCCACGCCTTTGACAGCCATTTTGTGCGCCAAATCGGCAACGGTAATGGTTTCGGGAACCAAGACTTCGTGAACGACAGGTTCGGTCGGCGCTTGGAAGGCGTGTTGGTTTGGCTCGAGTTTGAGTTTCTTGCCTTTTTTACCACTGCGTACGCGCTCGTCGTCGCCGTTGCGCGCATTGCGGTCGCGTCCGCCTTTACCGCCTTTACCTTTAGCGTTGCGGCCTTGGTTGTCATCGTCGCGGTTGTGGCGGTCTTCTTTTTTCGCACGGGCAGGATTGGCGGCTTTGCCTTCTGCGGGCGCGGCTTTGGCTTTTTCGGCAGGCTTGCGCTGCTCGGCAACTTTGGCTTCGGCTGAGGGCTTGGCTTGCTGATCCGCCTGTTGTTTCATGGCTTCGCGGCGCGCCTGACGCTCTTGTTTTTCTTTCAACAAGGCTTCTTGATGGGCGCGTAAAGCGGCGGCGCGGCGTGCCTCTTCGTCGCGTTGCGCTTGCTCTTCCGCGCTGACCACAGGTTGCGGAGCGGCAGGGGCAGCGGGTTTGGCTGCTTTTTTCGCGTCTTTGCCTTTATTGCCTTTGTCTTGTTTAGGCTTGGCTTTGCCTTCGGCAGGTTTTTCAGACGACCTTTGGGCAGGTTTGTCTTCAGCCTGAACTGCTTGTGCAGCGGGTTCTGCCGGTTTGTCGTCGGCTTTGCTTCCAGCTGCTTTCACTTCGGCAGGTTTTTCAGCCGCTTCAACAGGTTTCGCTTCTTCCGCTTTGACTTTCGGCTCGGCTTTTGCTGCTTTGGCAGCCTTCAACTTCGCAGCTTCCGCTTCGGCTTTCGCACGCGCTTCGGCACGGGCGGCGGCCTCAGCTTCGGCTTTTGCCTGTTCTGCGGCTTGGTCTTTCGCTTCTGTCTGCTCGGCTTTTTGCGCTTCAGCTACTGCTTTGGCTTTAGCTTCGGCGGCAAGCTCTTCCGGCGAAGGAATCGTTACGGAACGGCCGCGTTTGCGTTCGACTTTGACGCCACTGACAGTGCTGACTTCGGTTTTTTTGCGGCGGATACTGATGGTTCCGCCGTCATTGCCGTTTTTCTTTTTCAGATAGGCGTTCAGCAGTTGCTTGTCGTCCAGCGTCAGGGAATCGCTGCCGCTGCTTTTATTGACGCCGGCTTCTTTCAGTTGTTTCAGCAAATCATCGACGGGGCGTTTCAGTTCGGCGGCAAATTGTTCTACGGTTGTGTTACTCATCTGTACCCCCATTAGTTCTCTTCGGTAAACCAGTGTTCGCGGGCGGCAAGAATCACTTTTTTCGCCGCTTCTTCATCTACACCGGTTATTTCAATCAGTTCGTCAACGGCAAGTTCGGCCAGATCGTCGCGGGTGGTTACGCCGGCTTCCGCCAGTTTGCGGAGCATATCGGAATCTACGCCGTCCAGATTGCGCATGTCATCTGAAACTTCTTCCAGCTTCTCTTCGGACGCAATCGCCATGGTCAGAATCGCATCACGCGCGCGGTTACGCAGGGTTTCGACGATTTCTTCGTCAAAGCCTTCGATGGCGAGCAATTCGGCAGCCGGAACGTAAGCGACTTCTTCCAGCGTGGCAAAACCTTCTTCCACCAAAATATCGGCGGTTTCGTCGTCTATGTTCAGATGCGCGGTAAAGAGGTCGCGGATGGCCGCATCTTCAGCAGCGGTGCGTTCGTCCGCCTCTTCGACGGTCATGATGTTCAACTGCCAACCTGTCAAATCAGATGCCAAGCGCACGTTTTGACCGCCGCGGCCAATAGCAAGCGCGAGCTGGTCTTCGGCGACGATCACGTCAACCGCGTGTTTGTCATCGTCAATCACGATACGGCTGACTTCGGCAGGAGACAGCGCGTTCATCACAAACTCGGCAGTTTCAGACGACCACAGCACCACATCAATGCGCTCGCCTGCCAATTCGTTGCTGACGGCGTTCACACGGGAGCCGCGCACACCGATACAGGTGCCTTGCGGATCGATGCGTTGGTCGTTGGCTTTGACCGCCACTTTCGCACGTTGGCCCGGATCGCGCGCCACTTCGCGGATTTCCAACAAGCCGTCTGCAATTTCAGGGACTTCCATTTCGTACAGCTTCGCAAGGAAATCGCCCGAAGTACGGCTGAGGATGACTTGTTTGCGGCCGGTGTTGCCGATTTCGTCCACACGCAAAAACAGCGCGCGGATACGGTCGCCGCCGCGGAAGTTTTCGCGCGGAATCATTTGTTCGCGCGGAATCAGTGCGTCCAGTTTGCCCGGAACGACTTCGACGATGATGCCGTGGCGTTCTACGCGTTTTACCGTACCGGAAACGATGTCTTCTTTAACAGCCAAGAATTCGTTCAGATTTTGCTCGCGCTCCGCATCGCGGATGCGTTGCAGGATGATTTGTTTGGCAGTTTGTGCGGCTTGGCGGCCAAAGCCTTCGTTCGGCAGCGTTTCTTCGTAGTAGTCGCCGATTTGAATGTCGGTACCCGGAATTTCTTCTTGGATTTCTTCGATGGTTTTTTCCAGGTCGGGATAGGTGTAATCCTCGTCGGCAACAATCAGCCAGCGGCGGTAAGTATGATATTCGCCGGTATCGCGGTCGATTTCGACGCGCACGTCCATGTGCTCGCGGTCGGCTTTTTTCTTGGCTGCGGTAGAAAGGGCAAATTCCAATGCTTGGAACACCACTTCCGCTTCAACGTTTTTCTCGCTTGCCAGCGCTTCAGCAAGTTGCAACATTTCGCGACTCATTTTTTAGAATCTCCAATATCAAGTTTTAAAATTTAAATTCGGGGCGCAGGCGGGCTTTATCGATATTATCTAAGCCGATTTGCGCGGTTTTGCCGTCGAAAGAGAGCGTTACGGTATCGTTTTCACAACCCTCGATGCGGCCGATAAAATTCTTTTGTCCGTCAACCGGCAGGCGGGTTTTGATTTTTGCCTGTTGTCCTGCAAAACGCACGAAATCGGCGGCTTTTTTCAGAGGCCGGTCAAGGCCGGGGCTGGAAATTTCCAGATTTTTATAATCGATATCTTCCACCATGAACACACGGCTCAAATGATTGCTGACGGTCGCGCAGTCTTCGACGGTAATCCCGCCTTCCTTATCGATAAACACGCGCAGCGTGCCTTGCGCAGTCAGCTCGAAATCGACCAGTTCGTAGCCCAAACCCGGCAGGGTTTTTTCGAGAATTGTTTGAATATCCATGAATCTCCCGGAGTACATAAACAAAAAAATGGCCCCGTGGCCATTTTTCGTCAAAATTGAAAAATTGGCTTATTATAACCGCTTTCCACTCAAAAGAAAAGCGTTGATTTATCGCGGCTTTTTTCAGACGACCTCGTAGAATGAATACGCCTGGCGGCATAAAACCAAGCTTAAAATTGTTGACAAAAACAGTCATCTGAAAAATTGCCATTAAACCTTACCCATTGATAATCATCATTTTATTTCCAATCTTTCTTTTTCAGACGACCCCATTTCCCTACCATACGGCTTGCACGAAGCACGCCGTCATTCTAAAATTCAAAGCTGTTATCATCGAAACAAAAAGGCATTGCCATGTCCGCCCGCCCCATCTACAACTTTTCCGCAGGTCCCGCCGTCCTGCCCGAAGCCGTATTGCGTACCGCGCAGCAAGAAATGCTCGACTACAACGGCACAGGCTTCCCCGTCATGGCGATGAGCCACCGCTCGGAAATGTTCCTCAGCATCCTCCATCACGCCGAACAAGACTTGCGTACGCTGCTGAACATTCCTTCCAACTACAAAATCCTGTTCCTGCAAGGCGGCGCGACCACGCAATTCAACATGGTTGCGATGAATCTGGCGCATGGCTTTCCGTCTGCCGATGCAGTGGTAACCGGCAACTGGAGCCGCATCGCCTACGAACAAATGAGCCGCCTTACCGATACCGAAATCCGACTGGCGGCGCACGGCGGCGAACAATTCGACTATACCGCCCTGCCACCCGTCGAAACTTGGGACATAGACAAAAACTCTGCCTTCGTCCACTTCGCCATCAACGAAACCGTCAACGGCCTGCAATACCAAACCGTTCCCAAACTTTCAGACGACCTACCGCCGCTCGTTTGCGATATGTCCAGCGAAATCCTCTCACGCGAGTTTGACGTTTCCGACTACGGGCTGATTTACGCGGGCGCGCAAAAAAACATCGGCCCCGCCGGCGCGACCGTCGTCATCATCCGCGAAGACCTTCTCGACCGCTGCCCCGACAGTATTCCCGACGTCTTCAACTACCGCTCGCACATCAACCGCGACGGCATGTATAACACCCCGTCAACCTACGCCATTTATATGTCAGGTTTAGTGTTCCGCTGGCTGCTGACACAAGGCGGCGTGAAGAAAATCGAAGCCGTCAACAACATCAAAGCCCAAACGCTTTACGACGCCATCGACGGCAGCGGCGGCTTCTACATCAACCGAATCCGCCCCGATGCCCGCTCGAAAATGAACGTCGTTTTCCAAACCGCCTCAGCCGAACTCGACCGCCGCTTCGTCCTCGAAGCCGAACTGCAAGGTCTGTGCCTGCTCAAAGGCTACAAAACCGTCGGCGGCATGCGCGCCAGCATCTACAACGCCATGCCGCTCGAAGGCGTACAGGCGTTGGCGGACTTTATGAGCGATTTCCAACGGCGTTACGGCTAAGGGTTTTATTTCTATATATAAAGGTCGTCTGAAAATTTGCCGCGCTTGTTTTCAGACGACCTCTATATTGGAGGCGGCAGATTAACGGCTTCTATTTATATAGAGTAAATTTATGTAATGATTTTAGTGCCTATTGTATTGTTATGCTTCTTAACCGCGTTTCCAAACATGGTGTTTCAATTCGCTTTGTGCTATAAAATCCGCTGTTTTAACTGATTCGAAAGAAAAAAATGGACGCTTTACACCTTCTCACCACACGTCGTTCATCTAAAAAACTGACTGCTCCCGCGCCGAACGCAGAACAACTGGAAGCGATGCTTCAAGCCGCTACGCAGGTTCCCGATCATGGCAATATGCGTCCGTTCCGCTTCACTGTCATTCAAAGCGCGGAAGGATTGCAACGTTTCCGCGAAATTTTGTGCCGGACCGTTACCGAATTGAATTTTGGCGACGATGTTATGAGAAAGGCCGAGCGGGTGGGCAGTATGGCTCCGATGGTTATCGGCGTAACTTTTGCGCCTAATCGCGAAGTGGCGAAGCCCAAACCCGAATGGGAACAGATGTTGAGCGCGGGCTGTGCCGCCTACGGGTTGCAGCTTGCCGCTTCCGCGCAGGGCTTCGACAACGTGTGGATTACGGGAATGTGGGTCAACAGCCCGCTCTTGCGCGAAGCATTCGGTTGTTCGGACAAAGACAAAATCATCGGGCTGATGATGATCGGCTCTTCTGTGGAAGAGGGGGGCGGTGCGAAAAATACCGATTTGGAACAATTCGTAACAACTTGGTAAACGGTTCGCAATGTAAAAAGGTCGTCTGAAAACCACGATTCAGGTTTCAGACGACCTTTGGTTTTGGGCAAAGCCGAATCGGCAGCTGCCTTTTCCGGCTTCGGGCAAAAGGCGTACAATCCGAATTCAAACGAACCGGAACGAATTGAAACGAATCCAGATGAAACCGAAAATACAAAGACACGAACACATCCTCGCCCTGGTGCGTGAGCAGCATTTCATGACGGTCGAGCAGCTTGCGGAAGCCTTGGACGTTACCCCGCAGACCATACGCCGCGACATACAGGAATTGAGCGAAACGCGGCAGTTGAAGCGTTATCATGGCGGAGCGTCGGTCGGCGATATTTCCGGCGGCGTGGCACAAGGCAAGCGCAATCATTGCCAAAATGAAAAAAACGCCATCGCCCGCCTGATTGCTGCCCACATTCCCGACAATTCGTCGCTGTTTATCAGTATAGGCACGACGATGGAAGCCGTTGCCGCCGAGTTGGTCAAACAGCGTAAAAACCTGCGGATTATCACCAACAATATTTACGTCGCCTCCATCACGTCCGCGCGCACCGACTACACCGTCATCATCACCTCCGGCGTCGTTCGCCCCTTGGACGGCGGGATTACGGGCGTGGCGACGGTCGATTTTATCAATCAGTTTAAAGTCGATTATGCCGTCATGAGTACGCACGGCGTGGAAAGCGACGGCTCGCTTTTGGACTACGACTATAAAGAAGTCAGCGTCATGCAGGCGATGATGACCAATGCGCGGGTCAGGTATTTAGGCGTGGACCACAGCAAATTCAACAGCAACGCCTTGGTCAGGCTGGGTGACATCGGCTCGTTTGACAAAGTATTTACCGACCGCGTACCGGAAGCCGCCATGCAGAAGGTTTTGGGTGATGCGGGCGTAGAATGGCTGGTTGCCGAACCTGTGCCGCTTTGAGTGCGCCACTATAACGATAGAGTCAAGTCGGGTACAATAAAGCCCTTTTCAGACGACCTTTTATAGATACGTCGTCTGAAACCCAATCCCTTCCCAATAAAGAACCATTATGCTCAATAAAGACCAATTCGCGGACAACCATTTCATCCGCACCATCATCGAAGAAGACC
>ERZ773079.1446-NODE-1446-length-14207-cov-12.712479_pt1 | contig 14207 bp, 17 predicted proteins | sample MGYA00511355_ERZ773079 | MGnify/ENA primary metagenome ERZ773079 (study PRJEB29015, sample SAMEA2737979) | human oral metagenome | biome: human oral; feature: human-associated habitat; material: dental | place: China | collected 2117 ... | reverse complement strand
CGGCTACAGAAGACCACCGGAAACCTTCCCGGAAACCATCACCGCAGTCCTCGGAATCATATTCACCTACACCCTATGAATAAGCCTCACCATCACGATGTCGTCGTAGGGAATGAAGTACATGACGATCAGGGAGATGCCGCACACGGCGAAGGAGATCACCGAGAGATTCTTCTTGCCCAGCCGCTTGGAGAAGCGCGCGAAGAGCACGATGCCGACGGCGCCCATCAGGGACGGCAGCATCATGAGAATGGCCACCAGGTCCATGCGCTGAAGATCGTAGATGTAGTAGTACAGCTGGATCCCGATGCGGCCGAAGAAGCCTGTCATGGCGAACAGGAACGCGCAGAACACCATCATGAGGTTCCGGTTCGTGAGGACCACCTTCAGCTCCTCGCCGAGCGGGACGTCCCGCCCCTGGTGCACAGGGGTGATGACCTCGCGGGAGGTGAAGAACACCGCGTAGAAGAGGGGGACGGCGATGACCGCCATGACGAGCGCGGTCATGGTGTAGCCGTGCGTCGTCGTCGTGACCCCGTCCCCCGCACCGGAGAAGTGGATGATCAGGGGCATCGAGACCGCCGAGAGGACGACGGCGCCGAGGTTGGTCCCGATCATGCGGTAGGAGTTCAGCGAGACGCGCTGGTCGGACTTGCGGGACATGACCGTCGACAACGACCCGTACGGCAGGTTGACCAGTCCGTAGACGAGTCCGAGGAGGAAGTACGAGCCGACTGCCCAGACGATCTTCCCGCCCCCGCTCGACAGGGGCGCGGTGAAGGTGAGCACGCAGATGACGGCGAGGAACGGCGTGCCGAAGAGGATGAACGGGCGGAACCTGCCCCAGCGGGTCCTGGTGCGCTCGGCGATTCCACCAATCACCGGGTCGAGGAGGGCGTCGAAGATGCGCGCCACGGCGAGCACCATGCCCGCGACGCCTGCGGACAGGCCGACGTTGTCCGTGTAGAAGAGGGTGAGGAAGGAGCTGCCGAGGCTCCACACGAGCTGGCTGGCGAAGTCGCCGCCCCCGTATGCGAGCTTGGTGATGAAGGAGAGCCTGTCTCCCGGCATCTCGCGCTCCGGAGCCGGAGGCGCCGTCGAGCTGTCGTCAATGGTGGTCATTACACGTCCTTGTGTCATGCGCGCGGAGGAACAGGAATATGGGCGCACGCCCGCACGGGACTCGGTGCCGGAAGGACATGAGCCCCGGATCACCGGGCGGGCGCATCCGCGCACCGCGCCCGCCCGGTGGAGAGAAGCAGGAACCGCTGTGCCGCTTTCAGCCCCTCAGGGTCCGGCGGATGAGGGCCTGCTGCTTGGCGACCTCGGCGAAGGCGTCGATCTCGCCGGGACCGAGATAGGAGTGGCCCTCCCACTCGGTGGAGATGAAGCCGCGGTAGTCGATGTCGCGCAGAATTCCGAGAATGCCGGGGACGTCCATCGAGGGCTCCTCACCGGCGTCGTCGAAGCCGTAGCACTTGCCGTGGACGTGGACGATGTCGTCGGCGATCTCGCGCCAGTCCTCGATGCTCTGGCGGCCGAACATGGTGAAGGTTCCGAGCGTGCCGTCAATAGTCCTGCGCGGCACGCCCCGGGCGGCGGCGAAGTCGGCCCACCGGTTGTAGCGCTCGAAGGTGGTGCCCTCGCCGCGCCAGAACTCCTCCATGGCCCCGATGAGATCGGCCGGCACGCCGCTCTTGACGCACTGGGCGACCCACCCCGGGGGCAGGGCGCGCATGGTGGCGGAGAAGTCGGGGACGAAGCCCGCATAGGGCGAGTCGAGGCGGGCGTAGAGCTCGCGCACCGGCGCGATGGCCGGGGTGAGCGGTCCCTCGGGGGCGTGCAGCTCCATCCCCATTCTCACGTCGGCCCTCTCGGCCGTCGGCAGGACCCGTTCGATGACCGTCGGCGAGGCGCCGAGCTGGATGCGGATGACGTGGAAGCCCAGCAGCCGCGCCGTCTCGATCTGACGGGAGAGGCAGTCGACCATCTCGTCATCGGTCATGAACCGCCCAGAGGGCTGGCCGACGTCGATATTGGAGGACAGGCAGCTGGACACCAGGCCGCGCCGCTCCAGGCCGTCGCGCCAGGAGCGCACGAACTCCGGCGTCACCTCGGGGTAGGTGCGGATCGTCTGGAAGCCGACGATCTCAATGCCGGGGCCGAGGTCATCGGCCGCCACGCGGTCGAGCATGGCGTCCAGGTCGTACTGCTTGGACCACCACTCGTTGGACAGCGAGTACAGGGTCAGGCCGGTCCTGATACCGGTGCCGCCGACACCCTCGATATCGGTGCTCTCAGCGCTCTTGGTGCTCATGCGTCCCTCACCTCCAGGATGCGCGTCTGACGGGTGTGCTTGACCATGCACTGGCCGGGGCCCACGAGGATGTAGGGGATGCGCTGGCGCAGGCGGGCCGCCACCTCGACGACGGCGCCGAGGCTCTGCGGCGCGGGCACGCGGACGTACCCGGTGTCCTGGACGTACCAGAACTCCTCGGTGCGCTCGGCGAGCTCGTCCAGGGTGCAGGAGCGGCCGCCCGCCTCCAGGCGCATGGCCCGACGGGGGACGGCGGCGCCGTCCAGGGTCAGCCCGATGTCCTCGAAGGTGGACAGGGCCAGCGAGCGGTACCACGGGATGCGCAGCGGGACGAGAAGGTCTCCGCCGTCGCGCAGGGCGGGCGAGCCGTCCATGACCATGTCGGAGAATGACGTCATCGTCCGACCTCGACCTTCCGGGTGAAGCGGTTCTCGGTGAGGACCGGCATGTAGGAGACGCGCAGGCGCTGGTTCACCGTGATCTCGTGCTCGCCCGGGGCGAGCCCGCCGGGGAGGCGGACGAGGATCTCGGCGAAGGTGCCCAGCTCCCAGCGCACGTCGGTGACGTCGGCGAGCTCTGCGAAGGTACGGGCGACCCCCTTGTAGCGCAGGCGCAGGTCCTCGACCGGCACGGCCTCGCCGTCGACGACGACGTCGGGCGCCTCGACCATGGACAGGCCGAGCCCGCGGTAGTAGGCGATGTGCGTCTCGAAGGAGAACCCCTCCACCGCGCCGTCGGCGCCGATGGCATTGCGGACGGAGTCCTCGCGGACGATCAGCTCGTTGAACATGTCAGCTCTCCTCTCCGAGCAGGGCCCTGAGCATGCCCTGGTGCCTGGCGACCTGGGCGACGGAGTCGACCTCGACGACATCCTCGATATGACGGTTGCCCTCGTACTCGCTGGACAGGTAGCCGTCGTAGCCGATGTCCTGCAGGACCGGGACGATCTCGTGGTACGGGATGGAGTACTCGTGCCAGTAGCCGGCGCCGGGCGCCTCGTGCATCTCGTAGAACTTGGCGTGGACGTGCTTGATGAACTCGGCGTGGTCGCGCAGGCAGTCGACGCTCTGGGCGATCATGAAGGTGGCGTTGCGGGCCAGGCCCAGGGTCGCGCCGTCGGCGCCGGCCCTCTCCAGGCGCTCGAAGAGGGCGTCGGTGTCCCCGTGGGCGTTGTAGGTGCGGACGATCTTCTCGACGACGGCGGGGTCCGCCCCGTCGCGCAGGGCCCGGTCGACGAGCACCCGCGGGAGCCGGTGGACGAAGATGCCCGTGTCCGGCACGCAGCCCACGACGTCGGCGCCGACGCGCTCGCCGACGTCGAGGTGGCGCCTGATCCACTCGTCCTCGAAGGAGTACGGGGAGTGGATCTCGACGCCCATCCACACGCCGTGGTCGGCCGCGTAGCCGGCGGCGGCCTCGACGACCTCGGGCGGGGTGTTGACGATCACGCGGATGCCCGCGGCGCCGAGCCTGGCCGTGTGCCGGATGTCGCGCCGAAGGGAGTCGACCATCTCGTCGTGGTTGAGCAGGCGGCCGGAGTAGCGCTTGGTGTCCAGGAACATGTCGTGGACCGTCGGGGTGGTGCCGTGGGCGGCCATGATCTCCCTCCACCGCGCGTAAAAGGAGTCCGGCAGATCGGGCTGGCCGGGGAGGGGGAAGCCGGGGAGCATCTGCTCGGCCAGGGTCTCGATGCCCAGGGCGCCGACCTCGGCGGCTGCGGCGACGCAGTCCTCGAGGGTGAAGGTGCCGTGGGCGTACTCGTGCTGGTACGAGTACAGGCTGACGCCGCGCTTGATGCGTGCGGTCATCGGTGCACTCCTCTCTGGGTGCGGATCGGGTGCGGTCCGGGTGGGGGCCGGGTGCGGGGTGAGCATGAGCTGCGGCCGGCGCCGGCAGGGACGGGGGCGGCGCCTCCCCCCCTGCGGATCGCGGCTCCGCGCCCTCCCGGCCGAGACCGCGGCTCCGGCGAGGCGGTCGGGTGAGTCGGGTCAGTCGAAGTAGACCGGCTTGCCGCCCTGGGCGGCCGAGGTGTAGATGCCGTCGAGGATCTCGGTGACGACGACGGCCTGGTCGGCGGTCACGTAGGGCTCGGTGTCATTGAGGATGGCGTCGAGCCACAGGCCCGCCTCGAGCCCGCCCATGTACTGGAAGCCGGTCATGGCGTCGCCGCCGGCGCCGAAGTAGGCGGCGCCCTTCTCGGGGCGGGTCTTGACCAGCTCGCCGCCCTCGGCCCGGTTGACCGTGACGACCAGGTCGGAGCCGCCGTCGGGGTCCTGGATGGTGTCCGCGCCGGCCTCGGTGCCGCACAGGGTCACGCAGCACTCGCGGGAGTCCTGGACGTTCAGGGCCCAGGAGGCCTCGACGAACAGGGAGGCGCCGTTCTTGAAGGTGACGAAGCCGAAGGCGGAGTCCTCCACCTCGTAGGCGGCCGGGTCCCACTCCCCGCCCATATTGCCCTCGGGCTTGTCGGCGAGCTTGTAGTTGACCACGCCGGTCACCGAGGCGACGTCGTAGTTGCCCATCATCCACAGGGCGATGTCGATGGCGTGACCGCCCAGGTCGATGAGCGGGCCGCCGCCCTGCTTCTCCTTGTCGGTGAACACGCCCCAGATGGGCACCCCGCGGCGGCGCACGGCGTGGGCCTTGGCGGCGTAGATCTCGCCGAGCGCGCCCCGGTCGACGAGCTTGCGCAGGAACTGGTACTCGCGGCGCTGGCGGTACTGGAAGCCGACGGAGAGCTTCTTGCCGGTGCGCTCGGCGGTGTCGCGCATCTTGCGGGCGTCGGCGCCGGTGACGGCCATGGGCTTCTCCACCAGCACGTGCTTGCCCGCCTCCAGGGCCGCGCAGGTGATCTCGCAGTGGTTGGCGTTCCACGTGCACACGTGGACGACGTCGATGGACTCGTCCGCCAGGACCCGCTTGTAGTCGGTGCAGGCGTAGGAGTCGGCCGAGCCGTGCGCGGCGCGGGCCTTCTCCGCCCTGTCGATCTCGTAGTCGCAGAAGGCGACGATCTCGGCCCTGTCCTTGTGCTGGGCCAGGCCCTCCAGGTGCTTGCGGGTGCCGATGAATCCCAGGCCGATAATGCCGACGCGAAGCTTGTCGCTCATGAATGAACTCCTGTGTCCTCGTTGAGCCGGCCGTCCTCGGCCGGGCCCGGCGGAGTGTGTCCCCCGCCTCACAGACACCATTCAATCCGCTTCCGACAACAGAACCCAAGGTTCGCCCCATCGACTTACGCCTCCACCGTGCACAAGTCAGGAGCATCCCCTCCCCACCCCCTCTTCGCCGAAACCGGCGGAAGTGACCCGCGAGACCGGCGGAAAGCGCACATCCTGTGGATAACCCGGCGCGGCCGGCTGCCGGCCCCGCCGAGCCCCGAAGCGCACCCCTTAGCCTGAGAGCATGAAGCGCTCCTGCGAGTCTCCGTCGATCCCGCCGTCGGACCCGTCGCCCTCCGAGACCGCCCTCGCCCCGGGGCCGCAGCCGGGTGGCGGTGATGGAGCGGGCGGCGATGCGGAGACCGCCCTCGCCCCGGAGCCGCAGCACTGGCCGGAGCGCCACCGCAGGGGAATCGACCTCGCCGTCGTCGCCCTAGTCCTGGCCTACAACCAGCTCGTCCTGCCCGTGCCCGCGCAGGGCCCGGTCCCGTGGCTGCTGGAGGCGCTCTGCCCGGGCCTGGCCCTCGCCTACCTCCTCAGGCGACGCCGTCCCCTGACGGCCTTCGCGGTCATGCTCCTTCTCACCTGGGCCCAGCTGCTCGCCGCCCCCCTCGGCGGGTTCCTCCCCGTCGACCTCCTGCTGGGGCTCATGGTCCACCACCTCGCGAACACCCGCCGGCGGGCGGTCTCCCTGACGGCCGCCGCCCTCGTCATGGCCTGGGTCCCGATCGCCTTCGCCCCGGCCGTCCGAATGGGCTACAGCCGGCTCAGCCTTCCCGGACTGGCCATGATCGCCGTGGCCTGGGCCTGGACCACGGGGGCCCTTCGCCGCGCGCGCCGCGACCGCCTGGCCGCCCTGGTCGACGCCGCCGAGTACCGGCTGCGCGAGGAGCGGGCGCGCCGCCGGGTCCTGGAGCGGGAGGAGCGCTCCCGGATCGCGCGCGAGATCCACGACGTCGTCTCCCACGGCCTGGGGGTCATGGTGGTGGTCGCCGACGGCGCCGCCGCGACCGCCTCCTCCAACCCCGAGCGGGCCGCCGCCGCGATGCTCCGCGTCCGGGACACCGGGCGTGAGGCCCTGGGCGAGATGAGGCGGATGCTCGCCGTCCTGCGCGACGAGGAGCCGGCCGGGCTCGCGCCCGGGCCCGGCGCGCACGACCTGGAGGCGCTGGTCGACGAGGCCCGTGAGACCGGTCTGCCCGTCCGCCTCGAGGTCTCCGGCGGACTCGACCTGCCCGCCGGGCTCGGCCTCACCGTCTACCGCACGGTCCAGGAGGGGCTGAGCAATGCGCGCAGGCACGCCGGCGCGCCCGGCCGGGTCGAGGTGCGCGTGAACAGGGGGCCGGAGGATCTCGTGGTGGAGGTGCTCGACGACGGCGACGGCGCTCCCCCCGCCGCGGCGTCGGGAGGGACCCCGGCGGGGGCCGCGCCGACCCCGACGGGCGATCATCCGGCCGGCGCCGCCCCGGGGTACGGCCTGACGGGCATGCGCGAGCGGATCGCCGCCCACGGCGGCACCCTCGAGGCGGGGCCGCGGCCGGGCGGCGGATTCGCCCTGCGCGCCGTCCTGCCGGTCCGAACCCGGGAGGGGGCATGACCATCAGGATCGTCCTGGTCGACGACCAGGAGATGTACCGGCTCGGATTCCGCATGCTGCTGGAGACCCGCCAGGAGGTGGAGGTGATCGGCGAGGCCGAGGACGGCCGGGCGGCCGTCGAACTGATCTCCCGCGTGGAGGCCGACGTCGTCCTCATGGACGTGCGCATGCCGCGGATGAACGGCATCGAGGCGACCCGCCGGATCGCGGCGCGGGCCCCCGGACCCCGGGTCCTGGTGCTGACGACCTTCGACCTCGATGAGTACGCCTTCGAGGCGATCCGCGCCGGCGCCGGGGGCTTCCTCCTCAAGGACGCCTCCTTGGAGGAGCTCATGGCCGCGATCCACCATGTCCACGCCGGCGACGCGGTCATGGCGCCCTCGACGACCCGCCGTCTGCTGGAGCGCTTCGCCGTCCGTCCGCCCGCCGTCGGGCCGGGACGGACGGACGCGCGGATGCTCGAGTCCCTCACCGCCCGCGAGCGCGAGGTGCTCCTCCTGCTGGCCCGCGGCCTGACCAACGGGGGCATCGCCCGGGAGCTGTCGGTCGCCGAGGGGACGGTGCGGGTCCACGTCAGCCGGATCCTGGGCAAGCTGGAGCTGAGGGACCGGGCGCAGGCGGTCGTGCTGGCCTACGAGTCGGGGCTGGTCGCCCCGGGGCGCGGGCGCGGCGCCGACGACGGCCCGCTCGCCCCGGGCAGGAGGTAGCCGCCGTCGCCGCTCGCCCCGACCAGAGACGGTAAGCCGCCTCCGCCGTTCGCCCCGGGTGGCGGAGGATCGAGCTGCTGACCTGCACGGCGTCGGCGGCGGATCTGGCCGCTCGCCCCGGGTGGCGGGGGCCGAGCGGGAGGAGGCGGGCGCGCGGGCGTATGCGATACGCATAGGCCCGTCTGGTCCCGCGGGCGGAGGCCCGGACGCCGACGCCCGAGAATGCTCGAGGGCATGAACGATCTCGTCCAGACCTTCAACCTGACCAAGCGCTACGGGGGGCGGACCGTCGTCGACGGGCTGAACCTGCGCATCCCCCGGGGCGCGGTCTACGGCTTCCTCGGCCCCAACGGCTCGGGCAAGTCCACCACCATGAAGATGCTCCTGTCCCTCGTGCGGCCCACCGGCGGGCGGGTCCTCATCGACGGCGAGCCCATGACCCGCCGCACCCGCCGTCGTCATCTGGCCCGTATCGGCGCCCTCATCGAGTCCCCGCCGGGTTACGGGCATCTCACGGGGGCGGAGAACATGCGGATCCTCCAGCGGCTGCTCGACCTGCCCGACCGGGATGTGGCGCGCGCGGTGGACGCCGTCCGCATGGGCGGGCAGATGGGCAAGAGGGTCCGCGAGTACTCCCTGGGCATGAAGCAGCGCCTGGGGATCGCCATGGCGCTCGCGCGCCGCCCCTCGCTGCTCATCCTCGACGAGCCCGTCAACGGCCTCGACCCGGCGGGCATCGAGGAGATCCGCCGACTGGTGCGCGACCTGGCGTCCGACGGCGTGACCGTCATGGTCTCCTCCCACCTGCTGGGCGAGATCGACCGGACCGCCACCGTGCTGGGCATCATCGCCCGGGGCACCCTGATCTTCCAGGGCACTCGCGCCGAGCTCGCGGGCGCCTCCGCGCCGGACACGCTCCTGGAGTGCTCGGACCCGGCGGCCGCCTCCGGCCTTCTGGCCGCCCGGGGCGCCGCGCCGGTTCGCGAACGCGACCTGCTGCGGATCCCCGGTCTGACGCGCCGGGCCACGGCCGACGCCGTCGCCGTCCTCGTGAGGGAGGGCATCGGCGTGTACGCGGTGCGCCAGGAGGAGCGGAGCCTGGAGGACGTCTTCATGGCCCTCACCCGGGGAGGCGGACTGTGAACACCACCCTCAGCCTTCGTGCACTGTGCAACGAGTTCGCCAAGATGCGCCACCTGCGCATCGGGGCCGTCGTGGCCCTCCTCCTGGGCGGCGGGGCCGCCCTCACCGTGGCCTGGGCCATGGGCTCGGGCCTGCCCGACCACCGGCTGGATGCCGACGGCTACGGGTGGAGGCTGCTCATGGTCTCGCTGCACTCCTCCGCCATGCTCGTCGCCCCGGTCCTTCTGGCCGTCGCGGCCAGCCGCCAGGTGGAGATCGAGCACTCGGGCGGCGGCTGGTGGGCCTCCGCCGCCGCGGGCGCCGCCCCGGGGCGGCTGTGCCGGGCCAAGCTCCTCGCCCTCGGACTGCTCGTCACGCCCGTGCCCGCGGTCTGGGGCGCCATCGTGGCGGCCCTCGGCACGGCGATCGGCGTAGCCGCCCCCTTCCCGGCGGCCCGTCTTGTCGGGCTCGTGGTCTCCCTCATGGTCATCGACCTCGCCGTCCTCGCCGTCCAGCTGCTGGCCTCCGCCAGGGCGGACAACCAGCTCGGGCCGCTGGCCCTGGGGATCATCGGGACCCTTCTGGGCCTCTTCTCCCAGATCATGCCCGCCTGGGTGCGGTGCCTGAGCCCGTGGACCGCCTACGGTCTCGTCGCCCCCGCCGACTTCGTCGGCGAGGACCTGGTCGACCTGGACGCGCACCCGGGGCTCCTGGCCGCCCTGGCCGTGGCCGGCACCGCGCTCCTCCTGGCCGTCACCGCGCACCTGGACCGTCGGGAGGTCTGAGATGAAACCCGTTCTCGCTGAAATCCTCAAGCTGCGCGGCTCCACGAGCTGGGCGGTGGCCGTGCTCCTGCCGGTGGCCTCGGTCGTCAGCGCCTGCATCTTCGTCCGGCCCGACGGCTGGCGGCTCCTGTGGATCCGGTCCGTCGGCTTCTACGGCATGGCCCTGCTCCCGGTCGGGCTGGCGGTGCTGGCCTCTCTCGTGTGGCGCGTGGAGCACCGGGGCTCTAACTGGAACGTCCTCATGAGCACGCCCGTGCCCACGTGGCGGACGGTGGTCGCCAAGACCGCAGCCATCTGGCTGCTCGCATCGGGCATGCAACTCGTCCTGGTCCTGGCCGTGGCGGCCGTCGGTGTCGGCGCCCTGGGCCTTCCGGGCGCGCCGCCGGGGCTCTGCCTCGCCGCCGGCGCTCTGACCGCCGTGGCCTGCGCGCCGGTGTGCGCCCTGCAGTCGGCGATCTCGGCCTTCACCCGGTCCTTCGCCCTGCCCGTCGCCGCGGGACTGTGCCTGACGGGAGTCGGCACCACGATGCTGCTGGCGCACGTGCCGGGGATCTGGCTGCTGCCCCACGCACTGGTGACGCGGACCACCCAGATCGGGGCCCTGGAGAGGGGATCGGCCACGGGCTTCACCGTCCAGGACCTCACCTGGGGCAGTGCCGCGGCGACGGTCGGGACGGCCGCGATCCTCACGGGTATTGTCATCGCCGCCACGACCCTTGCGCTCAATCGCACCGACGCCCGCAACTGAGAGCTCACCGAAACCGGCCGAAACCGTGGATGTCTCATGGCTTCCGGCACTGCCGGAAGCCATGAGGCATCACGGCGGAAAATGCACGCGAGACCGGCGGATGGTGCGCGCCCTGCGGATAGCTCGGGCGTAGCAGACGCCGCCTCGCAGCCAGGTAGTCGATGGCGGCCTCCCCGCCGTCCTCGACGGTGGTGACGGCGCACCGCCGCATCCCGACGACGAAGCGCGGTATGCGGCGTGCAGACAGGCTCCAGCGCCTCGCACTGCGCGCCGGCGACCGGGTCCGCGGCACCCGCGGCAATTGCCGCCGGGGCCCGGCGCTGCAAGACTCCCGCCATGGACACCGGCCGCCGCGCTCTCCTCGACCGCCTGTGGTCCGAGGGCCAGGTCTTCGACGCGGCCCAGCCCGACCGCCTCGACCGCCGCCGCAACCTCGAGCCCGAGAGCGCGGAGCTGCTCGCCCTCCTCGTGCGCACCGCCGGCGCCGACCGCGTCCTCGAGCTCGGCACGTCCAACGGCTACTCGACGATCTGGCTGGCCGACGCCGTCGAGCCGGACGGACGGGTCACCACGGTCGATCTCGACCCCGGACGCGCCGCCGAGGCGACCGCGAGCCTCGCCGCCGCCGGCGTGAGCGACGTCGTCAAGCAGCTCGTCGCCGACGCGGGCCAGGTCCTGGCCGATCAGGCGGACGCCTCCTGTCCGCTCATTTTCCTCGACGCCGAGCGCGGCCTCTACGCCTCCTACTGGGCCGACCTCCTGCGGGCGCTCACCCCCGGCGGGCTGCTCGTCGTCGACAACTGCGTCTCGCACGCCGACCAGGTGGCCGACTTCCGCGCCCTCGTCGACGCCGAGCCGAGCGTGCGCAGTGCGCTCGTTCCAATCGGCGCCGGTCTTCTGCTCATCAGCAAGGACCGCTGAGCTCCGCCAGCGCGGCACCTCCTACGAATCCCATTTCGGGATGCATGGCGTTATCCTGAGCTCATGAGCACCCAGATCGCCGTGAGGCTGCCCGACGACGTCGTCACCTTCCTCGACGAGGCCGTCTCCGCCGGGGTCGCTCCGAGCCGGGCCTCTCTCGTCACCGAGGCCCTTGAGCGCGAGATGCGCCGCCGGGCCGCGTTGCGCGACCTCACGATCCTGCACCGCGAGGGCCCCGCCGACGACCTCGATGAGCTCGTCGCCTGGAGCACCGACCAGCGTCCTGCCCCTGAGGACTGACGTGCGCGAGGTCTGCCTGGCCAGGCTCGACAAGACCCGCCCCGTCGTCATCCTCACCCGTGCAGCGGCACGCGAGGCGATGACGAAGGTGACGGTCGCGCCCATCACCTCGACCGTCAAGGGGCTCTCAAGCGAGGTCCCGGTGGGGCCCGCCGAGGGGCTCGACCATACCTGCGCGATCAGCCTCGACAACGTCCTGACGATCCCGAGCAGCCGCCTGGGCCGGACGCTCGGCCTCCTCAGCCCCGCGCAGGAGAAGGCCCTCGCCCGCGCGATCGTCCTCGCCTACGACCTCGACCTGCCGCTCATGTCCTGAGGCTCGGTCAGGTGGGCGGGAGTGGGTCCCCCGCAGTTGACGAACGGATGGTGAACAACGTCGGGAGATCGATCGACCGTGGGGCACCGCCGTCGTCGGAACCCGCAGCAACGTCCGAGCACGAGACCCACAGCCTCACGCGCCATGAGATCGAGGGGCTGATCAACGAAGGTTATTCTGAGGGGGTCGAGGGGTATCCGCCGATCCTGGGCGTGTCGCAGCCCACTGTTTCGCGGGCCGTCAAGGCTCTGACGGAGGCGATCGCCCTGATCCTGAAGGGGCTGATGCTCACGGCCAAGAAGGTGCCCGAGGGGTGCGACTACGTGGTGGACGGCGCCCTCTTCCCCTGCTGGGACTGGCGCAGGCGCCGCGATCTGTGGTCGCGGTGAGCGCGGGCGCGCGGGGATGAACGTCCAGATCCTGGTCTTGCTTGACGGGCGCCTGGTGCGGGCCTCCGACCCCTATCCGGGGTCCATGCACGACGTGGCCGCCCCAGGCGCCTCCGGACTGCTCGAGGGAATCGACCCCTCCAGGTAGATCGCCGACAAGGCGATACGTGGAAAGGGGAATGATCACCCCATGCAAGAAGCCCCCAACGGCGAACTGAGCGAAGCCGCGAAGGAAGAGAACAAGAGCGTCAACAGGATCCGCCAGGTGGTCGAGCAGACCATCGCCCACATCAAGTCCTGGAGAATCCTCCACACCGCCTACCGCCGCCCCCTGCACACATTCGAGCAGACCATCACCGCCACCCTCTCACTCCACATCTTCAAAACCACCCTCTGAATGATCTTCAGGATTGAGGGCGATCGACGTCGAAACTGCCTCTGACGACGTGGAGGATCTCAGTCAGCACCTCTACGAGCACCTTGAGAGAGCCATCAGCACCAAGTTTATCCAATGTCTTACTATTCACGCCGAGCGGCTCCGTGGACTCGAGTAGAATGACCCCGATCGGCCTGTGATCATAATTTATTCGCCTACCGACGACAGACAAGCTCTGCATTCTTTCGGCAACATTTTGAGCTTCCGAACGCTTCATACCATAATCTTCGACGCATGCGCTCACCCATCCCTCTCGATCCGAGGGCATATTAGTCACCGTCACCGCCTCCTCCCTCCACACCTTGGCAATAATTCCTTGATCATCCGAGTAACTGCTGCGACCAGGACGCCCCAGGTCCGGATTACCTGAAACTCGACAAACCCGAACGAAACAGCGGTCGCAATGGTAATACAGAGAATCGAGAACAACTCGATTTGCTCCCCGCATCCTCGAGAATTCTTCGAGACACCACCTCAAGAGCCTCACGCAATTCCTGTTCCCAGCGCTCTCGCTGCCTGCGAAACCGGTCGGCATCAGCCAGAAGTTCTTCGCGAGACGGACTTAAACGAATCTCATATACGAAAGAGACAACCATCAGGACTACAGCGACCGTCAAGCATGCCCACCACCAAGGAGGATGATTCGATGGACCGCCATTGAAAAGACTCGGAATCAGGATCACGATCCCAGCAACCAGCGCCGAGAAACCGCCGAAGCGACTTTTCATGATACGCCGAGCTCTCGGCGTAAAAATATGACGACCCTCTTTATCCTCTTCTACAGAAGAATTATGAACCTCGACCATGTCGACTCTTAAGCGTACGACAAAGAGGTCTGCCGACGCACCAACGCATCGGCGTCGGATCCCATCATATTGAGAGCACTGGCGTACACGCGCTCAGCACGATCAGCCGCATCCTGGGCACTCTGCGCCCGCACCAGAAGTGCCACATAGATAGAACCCGAGGACTGAAGCAGACGCACCTCATCGAAGGTGACACGGTCTTCGTCTTCCGCAGCAACCTCAAGGTCTCGTCGAAGAACCCCGCACAGTTCCTGCGTGCGAGCCGTCTCCTTCGCCTTGAAGTACGTGGACGTCACGTATGTCTTCATGAAGAACTCCTCGTAAGGCCGGTCGCCCAACTCGCTTCAAGGGTCAGTCTACGTGTCGCGTCCGGGCCGGTCGGGGCTTTCGTACGGCGCAGAGCCTGACGGAAGCTTTCAGGGCGTCGCGCCCGCACCACCCGGGGTCTTCGGCTGGGAGCGCCGAGGGCGTCACAGGCTCCGGCGCCGGTAGAGGCGAACTGAGCTCACGGCGGACAGGGCGAGCACCGCCGCCGCGATCCCCGACCCGACCGCCCCGGTCCACGGCGAGCCCGCCCACCGGATAATGGTGGCGGCCAGGTCGGG
>ERZ773079.1445-NODE-1445-length-14217-cov-11.720449_pt1 | contig 14217 bp, 12 predicted proteins | sample MGYA00511355_ERZ773079 | MGnify/ENA primary metagenome ERZ773079 (study PRJEB29015, sample SAMEA2737979) | human oral metagenome | biome: human oral; feature: human-associated habitat; material: dental | place: China | collected 2117 ... | reverse complement strand
CTGGCTCAGTTCCAGCGACGACGGCCACCCGCACACCGAGAACCTCGAGCAGTTCGAGAACAACTGAGGCGTGGGCCAGGACACCCCGACCGGGCGGCACTGGGAGCGGCCGGAGCAGCGCCCGTAGCCCCATCCACTGCAGTGCTCCGCATGACCCGCCCAACCGAGTGGTGGCCTCGCAAACGCCTGACATAGTCACGGCTGGGTCACCACAATAGACCCATGCCTCCCACGCCTGACGCCGACGAGCACGGCACCGATCAGCCCAGCACCGATCCCGGTACCCAACCGGGCACTGCCGATTCCGGCAACGATGCCTTGAGGAAACCGGACAAGGGGGAGGCCGAGGGCCGTCCCGGCCGCAATGCCACTGAGGCCGACCGGGCCTCAACCGACGCCGGCGACAGCGAGGGCAAGACCGAAGGCACGAGCGAGGGCGAGGTCTTCCCACCACGCGGCGTCCTTACCCTGCGTGCCCTGCGCTGGGGCGGAGTTCTGGCAATGTTTGCCTCGTCGGGTATCGCAAAATTACTGAGTTCGATCTACGGGATCGACATCGACGTCCTTCACATGAAATCAGTGCGACCTTTCTCCGACTTGGCAGTACAGGCTACCGTCGCAATGTTCGCATTACAACTCCTCTTATGGTCCTTCGCCGCGGTCGCCGATCAGTTGAGGCGAACGGCGACGATCGTCATCGTCAGCCTCATTGCACTACTTGGTGCCGCAACGGCGGGCATCAATATTCAACACTGGATGACAGCATACGAGCGATCAGGAATCTCCATCCCCATTTTTCTGTGCCACGCAGCAGAGACCCTCGGCTTCACAACACTCATCTGTACGAGCATCATCCTGCATCGCGTACGAACCCTACTTTGCATACACCCTAGGCAGCTCAGCAATCCGGCCCGCTGGCGCAAGCTATGTCTCCCGGCACGTCCTCAGCCAGGCGAGAACAGCGTCAAGGTAACGAAGCAAGCATCATTAAAACTCCAACCGATCACGAAGATAAAACTTGCTGCCATATCACTCACGCCAATCATCGCACTCTCATTGCTGACATCAACAGCACACTACCTCGTGACACCTTTCACACACAACATCTCTGCCGCGCCACACAAGACACCTCCCACTCCAATAACAATCGACACCAAAATGAGCTGGGTCAAAGATATGGTGGGAGTCGATCACGTCGTTGCCGGATCGACAGGACCTATTGTGATCAGCAGCGAGGGAATCACAGCATTGGAGCCGACCCACGGCAGCATCCTATGGGAGTATGGGGCGCACCTGTATGCTTCATTCGTCTTTACGAGTCCGAATAGAAACTACCTCGCCCTCAGGGCAAGAATCCCGGCAGACTTGAACATCAGCTCAAAGGAAGAGACTTCAACATCTGAGGAACCAGAGACAACACTGGTGTTTGACACTCAGACAGGAGTCCCGGTCATACGCCATATAAGTCACGGTGGCACCTTACAGCTCACAGATTCCGCCCTTCTCGATGGGGACACGGCATACTCCTTGAAGGACGGGAGGAAGTTGTGGAGCAACAGAGACGCCATTGATACCACATTCATGGGGTCAGCCGGCCACAGTACCTTCATTGTGTCAACCTTCGAACAAGACAATAAAGATACGGACGAGGAGATGTGGGTCGGGACCGCAAGCATCGCCGTGGCTCCCGACACCAATCCGTCCGCAAGCACCCGTGTCGATAATCTCCTCATTGATCCGATAGTCGTTGATAACTTACGGCCACGCAGCCACAAGGATTATATGGGAGCAAACCCGGTCGTCATTTCTGGCTGGACCGCCCAGTTCAACAATCAGAACGACAAGAACGGAAACCCTACCGCACATGCCATCAACATCGACCAAGCCTGCAAGAGCAACTCCAGCAACATAGATAAAATTCCTCTTGGCGCAGCGTCAGGTATTAACGAAGTCGCATCCACCGCATCTCAAACTCTGTCGACATACCCTTACTACGGTTCCAATAAGTCCATATATGACGTCATCACTGCCTGGAACACTCCACGCGTCGCAACAGTATTCACACCCACGAACAGGACGGCCACACCTGCAGAGCACTACCCGGGCCTAGCTTCTGCCCACGCAGGGATCGCCCCTCGTCCAGACGGTGACTCCATCATCGCGACCATCTCCCTACGCCCATCGGACGGCTCGCCGGAACTCACTATCCCAGTCAAAGGTGACACTATCGACACGAGTCCACTCAGTCTCTCAGAGGGAGTGCGTCAACTTATGGCAGATAAAGGAGAGCCCAGGAGCCCTTACGTGGATTTCAGAAGCACCCCCGGATGCACCACCATCCTCCTGAATATCAGTGGCCCTAGCGAACATTCTTCGACCTATCGCCTCTACGGAGTTACGGAGCGGAACGCATGAATTCACAGTCGGCCTCTACATCTCACTCATTCATACAACAGGAACTACGGAGAGACGCCAGAGCATTCACTGTTGTAGCCCTCATGATTGCAGTCATGCTGACAATCAGCACCTGCCATTACCAACGCTCCTTTGATTCTACCATTGGACTTAAGATCACATCACTGAATCTCTCTACGGCTGAGTCGATAGATTCGGCCGAAAATCCTCCAAACCTCACATCGTGGAAGAACTCCATCGCCGCGAACGGATACTACATTACCGGAGTAAGCCAGTTGATTGACGAGGGAACCGGAGGTGAACCTCCCTCGCTCTCCGTGTTCGGAAGGCGATCCGCGGACAAGAGCCTAGCATGGGCAACACAGATCAGAGTGAACGATTTCACGCATCCTCTTGATGCGCCGACCCATTCAGATTCTTCGAGTGAACAGTCACCATCAACCAAGACCACCACCCTTACGAACGACTGGACACTCAGCCCCAACGGGAAGTACGTAGCATTCAAGCTCAATAGTTCAACGAAAGCGACAGCCTATTTTGCGGTCGTTGATACCTCCACCGGAGCAGTTGTCCAGACGACCCATATCACTCGCAGAATCATTGGTGTCACACTGACTGACACACATCTTGCTGTCGAAACATCTGACCAACCGTTCCCCGGAGGGTCCGGAAACGCTACGTTGACGATTCTGTCTTCATTAAATCAAGGCGCACCTCCGGTCACGACGCCCACAACACAATGGCTTATTGGGGCTAGCCACAACTCTTTTCTTTTGAGTAACTACAAATATGGCGATCCCTGCAATAGCGACCACTGCACCCCTATGACGATTTCTCGCATCGACGGCACAGGTCAAACGATCGACACCGTCTCCGGCGTCATCGATGTCTACTCCGGGGGCTGGATGTCAAGATTTTCCGATCCAGCTGCCGCGTCATCATTGCTAGCTCAAATCTACGACCCCATCGGCATACAAGAACGTCAAGCCGCGAATGAGCAATTGAGAAGCATACGGCGGGAACTCGTGGACCTCGATTCAGGTCAACACACAGACATCACAGATCTCCTGATGAAAGAAGTCGGCCTCCCCACAGGGCCAGGTCTCCTTGCGCTCAAGCAGATTCCTTCAGACGATGCCTACGCCAAGTACGTCCCTGTCTTTTGGCTCAGCTCATCCGATGACGGCCACCCGCACACCGAGAACCTCGAGCAGTTCACGGATGACTGAGGCGCGGGACGGCGGGCCAGTCTCCTGCCACCGCTTCCCCAAGGCTCACAAACCTCCGCGGCCGCCGCGAGTCGCCTCGGCTCTCGCCCGCTCGTCGAGCCGCGCTTATCCGAAGTGCTGCTCAACTGCGGCGATGTCCCCGTAGGAGGCCTGCGCCCCCACTGAGGTCGTCGCGAAGGCGGAGACGGCCGAGGCCGCACCTGCCGCCTCCTTGAGCCCGGCGCCTGCGGCGAGCGCCGCCAGCAGCGTGCCCAGGAAGGAATCACCGGCACCGGTGGTGTCCACAACATCCGCCGGGAAAGGATCGACCGGGGTGATCTCCTCCCCCTCGATCACCATCGACCCGCGGCCCCCCAGAGTCACCACCGCGGAGGAGATCCCCATGGCGGCCAGCCTCTTCGCGCAATCACCCCAGTCCGTGGCATCGTCGGCCCGCTCGCGCTCCGGCTCGGCCGCAACGTCGCTCGTACCCGGCTTCAGCATGTCGGCGAGCTCATGCTCATTGACGACCAAGACATCGATCGCCTCCAGGAGCCCGGCCGACAGGACCGGGTGGAACGGAGAGTTGTTGAAGACCACGCGGGTACCTGCGTCGTGGGCGATACAGGCCGCGGCCTCGACCGCCTCGGCGCTCACCTCCATGCACAGCCCCAGCACACGGGCCTCACCGATGACATCCCGGTGCCGCTGCGCGGTCGAGACATCCACCCTCCCGTTCGCACCGGGAGACACCACGATGGTGTTGTCCCCCGCATAGTCCACGGTGATGATGGCGGTGCCGGTGGTCACGTCCTCACGCTGAACCGCGGAGGTGTCCACGCCGGCGCACTGGAGGGACTCGATGAGCAGGTCGCCGTGACCGTCCGCACCGACAGCCCCGATCATCCTCACGTGAGCGCCGAGAAGACCGGCCTGAACCGCCTGGTTCGCCGACTTGCCCCCCGGTAGGATCACCAGGTCCTCCCCGCGGATCGTCTCACCGGGCTTGGGAAAGCGCTCGGTTCGGACCGTCAGGTCAGCATTGAGGGACCCGAAGACGGCGACCTCTCCGGATACGTCACCCAGGACAGCTCGCACACACGTACGCATCAGATATCTCCCTTTCATGTGGCATTGATTCACGGACGAGAACCGCAGGTGGACTCACGCAGGCTGAGCGAGGCCTCGTGAACCACCTGCTGGACAGCCCCATCGGGGTTCTCAATCCGCTGCAGCAGCAGCCGAACCGTCTCCGCTGCCATGCGTGGAATGTCATTCGATATGGACGTCAGTGCCGGACTCATCAGATCAAACCACGGAAGATCATCGAATGTGGCCACTCCGACGTCGGCACCGACGTCGACCCCCAGCCGCTTCATCGCGCGCAGCGCACCGAGCGTGATGACGTTGCCTCCGCAGATGAGGACATCCGGCTGGCAGTCGGCGAGAAGGCGCTCCACGACCTCTTGAGCCTGCGAGGCGTCATGTGCGGACGACAGTACCGGGAAACCGGACCATCCGGCGGCCTCCAGCTCTTCGGAGACCACCCGAGCGCGTCCGGCGCCCGTACTGGTGACGTCCGGCCCTGAGATCACGGCCGGACGCCGGTACCCCGCGTCACGCAGGTGCTCGGCCAGCTCGCGGACGGCCCCTCGGGGATCCACCAGGACCGAGTCGACGTCGGCCCCGGGCAGGAGTCGGTCCACGGCGACAGTCGGGGTCTGCGCCACCAGCTCCTGCAGCCCGCTCGTGGGAGGCCCCACCGGCACCAGGATCATGCCGTCGACCCGCTGCTCGAGCATCGACAGCGCAACCCGCTCCTGCGCGGCCGGGTCCTCCTGACCATTGGCGATCATCAACAGCAGCCCCAGACGGTTCGCCTGCGTCTCCACGTGATGAGCCAGCTCTGCGAAGAAGGGATTGTCGATGGCTCCGACGACGAGGCTGATCGTCCCCGAGCGGCCGGTCCGCAGGGAGGCGGCGTGCGCATCCCTGCGGTACCCCAGCCGCTCAGCGGCCTGACGGACGCGCTCCTTGGTAGCCTCAGGGATACCGGGCACGTCGCTCAAGGACCTGGAGACGGTCGACACCGCCACCCCCAGCTCGCGAGCAATATCCCTCTGAGTAACCATCGTCTCCCACCTCGTGGCGAGTCTCCGCGCCGACCCCAGCCGGCCGGGCTCTCAGCTCCCCGCGGGCCCGGCCGGCGCCTCGCCGTCGGCCGCCGCCCGGGGGATCAGCAGCGAAGCGAGGAACGCCAGCGCAAGCAGCACCACACCAGCGACGATCGTGGCCACGTAGGCTCCTCGTCCCACGTCTCCGGCAGCGGTCTTGACCGCGTACAGGATCGCGAAGGAGATCCCGGCGCCCAGGTTGAAGGCTCCGGCGTTGAGGCCCGGAAGGTAGCCGGGGTTGTCCTTCGGGGACAGCTCGATGCCGAGCCCGTTGAGCATGATGTTGCCCATGCCCGCATAGGTGGCGCCGACGAGGACCGAGATGACAAGCAGCAGCCACGGCTGCGGAGTCGCCACCCCGAGGAGGAGAAGGCCGAGCCCCGCCACCGTGCCGATCAGACCGAACCGAAGGACCCGGTGGTACCCCATGCGTCCGGCGAGGGTGCCCGCGACCGGTCCCATGACCAGTCCCGCCAGGGCGTAGGGCGTCAGCGTCCAGAACGAGACGACGTCGGCCCCCAGCGCGGCACCGAAGTCCGCATCCTGTCCGAGGGCGGGAACGATGCCGTTCATGATGGCGAAGACCCCGGTCATCGTCAGCATGGTGGTGAGCAGAAGCGCCCAGGTGGAGCGCGACCTCAGGTAGGTGGTGGTCACCAGGGGGTGACGGCTCACAGACTCCTGGCGCCAGAAGGCGACGAAGGCCACGCCGGCGACCACCAGGAGAACCAGGACGAGCACCCAGTTGGCCTGGGCGAGCTTGCCGGCCTGGTCGATCGCGATGAGGGCCGAGCCGACCGCCACCACCAGGAGGCTGGTCCCCAACCAGTCCATCGGCGTCGGGTTGTCGATCCGGGACTCGTCGGTGAGCAGGGCGACGGCGAGGGCCGCGGCGACGGCGGCCGCCGTCATCACCCAGAACACCGAGGCGAAGCCGTAGCGTCCGGCGAGGAACCCGCCGGCTAGGGCGTCGATCCCGACGATACCGCCGTTGACGGCGGTGACGACCCCCAGCAGCGTCCCGTACCGCTTCGGGTCCGGCACGGCCTGCTTGAGAATGATGAGGCACAGCGGCACCGTCGGCCCCGCCACGCCCTGGACGATGCGGCCGGCGAAGAGCAGCGCGACCGAGCCAAGCACCCCCGACAGCGCCGAGATCACGCAGCCCACGGCGGTCAGGACCATCATCCAGGTCAGCAGCCTGCGCCGGCCGATCATGTCCCCCAGGCGGGGAAGGAAGAGGGCGAAGAGCGCCGCCGCCGTGAAGAAGGCCGTCTGCGACGTCGCGATGACGGTCCCGGTGGTGTGGAGCTCCTTCTCCATGGTCACCAGCGCCGGGCTCAGCATGGAGGCGTTGAGCTGGAAGGCGAAGCAGGCGACCAGGAGGGCCGTCATGACGGCGCCGACGGACTTCTTCGCCGCCGCCCCGGAGGCCCTCACCTCTGCCGTTGCCGGGCTCATGCGTCGACCACCTTCTGGATCCGGTCGATCGCGTCGACCACCAGGCCCCAGAACCGTGGGGCGTCCAGGCGCGTGGCGACCTTGGTGTGGCAGTCCGCGGGGGCCGGCGCCCGGAAGTCCGCGACCGTCATGCCGGTGGTCAGCGAGCCGTTGAGCTCGACGTCGACAGGCACCTTGACGGTCTCGACGATCGTGGGGTCAATGAGGTAGGCGAGCGTGCACGGGTCGTGAACCGGCGGGAAGTCGAAGCCCTGCGCGTCCTGGTAGGCCTTGCGGAAGAAGGTGAACAGGCCGAGCGTGAACTGCGAGACGCTGCCGGGGACCGCCGCGATGCGTTCGGCCACCTCGTCAGTCGCCAGGGCCTGGTGGGTCAGGTCGAGCCCCACCATGACGATCGGCCACTTCTCGTTGAAGACGATGTGGGCCGCCTCGGGGTCGACCTTGATGTTGAACTCGGCCACCGCCGACCAGTTCCCCACGTGGTAGCCCCCGCCCATGAGGACGACCTCCTGGACACGCTCGACGATACGGGGCTCCTTGCGGGCAGCCATGGCGATATTCGTCAGCGGGCCAGTGGGGACGAGGGTCACCGTGCCCGGCTCGTTGCTCATGATCGTCTCAATGATGAGATCCACACCGTGGCGCGGATCGAGCTCCACGGCGGGCTCCGGCAGCTCGACGCCGTCCAGGCCGCTGTCGCCGTGCACGTCCGGGGCGATCTCAACGGGGCGGACCAGGGGGAGCCGGCAGCCGGCGGCAATGGGGACGTCGTGCATTCCCACGACCGTGGCCACGCTGAGCGCGTTACGGGTCACCTTGTCCAGGGTCTGGTTCCCACCCACGGTGGTGATACCGAGCAGCTCGATCGAGGGGTTGCCCCAGGCGAGCATCATGGCGACCGCATCGTCATGCCCCGGGTCGCAGTCGAGCAGAATCTTTCGTTGCATCTTTGCCTTCCTTCACCGCCGAGCGCCTCACTGCGCAAACGATTGCGTGACTTGATTTTAGCACTGTGACCCACGTCAATCAATGCTTGGCGCTGTCTTGCCCGGGAGGGCGAGTCAGGGCGTCGCTGCCGCGCCCTTGACCGCGGGGCGGCGCAGGCTCGTGCGGCAGGCCGCCGCCTGGCAGGCCTCCACCAGGACGTCAATGGCCAGCGGCCGGGGCCGCTCGGCGCGGGTGACCACCTCGACGCGCCGCTGCTCGCGGGCTAGCGGCCGCACCTGGACCCCCTCGTGCCGGTAGGCGCTCAGCGCCATCCCGGGCAGCAGGGCCGCCCCCACCCCGGCGGCGACGAGTGCCTGCACGGCCACGTAGTCGTCGGAGGCGTAGGCGGTCTCGGGCGTGAAGCCGTTGGCCCGACCGACGGCGATGAGCTCCTCGTGGCAACGCGCGCAGCCGGTCACCCACCGGCACTGGGCGCCGTCGGCGATACGCGTGATGCCACCGGGGTGGGTGACGAGGTAGAGGACATCGTCGAGCAGGTGCACCGACTCCAGTCCCTCACCGGCATCGTCGTCGATGTAGGAGAAGGACAGGGCCGCGTCCACCCGCCCGCGCCGCAGCGCGTCGAGGGCCTCGGGCGGCTCGGCGTCGACGAGCTCGACCTCCAGGCCCGGATACTGCTGGCCGACGACGTCGAGCACCCCCGGAACCAGGGAGGCCACCGCGGAGGGGAAGGCGGCCAGGCGCACGCGCCCCGCCTCCGCGTGCGCCATGGAGACGACCTCGCGCTCGGTGCGATCCAGCAGGTCGAGGACCTCCTGGCCCCGGGTCGCCAGCGCCCGCCCCTCCTCGGTGAGCCGCACCCCGCGCCCGGCCCGTGTCAGCAGGACCGCGCCGGTCGCACGCGACAGGGCGGCGAGCTGGTGGGAGACGGTGGACTGACTGAAGCCCAGTGACTCCGCGGCGGCCGAGACGGTGCCGAGCCGGGAGAGCTCCACGAGGGCGCGCAGCTGCTGCACATCGATCACGCCACCAAGTATGGCTCATATCGATGGGTATTCCATAAAACATTCATTGGACCGATAGTCCGGCCGTCATCATCATGGAGTCATGACCGTAACCGACACCCTGCCCCAGGCGCCCGCCACCAGCACGCAGGCGATCCTCGACTTCGATGCCGTTATGCGCACCTACGAGGCCGTCTCGCGCGTCCTGCCCGAGACTCCTGCCTGGTCCTACCCGCTGCTCAACGCCGAGGCCGGGGTCGAGGTCGTGGTCAAGCACGAGAACGTCCAGCCCACCGGTGCCTTCAAGGTCCGCGGCGGGGTGGCACTCATGGCGACGCTCAGCCCCGAGGAACGGCGCCGCGGAGTCGTGACCGCCTCCACCGGCAACCACGCCCAGTCCCTGGCCTGGGCGGGCGCCCGCAGCGACGTGCCCGTCACCGTCGTCGTCCCGGTGGGCGCACCGGCCCGCAAGGTGGCCGCGGTGCGCGCCCTGGGCGCCCGCGTCGTCGTCGAGGGCGAGACGATGTGCGACTCGCTCGCCCACGCCGAGGCGCTCTCTCTGAGCGAGGGGATGCGCATGGTCTCCCCCGGCGACGAGCCAGCGATCGTGCTCGGGCACGCCACCGTCTACCTCGAGCTCTTCCGCCGCCACCGCGGTCTGCGAACCGTCTACGCCCCGGTCGGCTCGGGCTCCGGGGCCGCAGGCGCCTGCCTCGTGCGCGATGTCCTGGCGCCCGAGTGCTGGGTCATCGGCGTCCAGTCCAGTGCTGCTCCGGCCGCGCACCGCGCCTGGAAGTCCGGCAAGCCGGCCACTGTCCACAGTCGCACCCGCGTGGCAGGCCTGGCCGTCGGGGCGAGCTTCGCCCTCACCCAGTCCGTGCTGGGCCGCAGCCTCAACGACTTCATCCTGGTCGACGACGACAACATCCAGCGCGCCGTCGGCCTCATGTCCACCCACGCCCACACCCTGGCCGAGGGTGCCGGGGCCGCGAGCCTGGCCGGGCTCATGGCCGACCCCGCCCGCAGGGGTCCCTGCGCCGTCGTGTGCACCGGCGGCAACGCCGACGACAGCGAGCTCGCCGCCATTGCCGACTTTGCCGACTCCGCCGTCGCTGACGACATGACTCTGACCTGCTGAACCAGGGATCTACCCGTCGGACGATTTGGGGAATACTCCCCGTTGAGCCGGGGTGGCTGCCCGGGTGACACTCAGGTGAGGGCCGGGAAGCGCAGTCGGGGGCGCATACCCGGCCCTCTCCCTTGCTCCGGCCGGATTGAGTGACCACCGCGCGGACATGAACACGGTCTCAGTCTGAGCCCCAATTTGAGATCCGCAGAATTCCGCGGCTCTCTCGCACGACTCCCTTCCTCAACGGCTTTTATGTCCGCTGGATGGACATCCTCATGCGTTGCGAGACGCCATCCTCACTCTTGCCGCGCCCGGATGGGCAGCAAGGACCCTCCTGACCTCGTCGACGATCCTGCCCGAACGCACGTTGTTCGCCGTGAACCGGATGGAGGTGTATCCCAGCCGCGCCAGCTCCCGGTCACGGGAACGGTCCTGGTCGAAGGCCCACATGTCCGAGTGGTACTCGTAGCCGTCAAGCTCGACGACGAGCCACCCCGCGATCAGAAGATCCACCTCACCAACGCCACCAATCTCCACCCCATCAACCACGTCGAGACCGGCACCCCGCAGTTGGATACGCGCCAACGTCTCCAGCGGGCTGCGCGCCCGGCTGCTCGTCCGCTGCAGGCGCCGGCGCCCCAGCACCCGGCGCGATCCACGCAAGTAGGTACCGACCTGCTCGTACGTGACCCGGCCCTGATGGAGGGCGGCGTCAGCCGCAACCAAGGCGGTCCATTCCTGGGCGCAGCACAGAAGATCAGCAAGAGAGCGTGCCAGGGGAGCGACGGGGAAGGAGCTCAAGGGCACAGATGGGAGATCCCGGGTCTCATGCTGATGCTCACCCCATAACGGCGCCGCCTTGTGCCCCCGCGGAGTGAGGACATGAAGGACCTTCGGCGACGACGGTAGCGGCAGCCGGTAGTACGCAGCCGCGTGCTCACACGTGATCAGCCCCCGATGAACGCGGGCGATCAGTACTCTCTTGTCGACGTCGGGCAGGGCCACCACACCATGCGGATACCGCCTGAGGTGGCCGGAGTCCACAAGTGCTTGAAGGCGACGACGTTCCGAACGCTCTAGGTGAAGATCCACCTGACGGGTCGCACCATGAGCATTGCTGATACGGGTGAGCAACGCGCTGGTGTCCATGACCAACATGTTGGGCCAGTACGGAGACAGACACCAGAAGAACGGAGATGCCTGTGGATAACAACCGGTGGCCGCCGGCATTCTCAGCGGGGCCGGTGTCCACAGCGCGGACATGAACCGGCTCGGGCTCACTACTCCATCCGGAGAACCGCGGAATGACGCGGTTCAGAAACTGCGCCCGACGACGTCGGCGGCTTGATGTCCGCTCGGTGGACACTTGCCGCGGGGAGTCAGCGTCCAGCAGGGCCCGCGTGCACGGCGGAACCGGTCGACGCCGGCCGGCTCGAGCGCAGATAGGCGACCGTTGCGGCCAATACCAGGATCCCGCCCACCCAGAAATGAGGCATCCACAGAACCAGCCGCCACCAGCCGTAGCGCGAGAGCGGCTCCCCCGCCAGGAGCCTCGGGATCGCCGGCGCCGAACCGGCCATCCCGTAGGCCATGAGCAGGGCTCCCGAGAGCCAGGTGGGGACGGCGAAGCTCGCCTCCAGCGCGGCGGCGATGGAGTTGGCCTGGGTCATATTGCCGATGCCGAAGGCGGAACAGACGGCGAAGAGGGCGAAGAGAACGGCCATGACGCGCCCCACCGGCCCGCCGATGCCGTTCTTCATGGCGTACATGGGGCCGCCGGCCATTTCCCCCACGCTGTTCGTCTCCCGGTACTTCACCGCCAACACCGATTCGCCGTATTTCGTGGATAGCCCGAAGGCGGCGCTGATCCACATCCAGACGATGGCGCCGGGGCCGCCTAGGACCATGGCCGTGGCCACCCCGACGATGTTTCCGGTGCCGATGGTGGCGGAGAGCGCCGTCATCAGTGACTGGAAGGGAGAGATGTCCCCCGCGTGCCGATCCTTGCGGTGAAAGATCAGGCGGATGGCGTACCCGAGGTTTCGCCACGGCAAAAAGCGCAGCCGTATCGTCAAAAAGATGCCGGTGCCCATTAAGAGCGCTAACATTACCGGCCCCCAGACAAAATCGTTCACATTTTTTATCCATTCCGCCATGCGCGTATCGACTCCCTTTTCCTGATGGACTTCATTTTATCCTTGATTCCTTTAGTATATCGGGCTTTCAGCTATTTGTAAACCGCAGAGAAGGGACGGATGCTAAAAGCAAACAGGCGGTACCGTGCCTTGACGCAGACCGGTATCGCCTGTTTCTGAACGATCGGACGATATTTTGCGGAGGAGGAAAAGCGCGCCGTCACGAAAGGAGGAGGAATTCCGCTCCGAAGACCATGGCGCAGGCGGCGGCGCTGACGGCAAAAATGCTCCAGCCTCGCCACGCCAAGAGGATGCTGCCGAAAAAGGCCAGCCAGCCCGCCATGGGGACGCGGGTGGCGTCGATGATGGCGGGGAAGGTCATCACCGCGAGCGTTACATAGGGAACGTAGAAGAGGAAGGAGCGGAGAAAGCGGCTCTTCACCTGGCGGCGGATGAGGGTCAGGGGCAGGATGCGGATCGCCAGCGTCACCGCGCTCATGACGAGGATGTAGACGTAGATGTCATGGGTCATGGCGGTCCTCCTCTTCGCGGGTGGGGAAGAGCGCCGCCGCGCCGGCGGCGATGCCTACCGTCAACAGGATGGTGCGGGTTCCGCCGGAAAGGCTGGCGAAAGGTTCGACCCGCGCCGCGAGGAAACTGGCGGCAAAGCTCAGGAGAACGCTCCCCAAAACCACGCGATCTAACTTCGCCGGGGGCATGATGATGGCTAAGAACATGCCGTAAAGGGCCACCGACAGGGCGCTCAACGCGGCGGCGGGCAGCGCTTCCCCCGCTAAAATGCCCAGTACCGTTCCTCCCGCCCAGCCGGGGAGCGCTACCATCATGGCCCCGTAATTATAGTAGGGATTTAACGTGCCCCGACGGGCTACGGAAATGCCGAAGATTTCATCCGTCAGGTCAAACCCCACCAAGATTCGATGGAGAAGCGGCGCGTCTGGGGCAAATTTTTGGCTGATGACGCAGCTCATGAGGAGGTACCGGGCATTGGCAATCAGGGTCATCAGCGCCATTTCCCAGTAGGGCGCATCGGCGGCGGCCAAGGTGAAGGCGGCGTATTCTCCGGCGGAAGCGTTATTGAAAAAGCTGGCTAAAAATCCCTGCCAGGGGGTAAATCCGGCATTCTTTGCGGCGATGCCGAGGGTAAAGCCCACGACGAGATACGCCAAAGCGATGGGAACGCCGTCCCGCGTCCCTGCCGCGATGGCTTCTTGCCGGCGGCACAGGAGCGGCTCTCTTTCCTCCATGGTGCGGTTCTCCTCCCGATGATGACAGTTTTCGCGCCTTCGTTCAATTCAGCAGCAGGCTGTCGCTGTCGAGTTCGCTGCCGGCGGCCTTTTCGAACATGGCCAAGAGGTCGGGCACTTTGAGGTTCTTTTTTTCTTCCCCGGCCACGTCGATGAGGAGGCGCCCGTCGTACATCATGATGAGGCGATTGCCGCAGCGCAGCGCGTCCCGCATGTTATGGGTGATCATCAGCGTGGTGAGGCGGCGCTTTCCCACGATGTCCATGGTGAGGGAGAGCACCTGCTCGGCAGTTTTGGGATCTAAGGCGGCAGTGTGTTCGTCTAAGAGGAGGAGCTTCGGGTCGGCCATGGTAGCCATGAGGAGAGTCAGCGCCTGCCGCTGTCCGCCGGAGAGGAGGCCAACCTTCGATTCCAGCCGATCCTCAAGGCCGAGGCCGAGGGTCGCCAAAAGATCGCGGAATTTTTTCCGGTCGCTTTT
>ERZ773079.1441-NODE-1441-length-14231-cov-3.949563_pt1 | contig 14231 bp, 10 predicted proteins | sample MGYA00511355_ERZ773079 | MGnify/ENA primary metagenome ERZ773079 (study PRJEB29015, sample SAMEA2737979) | human oral metagenome | biome: human oral; feature: human-associated habitat; material: dental | place: China | collected 2117 ... | reverse complement strand
TTTGTAAATGCCCTAAATGCGGCGGCGACGGGGTACGCGAGACCGACACGCTTGATACATTTTTTGAAAGCTCGTGGTACTTCGCGCGCTACGCAAGCGACGAGCGAACGTGGCAGCAGCGGGCGTTTGACGAGCAAAGCGTGAACTACTGGATGAACGTCGATCAGTATATCGGCGGCATCGAGCACGCGATTTTGCACCTTTTGTATGCGAGATTTTTCCAAAAGGCTCTTCGCGACATAGGCTATCTACGCGACGGCGAGCCGTTTGAGCGGCTGCTAACTCAGGGTATGGTGCTAAAAGACGGCGCGAAGATGAGCAAAAGCAAGGGCAACACCGTCGATCCCGACGACATTATCGAGACCTACGGCGCCGATACGGCGAGACTTTTTATACTTTTTGCCGCACCGCCTCAAAAGGAGCTTGAGTGGAACGACAGCGCGGTAGAGGGTGCATATAAATTTCTTAGCCGCCTATACGATCGCGCCGAAAACGCCTACGCTACTGATAAAATTCCGCAGATCGATCACGCCGCTTTAAATAAAGAGGAAAAATATGCCCGCCTCAAAGTTTACGAGGCGCTTAAGAAATCACAGCAGGTTTATGAGAGCAGCTTTGCTTTTAATACCCTAATCGCCGCGTGTATGGAGGCGCTAAATGCGCTAAATGCGCAGAGCAACAAAGACGTATTCACCGAGGGTTACTTTGTGATTTTAAACCTGCTCGAGCCTATCGTGCCGCACATCTGCGCCGAGCTTAGCGAGCGGCTGTTTAAAAGACGGAATTTCGGCGAGCTGAGAGTTTGCGAAGAGGTATTCGAAAGCGATACTATCAAGCTTGCCGTCACGATTAACGGCAAAAAGCGCGCCGAGTTTGAGGCGAGCGCTGGCCTAAGCGAGGGCGAAATTTTAAGCCTTGCGAAACAAAACTGCGCCAAATGGCTAGAAGGCAAGAGCATCGTAAAAGAAATTTATGTCAAAAACAAGCTTGTAAATTTGGTGATAAAGTAGGCGAAGATGAGAAAAGCTTTAACCGTTTTTTGTTTGATTTTTTTAATCGGCTGCGGCTACAAGCCCGTTTCAAGGATCGCGAAAGAGACTATGAGTGGAAGCGTATTTGTGGATGTGATGATGAGCAAAACTGATCCGCAAAACACCGTCGCGATCAAAGATGCAATCAGGCAGGGTATAGTTCAGCGCCTAGGGATGAGCCTTTCGGATAAAAACTCGGCGCAGACGATTGTAGTAGCGAGCATAAAAAGCCTAAGCTTTAGCGAGCTTTCATACGATCAGTTCGGCTACATCACTAGCTACCGCGCAAATCTCATCGTAAATTTTAGCACTAAGCTTAAAAACGGCGAGGTTTTCAGCAAGGATTGCGTGGGCGATTACGATTTTAAAGTTAGCCGCCTAGTCAAAAATAGCTACGATACGAGCTCGATCATTAGCGATAAGGACCGCTACAAGGCGATCGAAAATGCCTCCGCGCAGGCGTTTGACGAGTTTATTTCGACGCTTGCGATTAGGGGATTTAGACTTGAGCGGGCGCAGCATTAAAGAATTTTTGCAAAATCGCCCGATTTATTACAAAAAAATCGACTACGAGCGCTTTCCGCGGGCATATGCCGCCATTAAAGATAAAATTCCGCTCAAAAACGTCATTCAGATCATCGGCACCAATGGCAAGGGCAGCACCGGGCGGTTTTTGGCTAACGCGATCGCCGCAGCGGGCTTTAACGTCGGGCACTACACCAGCCCGCACGTTTTTAGGCTCAACGAGCGCATCTATCTAGGCGGACGCATCGCGCAAATCCCAGTTTTTGCGTTAAATTCCGATGCTTCAAATTTTAAAAACGAGCAAAATTCCGCTTTGGCGCCAAATTTTACGGAAAAACAAAATTCCGCAAAGATGCAAAATTTTGCGAACAGAGAAAATTCCGCCTCTCAAATTTCTATTTCTAATTTGCAAAATTCCGCCACGCAGGATTTTATCGCCATGCAGAATTCGCATGGTGAGCGGAATTCTGCCCTGCAAAGCTTCGTTTCTACCACACGAAATTTTTGTAGCGAGCGTAATTCTGTCGCACGAAATTCGATCGATACGCAAAATTCTGCTTCTACACAAAATTTATGGAATTCGCAAGATCTCAAATCGTCGTCTGAGCAAAATTTAAAATTCTCGCCGAAGCAGAATTTTAAATCTCCGCTAAGATCAAATTTTAAATCCGCTCAAAGCTCGCTTCCCATTTCGCTAGGGCGCGATGCTACGGATGAGGAGCTTGATTTCGCGCATGAGTTTTTGCAAGAGAGCTTGCCCGCGGAGTTTAAAGATAGCCTGTCGTATTTCGAGTATCTCACGCTTGCGGCGGCAGTGCTTTTTAGGGATTGCGATTACTGCGTGATCGAGGCTGGAATGGGCGGCGAGTTTGACGCTACGTCGAGCTTCGGGCGCACGCTGTCGCTTTTTACACCGATCGGCACCGATCATTTGGGCATGCTAGGACAAAATCTAGAGCAGATCGCCCACACCAAGCTCATTACGATGGATAAGGAAGCGATTTTAAGCGATGAGATGAGCGAGGTTCCGCTTCGTATCGCGCAGCAGATCGCAAAGCAAAAAGGAACTCATTTGAGGTTTGCAGCAGAGCTTTTAAGCAAGAGCGAGCAAGCGCAGATTGCGGAGTTTTGCGCACGCAACAATCTGCCTAAATTTCAAATTTCAAATTTAGCTCTAGCGCTTGCCGCGATGAAATTTTTAAATTTGAAATTTGAAATTTCACAGCTGCCGCCTCTAAATTTACGCGGCAGGATGGAAGTTTTGGCGCCGAATTTGCGCGTGGATGTTGGACACAACGAGCTTGCGGCGCAGCAAGTCGCCCGTGAAATTACCGAAATCTACAGGGGCAGAAAGATCGTGCTGATTTACAACGCCTTTGCCGATAAGGACGTAGCTGCTGTGCTGCGGACTTTAGCGCCCGTGGTAGAGCGCGTGGAGATCTTTAACTACGAGGTTGCGGATCGCGAAATGGCGGCAGAGGCGATAACTCGCGCGCTTGACGCGCTTAAAATTCCGCATTCGTCGTTTCGCGACGAGCTTAGAGCGGACGAGGAGTATTTGGTTTTTGGCTCGTTTCATTTGGTAGAAAATTTCATTTTATGGCTTGAGGCGCGCCGTGGCTAAAACTAAACTTACCCTAAGCGATCACTTTGGCACCAAGACGCTGTATTTTGGCGAGAATTTTAGATTTCAACTTAAAATTTTATCTGCGTTTTTCGTAATTTTTCTGCTTGTTTTGTTTTTTGCGATATTTAAACTCGCGAGCGACCGTTCAAATTTAAAAGAGCTAAACAAAACCCTATACGCCGAAAATCTCGCGCTAAAAGAGCAAAATATCGCGCTTGAGGGCAAAAATGAGGAGGTGCTTGCCAAGCTGGACGGACGCGAAGACGATGGAGGCGGGCTGGATAGTGATATCCAGGTAATGCTTGCGATGAATGAGATGAAAAAGGAGCGTAAAAAGGGCTCCGGCGCGCATATCGCAGCTAGCGAAAAAACGGCGAGCGCGATTCTTAGCGCTGTGCCTAATGGACTTCCGATGCAGTATCGCGGCGTAACTAGCCCTTTTGGGATGCGCACTCATCCGATCAGCGGCGTTATGAGGATGCACCACGGCATCGACTTGCGAGCAAGCGAGGGCACTCCGGTGTTTGCGACGGCAGAGGGCTTTGTGCAGTTTGCAGGCGGCAGTGGCAGCGGATATGGAATTTTAGTGATTCTATCGCACAATTACGGTTTTGAGACCCGCTACGGCCACCTTAGCTCTGCGGTCGTAACGCCCGGTTCTTGGGTTAAAAAAGGCGATCTTATCGGCTATAGCGGTAACACCGGCTACAGCACCGGCCCGCACCTGCATTACGAAGTTAGGTTTTTGGCTCAAAGCGTCGATCCTGCAAATTTTATGAGCTGGAACGCGCAAAATTTCAAAAATATCTCGACCTTAGAGCCTAACGTATCGTGGCAGGAGATCGCAAACGTCGTGCAGCACCAGATCGAAAGGTTTAAATAATGCAAGCCGAGGTTTACGAATACTTTTTGCAAAACCAAAAAGAACTTTTGATCTGCGAGGATGAAAAGGAAGCCGCGGCGTGCGAACAGGTGCTAAAATTTATGGGCTACGCGGCCTTTTGCCTGCCCGATTTTAGAGCGAGCTTCGGCGAGGATCTGCGCAGCTACACGGGCGAGCTTACGGGTATCAGCACCGCTCTTAGCGCGTTTTACAAAGCAAGCGGCAAAAAAATTTTAATCTCTCCCGTCCGCACGATCCTAAACAAACTCCCCGCCGCAAGCCATCTGCGCCCGCTAAATTTAAAATTTGGCGAAGAGTTAAACTTAAGCGAGCTGAAAGAGGAAATTTTGCGCCTAGGATACGACGTGCGCGACATCGTCGAAAGCATGGGCGAGGTTAGCTTCCGTGGCGAGATCATCGATATTTTTTCGGTAGGCAGCGAAAGCGCGGTTAGAATTCTACTCGACGGCGAGACGGTCGAGAGCATCAGGCGATTTGACGTCGCTACGCAAAAAAGCGAAAAAGATGAACTTGCGCAAGCAGAGATAGCGCCGTTTTTGGCAAATTTAAGCGAGGACGAGTTTGAGAGCGTGAGCGAAAAGATATCGCGCGCGGACAGCGACGCGCTAGCGCGCGATCTGGGCTCGCTCGGGTTTTGGTTCATCGAGGGCTTCGTAGATTACACAGAGGCGTTTGATTGCGTCTTGCTGCACGAGATCAAAAAGGATGAAATTTTTTCCGAGCGCAATTTGGATTTTTTAGACGCGATCGAGGTGCTGCCCGCGGCGCGTAAATTTAAAGACCTTGCCGTGACGCCGTCGCAGGAATTTTTTGAATTCCACCGCAGCGAGGCTATCACGCTGATTGCGCGAAACGACGCGCTGCTCGCGCCGTTTGATCTTGGCGGATTTAGCAATATCGAAATTTTACGCGAGGATTTCGTCGTAAATTTAATAAGCGCCGAGCGGATCATCCTTTCGCTAAACAAAGCGGCGCCTAAAAAGCGCGTAAGAAGATCGAGCCTAGCTCTGGATGAGCTAAACGTGGGCGATTTTGTCGTGCACGAAGATCACGGTATCGCTAAATTTAACGGGCTTGAGCTCATCGAGGTGATGGGGCGTAGCAAGGAGTTCGTATCCCTGCTCTACGAGGGCGGCGATAAGCTGCTGCTGCCGGTAGAGTATCTAAATAAGATCGATCGCTACGTCGCAAGCGGCGGCGCGGTGAGCTTGGATCATCTGGGCAGGGCGAGCTTTTCAAAAATTAAAGAGCGAGTGCGCGAAAAGCTCTTTGCGATCGCTTCAAAGATCATCGCGCTGGCGGCAAAGCGCGAGCTGGTGCGAGGGCTCGTCATCAAAAACGAAAGCGCGGATTATGCGAAATTTCTAAGCGCAAGCGGCTTTAGCTACACGAGCGATCAGCAAAAGGCGGTGAGCGCGATTTTGGCGGATCTGCAAAGTGGCAAGGTAATGGACCGCCTGCTTAGCGGCGACGTGGGCTTTGGAAAGACCGAGGTTGCGATGAATGCGATTTTTGCCTGCATCCGCAGCGGCCATTCGGTGCTGTTTTTCGTGCCTACGACGCTGCTTAGCTCTCAGCATTACGCTACGCTTAGCGAGCGCTTTAGGGAGTTTGAAATTCCCGTTTTCAAGCTCGATCGCTTCAGTAGCACGAGGCAAAAGAGCGAGATTACAAAGCGCCTACAAAGCGGAGAGGCGATCGTCGTGGTCGGCACGCACTCACTTTTAAATTTAAACCCCGCAAATTTAGGGCTTATAATCATCGATGAGGAGCATAAATTCGGCGTTAAGCAAAAGGAGCGGCTCAAAGAGAAAAGCGCCGCCTCGCACCTACTTAGTATGTCCGCTACGCCGATACCGCGCAGTCTAAATATGGCGCTAAGCTCGATTAAAAGCTACTCCACGCTGCTTAGCCCGCCGCAGGATCGCCTGGACGTGCGCACCTTCGTCAAGCAGTGGGACGAAAAGATCGTAAAAGAGGCGATCTCGCGCGAGCTGCGACGCGGCGGGCAGATCTTTTACGTCCACAACCACATCGCGACGATGCAAAGCGCCAAAAAGAAGCTGCTTGAAATTTTGCCGAGCCTTAAAATTCTAATTTTACACTCCAAGATTGACGCTAAAACTACGGAGGATGAAATTTTAAAATTTGTGGCGGGCGGATACGATCTTCTGCTTTGTACCAGCATCGTAGAAAGCGGCATTCATATGCCGCGCGTAAATACGATCATCGTCGAAAACGCTGATAAATTCGGTATCGCCGATCTGCATCAGCTGCGCGGCCGCGTCGGGCGCAGCAACAAACAGGGCTTTTGCTACTTTTTGATCGAGGATAAAACCGCTCTTACGCAGGACGCGCTAAAGCGGCTCGTAGCGCTTGAGAGCAACTCGTTTTTGGGTAGCGGCTCGGTACTGGCGTATCACGATCTTGAAATTCGCGGCGGCGGAAACCTGCTCGGAGAGGCGCAGAGCGGGCATATCGAAGCGATCGGCTACTCGCTTTATCTAAAGATGCTCGAAGAAGAAATCGGCAAGCTGCTAAACAGAAAGAGCGCTGCTGCAAGCGTGGAGCTCAAAATTTCGGTAAACGCCTTTTTGAACTCGGAATTTATCAGAGAGGATCGCCTGCGCCTGGATCTTTACAGGCGGCTTAGCAAGTGCGCCGAGGCGAGCGAAGTGCTTGAAATTTTTGGCGAGATCGAGGATCGCTTCGGGCGCGCGGACGTCTACACTAAGCAATTCATCGACGTGATGATGATTAAGGTTTTGGCCACGAAGCTTGGCTTGCGCATGATTTCGAGCATGGACGAAAATATCTTGATCACTCTTGCAAACGGCGATAAGGTGCGATTAAAGGCGCAGACGTGCGATGATGACGACGTGATAAGCGAAATTTTAATCTATCTGCGAAGGGAGCTAAGAAATGCGAACTTGCGATGAAAATATCAAAAAAAGCGCGAGCAAAAGTAGAAGTGAAGAGTTAAATTTAAACGCGGCGAGCGGTTTAAATTTAGCGCCGCAAGCCGTTCTAAAAAACGCGCAGAGCAGCGTCGGCGAACAAATTTATTTCAGCGATTTTAGCGCGATTGATTGGCGCACGGTACAGGTCGCCGTCTTTCGCGCGAGCAAAAAGGCGCTAAAGATCGTCCGAGACATCGATTTTACCGATCTTGACGCGCTTGTGGGGCTAGAGAGCCAAAAATCGGCTCTTATAAAAAACACGGACGCCTTCCTGCGCGGCTGCAGCGCCAACCACGCGCTTTTGTGGGGCGAGAGCGGCTGCGGCAAATCAAGCCTTGCGAAGGCGGTTTTTTCTAAATTTATCCCGCAAGGCCTTAAGATCATCGAGATCGGTAGAGACGATCTGAGTTATCTCGCGGATATAATCGACGCGATCCGCGAAACGAACTTTAAATTTATCATTTTTTGCGACGATTTGAGCTTTGAGCTCGGCGAGAGCGGCTACAAGCATCTAAAACCGCTACTTGAAGGCTCACTGGAGCGCGCGCCGCATAACGTGCTGATGTATGCGACATCCAACCGCCGCCACATCGTAGGCGAATGCGCAAGCGATAACGACGCCGCGCAGATAAGCCGCGGCGAGCTGCACCTAAGCGATGCGGCGAACGAGCGAATCAGCCTTAGCGAGCGCTTTGGGTTGCAGCTAAGCTTTTACGGCGGGAGCATGCGGGAGTATTTAGGGATCGTAGATGCCTATTTTGCGGCTGCGCAAGGCATGAGCGCGGCGGAATTTCGCCTGAGCTTTGCTGCAAATTTAGACGCGCTGCACGCAAAGGCGAGGGAGTTTGCGATGCTTCGCGCAAGCCGCAGCGGCCGCGCGGCAAAGCAGTTTTTCTTGAGCTTTGGCGAGGAATTTTTTGCAAATTTAAAAGGCGGCGGCAGATGAATACAGCGCGCGAATTTAAATTTGGCGTAAATTTTATCGCCGTGCTAGAGTGCGCGCAAAAAATCGCCGCCGCCGCGCGAAATTTTAGAAACGATGCCAGGAATTTCGGAGGCGCGAAATGAGCGCGACCGAGCTTTTTATCGCGCTTTTTCGCGCCGTGAAAATCAAGGATTTGCGCTGGTGGCCCGCATTTGGAAGCTTTGAGGTGGTCGTGGGGGCGATTTTGATCCAAAATACAGCGTGGCGCAATGCCGATGCAGCATTGCAAAACTTGCGTAGCAAGGGGCTTTTGAGCCTAGAAAGCATCGCCGGGCTAGAGGAAGCGGAGCTTGCGCAGATCATCAAAGTAAGCGGATTTTATAATCAAAAAGCTAGGCGCCTAAGCTTGCTTTGCAAAGCGATAATCGCGGATTTTGGGGATTTTGAGAGCTTTAAATCAGGCGTTAGCCGCGAGTGGCTGCTAGCGCGCAAAGGGATCGGCGCGGAGAGCTGCGATGCGATCTTGTGCTACGCGTGCGAGCGTGCGGTGATGGTTGCGGATAGCTATTCGGCGCGGCTGCTTGAGGCTTTAGGCTATGAGTTTGAAAGCTACGACGAGCTTAGCGCGTGGCTCGGCGAGCTGGAATTTGAGCGGATCTATGAGCTTGTAAATTCTGCTAATCTTCCCTGCGATGCGGCGGCAAAAGCAGATAAGCTGGAGAACGAAAACGGCGCATATGCACTATTTCATGGACTCATCGTGGAATTTTGCAAAGCGCATTTGAAAGGTAAAATTTTTGATGATTTTGCGATAGAATTTTTTGATAATTTAAAATAAATCTTAGTCATCTTTGAAGGAAAGAACATTCTATACCATCCAAGTAACGACAAATAGGTGAATTTATGTATTGTTAAGCGCCGATATAGCAAAATTTAATTAAAATTACGGTGATAAATTTGGTTAAAAAACCGATATTTAGGGGAATTTATGACGAAAAGAAAAATTTTGATAGTATTTGGAACGCGCCCGGAAGCCATTAAGATGGCTCTGTTGATAAAGGAATTTCAAAAGTACGCGGAATTTGAAGTGAAGGTTTGCGTTACGGCGCAGCACAGACAGATGCTCGATCAGGTGCTTGAATTTTTTGAGATCAAGCCTGATTTTGATCTAAATTTAATGAAGCAAGGGCAGGATCTGTACGATATTACGTCGGGTGTTTTGCTTGGTATGCGCGATGTATTTAGCGAATATACCCCAGACATCGTGTTTGTGCATGGAGATACTACTACTACTTATGCCGTTTCTTTAGCGGCGTATTATCAAAAGATCGACGTGGCACATGTCGAAGCTGGACTTAGGACGCATGATATCTATTCGCCGTTTCCTGAAGAGATAAATAGGCAGATGACGGGGCTCATCGCTAAATATCACTTCGCGCCGACTGCCGACGCAAGAGATAATCTATTAAAAGAAGGCAAAGATTCAAAAAATATAATCGTTAGCGGCAACACCGTCATAGACGCACTTTTGTGGACGATAGATAAAATCGAAAACAACGAGCTGCTAAAAAATAAAATTTTATCCTTTATAAATTCCAAATATAAGTTTAGTGATAGAAAATTTATTCTCGTTACAGGACACAGACGAGAGAATTTCGGAGAAGGCTTTGTTAATATTTGTGAGGCTTTACGTGAAATAGCGCTAAAAAATGAAAATATCGACATTGTTTATCCTGTGCATCTAAATCCAAATGTAAGAAAGCCTGTAGGAGAAATTTTATCGGGCATTTCGAATATATTTTTAATCGATCCGCTAGAGTATGATAGTTTTGTCTATCTTATGAGCAAGTCATATATGATAGTAACAGATAGCGGCGGCATCCAAGAGGAGGCGCCGAGCCTGTGCAAGCCCGTTTTAGTTATCAGAGAAACTACCGAAAGACCTGAGGGGATAAGGGCAGGATGCGTTAAGCTTATCGGCACCAAGCGCGAAAATATCATAAAAGAGGTGCAAAAATTATTAAATTTAAAAGATGAATATGATAAAATGAGTAAAAGTGTAAGTCCGTATGGCGACGGTAAAGCTTGTAAAAAAATACTGGAATTTTTAAAAGGAATATTATGAAAAAAGTTTGCATCTTAGGTCTTGGGTATATAGGGTTGCCGACGGCGGCGCTTTTGGCAAATAGGGGCTATAAAATCCATGGCGTTGATGTGGTGCAGAACGTCGTAGATACGATCAATGAGGGTAAAATTCATATCATCGAGCCAGAACTAGATGTATTTGTTAAAAAAGCAGTGCAGAGCGGAAATTTAAAAGCAGACGTTAAGCCTGATTTCGCAGACGTTTTTATCATAGCTGTTCCGACGCCGTTTCGAGACGGATACGTGCCAAATATCGATTATGTCATAAGTGCGGCAAAATCTATAATACCATACGTAAAAGACGATAATATGGTCGTTTTAGAATCCACTTCGCCGGTAGGTACTACCGAAAAGATAGGTGAAATTTTAAAAAATGGCGGTGTTGATATTTCTAAAATTTATATCGCTCACTGCCCTGAGAGAGTTTTGCCCGGTAAAATTTTGAAAGAACTCACCCAAAACGATAGGATCGTGGGCGGAACTACAAAAATTGCTACTAAAAAGATAGCGGAATTTTACGCAGAATTCGTAGAAGGCGAAGTTTTACAGACTGACTCAAAAACTGCAGAGATGTCAAAGCTTACAGAGAATTCTTTCCGCGACGTAAACATAGCCTTTGCAAACGAGCTTAGCATTTTGTGCGATAAATTCGGCATTAACGTCTGGGAGCTTATCTCGCTAGCAAACCGTCATCCGCGAGTTAATATTTTAAGTCCGGGCTGCGGTGTAGGTGGGCACTGCATAGCGGTCGATCCGTGGTTTATCGTCCATGCGGGCGGCTACGAAGCGAGGCTGATCAAATCCGCAAGAGAGGTCAATGATCACAAAGCCGAGTGGTGTATTGAAAAAATCAAAAACGCCGCTTTGAAATTTGAGCTGCAAAACGGCAGAAAGCCAAAAGTAGCGTGCATGGGGCTTACTTTTAAGCCCGACATCGACGATTTGCGGGAGTCGCCTGCGCTAAATATAACCAGACGCCTGATCGCAGACGGCGTCGATGTGATCGCTGTAGAGCCTAATATCAAGGCTCACAAAGATTTTGAGATAGTGGATTATAAAAAGGCTATTGAAATTTCGGATATTATCGTATTTTTAGTCGGGCATAAGGAATTTAAAGGGCTGAAAATAGAAAAAGAAGTTTTGGATTTTTGCGGCGTGCGAAATACTAATATTTAATATTTTTCAAGGTATGGTTAATGATACAAGCAATAGTTAAAAAAGGTAAGGTTTTGGCAGAGCAGATCCCTGCTCCAAGCGTTTCAAAGGGATGCGTTCTTATAAAAGTAGTAAATAGCTGCATATCGGCGGGCACCGAGATAAGCGGCGTATCAAATAGTGGAAAGAGCCTGATCAGAAGGGCCTTGGAGCAGCCAGAGAACGTAAAAAAAGTCATCAATATGATAAAATCAGACGGCATCGCAAACGCCTATGCTAAGGTAAAGGGCAAGCTTGATAGCGGAAGCCCGACCGGCTATTCGCTTAGCGGCGTCGTCATAGCGGTCGGAGAGGGCGTTTCAAATTTTGAAATTGGAGAGCGCGTCGCCGCAGCTGGTGCAGGGCTTGCAAACCACGCAGAATACGTAGACGTGCCTAAAAATTTAGTTATGAAAATGCCGCAGGATATGGACTTTGAGCGGGCTTGCACCGTGACGCTCGGCGGCATAGCGATGCAGGGCGTTAGGCGGATTGATCTAAGGCTGGGTGAGACCTGCGTAGTCGTGGGAGCTGGGATCTTAGGGCTTCTTGCGGTGCAGATGCTTAAAATTTCAGGCGTGAGGGTTGCGGTTAGCGATTTTGACGATAGGCGCTTGCAGATAGCTAAAGAGTGCGGCGCCGAGCTTGTTATAAACCCGTCAAAAGACGATTTGTTAGACGTCGTTTCGTCTTGGAGCGGCGGATACGGCGCCGATGGAGTGCTATTTACCGCTGCTACGAGCAGTAGCGAGCCGCTGTCGCAAAGCTTTCAGATGTGCAAGAAAAAGGGCAGAGTGGTGCTTGTAGGCGTTGCCGGCATGCAGATCAATAGAGAGGATATGTATAAAAAGGAGCTTGATTTCCTCATCTCCACATCCTATGGCCCCGGTCGCTACGACAAGAGCTACGAAGAGCAGGGGCTCGATTATCCGTTTAGCTATGTAAGATGGACTGAAAATCGAAATATGAGCGAGTATCTAAGGCTGGTAAATGAAAATTTGATAAAGCTGGATAAGCTCATAGACGCAAAATACCCTATCGAGCAGGTAACGGAGGCGTTTGAGTCGCTACAGACTTCGCAGAATAAGCCGCTTATGGTTTTGCTTGACTACGGCGAGGCAAATTTAACCGAGCTTGATAGCTATTTAAATCACGATAAAAAAATCATCATAAGCTCTGCGCCAGTAAACAGGGATGTGATAAACGTCGCATTCGTCGGAGTCGGCGGATTTGCCACCGGTATGCACCTGCCTAATATCTCAAAGCTTACGGATAAATATAAAATTTACGCGATCATGAACCGAAGCGGACATAAAGCAAAGGCGGTGGCGCAGCAATATGGAGCGAATTACGCTACTTCAAATTTAGACGATATTTTAAATGATAAACATGTCGATCTTGTGATCATCTCCACAAGGCACGATAGCCATGCGGAGCTTACTTTAAAGGCGCTTGAAGCGGGCAAAAACGTATTTGTAGAAAAGCCGCTTGCGACAAACAAAGAGGAGCTTGAAAAGATAAAGAAATTTTACGAAGGGGGAGGCGACAAGCCCCTTTTATTCGTGGGATTTAACAGGCGATTTAGCGCTTACGCGCAGGAGATAAAAAAGCACACGAGCGCTAGAATAAATCCGATGATAATTAGATATAGGATGAACGCGGGCTATATACCGATGGATCACTGGGTGCACGAAAACGGCGGCAGGATGGTGGGCGAAGCGTGCCATATAATAGATCTGATGACGGCGCTAACGGGCAGCGAGATACAGAGCGTATTTTCGCAGGCTATCACGCCGAGCAATGAAAAATATAGCTCCGAGGATAACAAATCCATCGTCTTAAAATACAAAGACGGTTCGGTGGCAAATATCGAGTATTTCGCAAACGGCAGCAAGGAGCTAAGTAAGGAGTTTATGGAGATTCACTTTGACGGCAAGAGCATCGTTTTGGACGATTATAAAAGCCTAAAAGGATACGGAGTGGGACTGAAAGAAATTTCAACAAACGTGAGTCAAAAGGGACAGCCAGAAGAGCTTGAGGCACTATTTGAGGCTCTAAAAGGAAGCAAAAAAGGCTGGCCGATAGAGCTTTGGGATATGGTGCAGACGACGGAAATTTCATTTTTGATATAAAAGGCTAAATTTATGACCGGTCAAATTTACAAAAAGATAAAAAGTAAAATCAAAAATTATATTTTTATCAAGAGAAATTTTAGCGAATATGATAAATTTCAGTGGAAAAGCGCAGAAGAGATAGAGCGTATAAGAACTCAAAAGCTAAAAAATATAGTAAAAAAGGCGGTTGATTTCGTGCCTTTTTATAAAAATTTAGATTTAAAAATAGATTTTGAAAATTTTAGCTTAGATGAATTGAAAAAATTTCCGATTATAAATAAACAAGTAATCAAAGAAAATTTTAAAGACTTTTGTTCTATCGAATTTAACGGAAAAGCATCTCATACGTCAGGATCTACCGGGACTCCGTTTGAATTTAAAGTCCCATATGAAAGCGATGCAATAGAAAAAATAACGTCAAATAGAGCTTGGGGTATGGGCAAAGATTATACTTATAAAAGCGGTGATCCGATAATCATTTTAAGGACGTATTCGCCAAAAGAAGGCGATCCGCTTTATAAAATTTCGGGCGATTATTGGTATTTATCCCCGTTTCATATTAACGAGTTAAATTTGGCTTTATATTTATCCGTTATCGAAAAGTCAAAAGCCAAAATAATAAGAGGATACGCAAGCTCCATATATATTTTTACGCTACTTTTAAAGCAAAAAAACATAAAAATACCTCAAATAAAAACTATAGTAACTTCATCTGAGACGCTACTGCCTACGTATAGAAGCGCGATCGAGGAGTATTGGGGGTTGCCCGTTTTAGACTGGTACGGGCAAAATGAAAGAACGGTAAC
>ERZ773079.1438-NODE-1438-length-14245-cov-7.944045_pt1 | contig 14245 bp, 16 predicted proteins | sample MGYA00511355_ERZ773079 | MGnify/ENA primary metagenome ERZ773079 (study PRJEB29015, sample SAMEA2737979) | human oral metagenome | biome: human oral; feature: human-associated habitat; material: dental | place: China | collected 2117 ... | reverse complement strand
CATGACCCATCACCCACACCCCCACGACGCCAACCCCCGAGCACCCACCCAACCCGATGATCAGCAAGCCATAGCCGAAGGCATCCAACGCCACGGCCCCGCCTTCGCCGCCTGGGCCGACCTCGTCGACGAAACCACCCCACCCGGCACCCTCGACCACCAGCTACTCACCCAATTCGAGGACCACTACCTCGGCAGCTACATGACAACTCAACAGTGGGCCTGGCAAGAAGCCGAATCCCTCGGCCTCGAAGACACCCTCAACCAAGCCCTACCAGCCACCCTCAGGCAGTACATCACCATCGACTACCAAACCCTCGCCCAAGACCTCGAACTGGAAGGAGACATCACAGTACTGCCGAACCCCGAAGGCGGAGTGTGGGTGTTCAGGAGCTTCTGACTCCCCCTCCCTCGTGGCCCTCCTCGGCCACCAGGAGCCGCTCTCTTGAACCCAGACCGGTTCAGCGGTTCCTCCACCCCGAGGAGGTGGCCTGCCCACTACGGCAGGACGAATCCGGAGAGGAAGTGTCATGAAGACGCTGGCCATCCGCCTCGATGACGACCTGCATGCCAGGCTGACCATCGTGGCAAAGCTCGCTGAAGTCTCGTTGACCGACGCTATCCGTCAGGCCATCGAGTCCCACGTCCAGACCATGTCGGCCAAGCCCGACATCCAGGCCAAGGCAGACGCCCTACGTCAGGACATCGAACGGGAAGCTCGCGAACAACAAGGAGCCATCTCCCAACTGTTCGGCGCCCCGCCCACCAAGCCCACCACCCGCAAGCAGCACACATAGCCGCACGCGGGAGAGTGGACCGGTCCGGACCGACACCCCCAACAGGCGAGATGAGGTCGAGCAGCACACGGCTGCTCCCTCGTCTCGCCAACAAACCCCGCAGTGGGTGACATATCGCTAGGACAAAACATGCTGGCTTCGCACGTAGCTTGCACAAGTGATGTACGATGCATCGCATCCGATACCAGTCGCAGCATTTGGAACGTCCAGATGCTCAAGGAAGGGCCAGGTCGGGAAGATGGCAGCATCAGGCAGGAGCATCCTCAGAAAAAGAGCATGCGCAACCTGCTTAACATTAGTTAGTAAACTAATGAAAATTATCGGCGACGCGTGCTATAATAGCAGTACATGGAGTTTTCGCCTGCCGCCAAAGACTATCCGGTCAGCCCAGAAGAGGATGGCCTTGAGATGACAGAAGCTCCCACTGTTGAAGAAATGTTACAGGAACTACCTCCGATCCCTGACAACTTGCGTGGTGATCCAGTGCCGCCAGGGGTCAAACGCGTGGTTGAGGAAAAAAGACGAGAAATCCTTGCAGAGATGCGCGGAACACCATATGCGCTACCGCTTGCAGGAGCCGCCTCAGCAAACCTCCTTGATCAAGCAATGATTGCTGCCTACATCATTACCCCTCGACGCAAGTAGACTAGGCGTAAGTTCATAGGAGTGGTCGACATGGATGATATCGCGATGCCACACAGGTCCGAGCAAAGATTTTTGCGCAACGCCTTGGTGTGCGACTTGGTCCGCGACCTGTCTCAAGCATCTAGACTCACGATCTACTGCGGGGCGGGAGTTACGATAAACCGAACGAATCTCTCTTGGGCGGGAATGATACGTGGGTCTGTATCCGAGCTTGCCGCTTACATCAAGAAACAGAACGCCACTCCACCTCCGAATAATGATGAACTCTCTGCACTACTCGAGGATCTAGGCACAGAGGCCGTAGCCTCCGTGCTCTACGGATTGGCTCTGAACGAGAAAGAAAAGAACTGGGCGGAGTTGCAAAAACAGCTATCAATAGCTCTTTCCAAGCAACTCTACGGAGGAGTTAAGTGGAAGGATGGCTACTTAGCCCGCAATGTAATTAGACTAGCTCGCTTGATGGCAACCTACGGCAAACCCGTATCTATATTGACAACAAATTACGACATCCTTCTCGAAGAACTCTGGAAAGACGACTTTGACAACTCCGGCAACGAGGGCGGCGACTCACAAGGACTTGATATTTTTGTTCCAGACCAGCGAGGGAAGTACGTCCATGAGGAAAACCCAAGAAAACGAAAGGCCGCTACCCAAGGACGCGTCTCATTAACGTACCTGCACGGTCGCATCCCTCATGGAACAGCTGGAGGATACACCGACTCGGCAATCGTACTGTCTGAACTTGATTACGCAAAATATCGAGAATCGATCGAAAAAAAGCTCCTTGAGTCGATGAAGAAAGATGCAGCGGTTCTTATTTTAGGTTCAAGCCTTCGAGATTTACCACTAATCAACTCTCTGATAAAGATGAAAAATCAAGGAGGACCGAAGTTTTGCTTAATGCCCATAGAGTCATTTCAAGCTTCAATGAAGGTGGACCACCAAGGCGACCGTATGATTTCCCTGATTCAGTCACGGGGCAAGGCCTTGGGAATCAACTTGAGAATTTCTGATTTCAAATTCCAAATCGCTCAATGTGTGGAAGAAATTTTGCTAGGGCTTCAGGCAAGGAATGCCGGAGTAGATTACGAAGACATCAGATATGGAGTGAGACTTGTCAACTGGTGGAACGCTTGGAAAAACTCAAGATATGCCGTAGAGGCCGCGCTACTGCAGAAAGAACTCGCAAATCTTCTCTCGGATGTTCGCGGCTTAGCCAATTTGCATCACCGGAACAGAGACTCTTCCTTATACAGCCCAGATGAGCACCTAAAAATTGAGCTCTGGGTGCGCAAAGATCCTGAAAAATATAGGGGTCTCGCACTATGGGCAAGTAGCGACATTATTCGCTTAGATAGAAAATATCCAAATTCTCAGAAACTAGAGCGTGAGTCACGGGTTGCCTCAGTGGTCGCTTTCACCGAAGGGCGCGTTCTGCATCAAGACGTCAGGCAAGTATCTGGAGATAACATTGGCGGACTCATCCGGCGTTGGAACAGCTACCTCTCCATACCGATTCACGTAGGAACTAATCTTCAATCACGCCTACCTGTTGCCGTTGTCACTATTGCAAGCAGCCGCCACTCCTCAAATTCTATGCTCCCTGGAGCTGGAGATGATCTAATGAGCAAAGTCATAGAGCTTGTCACCGGTAACGCCTGCAGCTGGCTTGGTTCCTCCCCCGCACATTGATACACCGATATTGCCAGAGCAGTATTCAACTAGATTGCCATCGCAAGCCCCAAAACTGCTCGCAGGCATCAGCAGTAAAATCCTCACCCTATAAACCGTTGTAAAATCAGCCAAACTCGTTCAAATTTCTAAACGCGGAGCGTACAATAGAAATATGAACGAAACAGGCCGTATTTCTACACCCATTTCTGAGGGAACCCTCCCACGTTCTGGGAGCGCGCGGGGGATTCCGGCTCGTGCCAGACCTCAGCCTAAGCTCGGGCGATTGTTGCGGGAAGCCCGCGAGGCTGCGGGTCTGAGTGTCCGTCAAGCAGCTGCTGAGTCTGGTATCTCGCCGGGTGCTATTTCCCTCCTTGAACAGGGTAAGACGCCCAGTACGCGTATTGATCGTCTGCTGGCTCTGACCGAGGTGTACGGCGTCGAGCCCCTAGAGATCATCGAGGCAGCTGGCTACAACCTCACCGCCACATTGCCGACTTTCACTCCGTATCTGCGTTCCAAGTACGGCCACCTGCCGCCCGAGGCCCATGAGGAGATCGCAGCCGCGTTTCAGCGTATCGCTGGTAAATACGGCATCGCTGAAGACAGCCGTGGCCCGGCTGCCGGTGAGGACGAAGTCCCTGTAGAGACAGGACGCACTACATAACCATATTTGCTTCAATCGAAAGGAGGCTCCATGACTACATCAAGCACACCAAGCATTCTGAGGAGCCTCCGCCAGCTCACACCCCACCGCACCTGCTGTTTTACCGAAGCACTCAACCTGGCCGAACGCCAAGCCGCCAAACTCAACCAGCTCCTGGCCGTCAGCCATCCCAGCTTCCAACTGACCGGCATCACCGAAAACCACATCACCGCCCTGTCCCGCATCCGTATCGTCCGCGAACAGCTGCCGGTTTCTGGCATGAGCCACTGGAACGGTCAGGAGTGGATCATCTGCCTCAACCGTGACGATCCCGAAGTGCGGCAACGCTTCACCCTGCTACACGAGTTCAAACACATCATCGATCACGGCCAAACTCACTGGCTCTACACCACACAAAACCCCACAGCCTTCACGCGTCGCTGGGGCCGCCCACCACAACTGACAGTCCACGAGCAGGCCGAGCGAGCCGCCGACTACTTCGCAGGCTGCGCCCTGGTACCACGCACCGCCTTGAAACAGGCATGGGCTGCTGGACTCCAAACCCCCACCGTGCTGGCCGACCACTTCGCCGTCTCTGAAGCCGCCATCCGTGTGCGCATCGACCAGACCGGTATCGCCCGCACCCTCGACCCGGAACCCTCACCTGCCCGCTGTGCCCGCCCCATCCGCACCCCACGATGGCAGCCACAGCGCTTCACCATCCAACAACCACACTACGGAAGGAGATAACCATGACCACAACGACAACGAAGCGTGCGGTGATCTACCTGCGCGTATCCACACGCGACCAGGCCAAACGAGGAGGAGAAACCGAAGGATTCTCCATCCCAGCTCAGCGAGAAGCCTGCCACCGCAAAGCCAAGAGCCTTGGCGCGGAAGTGATCGAGGAGTTCATCGACGCTGGCGAGAGCGCCAAATCCGCCCAGCGTCCCGAGCTACAGCGAATGCTCACCTACGTCAAACACAACACCATCCAGCTGGTCATCGTCCACAAAGTCGACCGCCTCGCACGCAACCGCATGGACGACGTCCAGATCAACTTCGAGATCCAACAAGCCGGCGCCCAACTCGTCTCCTGCTCCGAAAACATCGACGAAACACCAAGCGGCATGCTGCTCCACGGCATCATGAGCTCCATCGCCGAGTTCTACAGCCAAAACCTCGCCACCGAAGCCAAGAAAGGCATGACCCAGAAAGCCAAATCCGGCGGCACCCCCGGACGCGCACCATTCGGCTACATCAACACCACACAGCGAACCGCCGAAGGCCGCGAAGTCCGTACCGTCGTCACCGACCCGGATCGAGCCCACTGGGTGCCATGGATGTACGAACGCTACGCCACCGGCGAATGGACCATCGGAATGCTCCGCGACGAACTCAAAACCCACGGCGTCACCACCCTCGCACGCCCCAAACAACCAGCAAAACCCCTCACCACCTCCATGGTGCACGCCATCCTCAGCAACCCCTACTACACAGGCCTGGTCATCTTCGGCGGCGCCACCTACCAAGGCCGACACCAGCCCCTGATCTCCACCGAACTATGGTCAAAAGTCGAAGCCATCCGCCACGGCAGATCCCACGCCAAAGAGAAACCCGCCATCCGAACCCACTACCTCAAAGGCAGCCTGTTCTGCGGACAATGCGGCTCACCCCTCAGCTACGAAATCTCCCGCAACCGCCTCGGCAACTACTACCAATACTTCTACTGCCTCGGACGCCAAGCCCGGAAAAACGGCTGCACCTTCGTCGCCATCCAAGCCCACCACGCCGAACAACTCGTCGAAGACCACTGGGCAACCATCACACTGCCAAACAAAACCCTCACCACAGTACGCGAACTAGTCATCTCCCACCTCGATGCCATCCTCAAAGAACACGACCACCAAGCACACCAAGCAGAAACCACCCTCGCCGAGGCCACCGCCCACAGCGAACGCCTCATGCAGGCCTACTACGCCGGAGCCATCGACACAGAACTACTCCGCAAAGAACAAGAACGCATCAGAACCGACAAAACAACCGCCGAACGCCAACTCCGCCACCTACAAACCTCCCGAGACAAACTCCACACCGCCCTCGACCAATGCCTATCCGTCCTCCACAACGGACAACAGCAATACCTCGCAGCCACCGACAACTCCCGCCGTGACCTCAACCAAGCCGTCTTCGACAAGATCTACCTCGACGACGACGAGATCACCAGCAGCCACCACAAAGCCGTCTACCAATACCTCCTCAACAGCAACCTCCCAACAGTCCTGGAGAACGAAGCCAAGGAGCAGCAGGACACCGCCACCCCTGACAACACCAAAAACCTCCGACCAATGGCCGGAGGTTCTAACATGACGCTTTTGGTGGAGCTAAGGGGATTCGAACCCCTGACCTTCTCATTGCGAACGAGACGCGCTACCAGCTGCGCCATAGCCCCGAGTACCGGACGATGGTAGCACCAGCATCCGGCGGTGTGGCAAATCGTCACTGCCCCACGGCCCTGGGCCAGTGGCTCTCCTCCTCCATGTCCCAGTCGGCCGGGGCGGCCCGTCGTGGCTTCGGCCCCTCCAGACGGTCGGCGGTGGGGATGATGACCGTGTTGGCGACGGGAGCCGACAGGTCGATGGTGCGGACGGTCCGCGGCACGAGTGGCTTCGAGACGTAGGTGGGGGCGATCACGGGGATCGGGTCCCACAGCGGGCCGGTCGTCTCGGGTGCGGTCAGGTCGACGGAGAACTCGCGGGAAGTTTCCTCCTCCTCGACGGCCTTCATCATCGAGGTGGACTCGCCGTCGGTGTAGCCCGCCTTGACCTGGGCGGCCTTCTCGTCGAAACGGCGGTGCATCTGCTTCACACCGGCCCGGGCGGAGACCAGGAACGCCACCAGCGCGACGACGGGGATCGCGACGGCCCAGCCGGGCACGATGTTGAAGACGCTGAGGCCCAGGCACAGCAGGGTAATCACCCCGAGCACCGTGACCATGCGGCGCCGCCGCATGGCCGCCGCACGCGCCATCAGGCGCAGTTCGGTGAGCTCGGCCCTGCGGGTCAGGGGCGTGGAGACCTCGACGGGAGGCTCGTCCTCGTCGTAGTCGGCGATGGTGTTCTCACGCAGGATCCGCATGGAACCGGAGAAACGTTCCGCCGGGTCCCCGTCAAGGGCGTCGATGTCGTCCCTGTGCACTGACAGCCAGGGCAGGCCGAAGGCCAGGACGGCCAAGACCAACACACTGATGACAATTCCCGCGAGCACGATCACACGTTAAACAACACCGGCGTGATTCGCCTCCGCGGCACGCCGCCGACCCGCCGAGAAACCTGAAAAAAACTCAGGATTTGTCCAGGAGCCAGCATTGAACGGCCTCTCCGGGGCGCACCAGCTCGGTGTCCTCGTCCAAAACGATCAAAGCGTTTGCGCGGCCCAGTTCCGCCATGGCAAAAGGGTCGCTGATCCGGGTGGCGGTGCGCAGCCGCCCGTCGTCGATGACCTCGGCGCGTAGCAGGTGCCGCTGCCCCCAGATCGAGCGCATCGTGGTCCTGGCTATGGCCCTGACGGGTTTGCGACGCACGTCGGCGCCCATGAGGCGCCGCAGCAGCGGCCACACGAACACCTGGAAGGACACGTAGGCCGACACTGGGTTTCCGGGCAGCATCACCATCGGGACGCGTTCCTCACCGATCAAACCGAAGGTCTGGGTGCGTCCTGGTGACATCGCCACCTCGACGGCGTCCACCAGCCCCAGTTCCGACATGGCCTCGGCCACCGCCTCGTACTCCTCGCGGCGCCCCCCAGTGGTGGAGATGACCAGGTCCGCGCGGATCAGCTGATCGGTGATGGCCTGTTTCAGTTCCTGTTTGTCGTTGGAGTGCACGGCCACCCGGAAGACCGTCGCCCCGGCCGCCCGGGCGGCGGCGGAGATCAGGAAAGAGTTGGCGTCCGTGGACTCGCCGTAGCCGACACTCTCCCCCGGTTCCACCAGGTCCGCGCCGGAGCTGACCACCACCACGCGCGGCCTGGGCCGCACCAGCACCTTGTCTATGCCCGCGGCGGCCAGCATCCCGACGCTGCGGTCGGTGAGTACCTCCCCCTCGGAGAGCAGCCGGTCCCCAACCGCGAGGTGTTCGCCCGCCGCCCGCAGGTACTCGCCCTCCGCCACTTCCTGGATGATCTCGATGCGCTCCCCCACGATCGTCGCGTAGGAGTAGGGCAGGACCGCGGTGGTGCCGCGCGGAACCACCGAACCGACGTCTACGGGCACGGCCTGCCCCACCCCGAGGTGTTCCGTCCCGGTGACGAGCTGGAGCGACTCCACCAGCTGGTCGTTGTCCCACAGGTCGGCGGCGCGCACGGCATAACCCGCCACCTTGCTCGTCGAGTTCGGCGGAACGTTGATCATGGAGTCGATGTCCTCGCAGATCACCTGATTCCACGCCTCCAGCACCGACATGCCGAACGGTTTGAGAGGTTCGACGAGTTCAAGCAGGTACTCGACGTGGTCCTGGACGCGGCGCAGCCCGTTGAGATCCGGCTCGGGCGGCGGAGGAAGGGTCGGAACGGGGATCTCCTCCACAATCTGAGGTTCCTCTTCCACATGCTTCCTGCGACCGAAAAGCGCCATGTTTCTACGATAGGCCAATGGATTTCACGCATGAGAAGGGCGCGCTGCGAGAAACCATCACCGCGCGACGCAGGGCGCTGGACGAGACCGGCTGGCGGAAACTCGACACACCCCGCCTCGAAGCGCTTCTGGGCCAGCTACCGGATCCCGGGGTAATCGCCATCTACGCCTCACGGCGGCACGAACCCGACACCCTGGCCGCCATCGAGGAGCTGCGCAGGCGGGGCTGGCAGGTGCTGCTCCCGAAGCTGTCCCGGGAACCGGACTGGGCCTGGGCCACCGACGAACTCCGTCCCGGTTGGGCGGGCATTCCCGAACCCACCGGCCCAGGCATGGGAATCGAGGCCCTGGGACAGGCGGACGTGGTCGTGGTGCCGTGCCTGGCGGTTTCCCGTGACGGCTCCCGGCTGGGCATGGGGGGCGGATGGTACGACCGGGCGCTCCGGCATTGCCGCCCCGGGACACCCGTCTGGGCACTGGCGAACGCCGACGAGGTGCTGCCGGCGCTGCCCAGCGAACCGCACGATCTTCCCGTCGACGCCGTGGTCACGGAGAACGGATTCACCCGTCTCGGGGCGGGGAGCGTATCCTGATTCGCGTTTGTCCACCGAAGCGGGAGCGTGAATGCCCACCTATCAGTACCGTTGCACGGCCTGCGGTAAGGAACTCGAGGCCGTCCAGAAGTTCTCCGACCCTGCCCTGACCACATGTCCGGCTTGCAGTGGCGACCTGCGGAAGGTCTACAGCGCCGTCGGCGTGGTGTTCAAGGGTTCCGGTTTCTACGCGACGGACTCCCGCAGGTCGACCTCCGCGTCCAAACCAGCGTCCGGCTCGGAGACCAAGACGGATTCGGCCCCGGCCAAGTCCACGGAAACCGCCAAGGCCGCGTCCTGAGGGGATCCGCAGCGATTCGGGGTGTGGAAAAGTGATCCGCGGGGACCTTTTCCGCCCATAACGAGGATGTGGAGAGTTTCATCAGGCGCCTTGGGCGCTTCCTGAGCTGGCATCGACGCGCCGTCGCTGCCCTGTTGGCGGGCCTCGGCGCCTTTGCGATGGTGGCCCACCTGTCCCCTAATGACCAAGACCGGGTCCCGGTGGTGGTCCTGGCCCGTTCCGTGGCCGCGGGGACGGTGCTGAAGAGCGACGACCTGAAGGTCGCACGACTACCCTCCGACGCGCTCCCCGGGCAGCGGTTCCCGGACCCCGGGGAGTGCGTTGGCCAAACCTTGGGCTTCGGGCTGGAGACGGGCACCGTGCTTCAGCCCGGGATGCTCGCGGCATCGCCGTCGCTGGCTGAGGGGCGGTCTCTGGTGCCGGTTCTGATCCGCGACAACTCTCTGAGGTCGTTGATGTCCCCCGGCACCCCGATCACGCTGGTACTTGCCGATTCGGGGCAGGTGATCACCGCTGACGCCCGGGTCTCCGCCATGCCCGGCAAACCGGAAGGGACTCTGTTGAATCCGAGTGGCGGTGCCAAACCCCTCATCTTGGTGGACGTTCCCGCGGCGGTCGGCCCCGAGGTTTCCGCTCTGGGACAGCAGGGAAAGCTGACGGTGATCCTCGGAAACGAGTCCTAGAGACCTTGGAAACCCGTTCCAATTGGCCCCCGCGATGACGAATCCCAAGGGCCCGGAAACCCCGGATTTACGATTGTCCCTGTCCCGAAGAAGACGCTTCGGCGCCGGTGGCGTCATCCGATTGGCCAGAATCCGCCTTCAAACGGCGTTTGGGGCCGGGAACACTGGCTTTGCCCGACGCGATCTGCATAGAGTGAGTCCGGTCCCCGATAAAGAGGGCCACCCGGGCCTGAATCCCCAGACTCCGGGCCGCTTCCCAGCCATCCACGGGCCGGGCACAGGAGGAATGCAGTTGAAGGGTTTCAAGGAATTCATCATGCGGGGCAATCTCGTCGAGCTTGCCGTCGCAGTCATCATCGGTACCGTTTTCTCCGCGGTGGTCAAGGAGTTCACCGCCGTTCTCATGGGCTTCATCGGCAAGATCGGCGGCCAGCCGGACTTCTCCGGAGTGACCCTCTTCGATGTCAATATCGGCCTGTTCATCAATGCGACGATCACCTTTCTGATCACCGCAGCCGTCGTCTACTTCTGCGTGGTGAAGCCGTACAACGTGCTGCGCGATCGTTTCTTCCCGAAGAAGGAAGAGGAGAAGGGCCCCAGCTCCGAGGAGCTGCTCACCGAGATCCGCGACCTGCTCCGCAGCCGCGGCTGATTCCAACGACGTGCCGCTCCGCTGGGTGGAAGAGCTTCGGCGAGCATTCACCCCCAGTGGGGCGGCCGATCCGCCAGCAGCCGACGCTCGTCGGCGCTGAGCGGACGCACCGGGGCCTGCGCCCGGGACCTAGTCCCGGCCAGGCCCAGTTCATTTCTCACCCGGGCCAGTAACGCATCGAAGCGCGCAAACCCCAGTTCCCTACGAACCTCCAGGTCCACCGGGAAGGGCCAGGGAAGCCGCCGACGCATCCGCTCCTCCCGCAGCACGGTCAGCCGTTCGACGTCCCAGCCGAGCCGGGTCAGTTCGGCTGCCAGGTCGGCCGCGTCGCCGGCGACCGGTAGAGTCTCGCCCGTCAACGCCCGGGCGAGCTCCACCGCCTCGTCGGCCAATCTCAGGCGCCCAGCACGGTGCCGGCGGGAACGACCCGTGGCGTCCCCTCGTCGGGCAGGTCGACGGAGCCCACCACCTTCACGCCCGGCTCGAAACTCCAGTCACCCTCGACCCGGAGGCTCTCGGCCCCGCGCAGCGACGGGGGCTGCGGGATGCGGGCATCGAAATTCTGGATGGTCTTGTAGTACCGGGAATCCAGGCTGATCCCAGGCATGGCGGAGCGCGCCACGAGATGCCCGTTCTCGTCGAGGTCGTAGACGTCGGAGCGCAGCAGCAGCAGTTCGTTGGTGGTCTTGACGGGCTGGAACCGGTCACGGCCGACACAGATGGCGGTGGCCCCCGGGAACACCTCGATCGCCGCCCCCATCGCAGTCTCCACCTGAATGACCTTGGGCGAGTCGGGATCGGCCGGGTCGACCGTCTTCTCGTTGCGGATCATCGGCAGGCCGAGCACCGCGTCGCGTTCGCGAATGGTGTCGAACAGGCGTTGCAGGTCGAACCACAAGTTGTTGGTGTGGAAGAACGGGTGCCGGTGCTCGTCGGTGAAGTAGTCCATCTCCTCGGGTGCGGTCTGAGCGGTGTCGCGGAGGATGAGCTGCCCGTCGCGTTTGCGGACGGCCAGGTGCCCACCCTTGCGGTCGTTGACGGTGCGGCGGCACAGTTCGGCGGCGTAGGGGGCACCGGACGAGGCGAACCAGCCCGCCAGGCGGGCATTCGGGGTGGCCCCGAGGTTGTCCCCGTTGGAGATACAGGCGTAGCGGAAACCCTTCTCGATGAGGCGTTGCAACAGGTTCTGTCCCCACAGAGCGGTGTAGAGGTCGCCGTGGCCGGGTGGGCACCACTCCAGCGACGGATCCTTCGGCCACTCCACCGGGGTAAGGTCGTCCGCCCTGAGTTTCGGTTCCTGGTTCTGCAGAAAACTAAGCGGCAGGTCGTCGACGGGAAGGTCGGGGTAACGTTCCAGGTGGGCCAGGGTGTCGGCATCGGTGCGGAAGGAGTTCATGAACAACAGCGGCAGCGGGGCGTCCCAGTCACGCCGGGCTGCCCGCACCTGTCGCACGATGAGGTCCAGGAAGTTCAGGCCGTCACGCACCTCGAGGAGGTTCTTGGCCCTGTCCAGCCCCATCGACGTGCCGAGCCCGCCGTTGAGCTTGATCATGACGGTGGCGCCAATCGCTTCGCGGGCCTCGCCGTCGCTTACCTCGATGTCATCCAGCATCGGCGGGTCGAGCAGAGGTTCGATGCTCTCCTCCCGGATCAACCCGGTCTCCCCCGATTCCAGTAGGCGGTAATAGTGCGAGAACACCCCAATCGCGCTGCCATCCACCCCTGCCTCCCTCATCTTGCAAAGGGCGGCTTCCAAACCCTGCTGTGACACTGCTGACCTCCGTTCTGGGTTACAGGACCATCCTAGGTGTCCGGGTGCGTCATGTCTGGCTGCTGCCCACTGGATCGGGCGATCTGGTTCCTCACCATTGCAACCGTTACGTGAGATGTCGGGAGGTAGCTGGCGAGGACCCATCGCACCCATCCCAAAGCCCTCGCATCGACAGGGCATGTTCTGAAGGCCGCCGGCAACAAGCCCACAACCCAGTCACAGCCCGAGGCCTGCGAGTAATCGTTATTCTAAAGAATACTTGCCGGCATGACTGCACCGGTCAGAGGAGAAGACCATGACCGACCACACCCACCCCGGCGTAGCCTCCTGGGAGGCTCACCTGGTTGCACTCCAGGCCATCGCCACCACCCCAACACCAGAAAGCGTCACCCTGTGAACCGGCCACCAGCCACGCCGGGGCACCGCGTCGCCGCACTGCCAGATGTCGCGCTTCAGCCGGGGGAACCGCCAGCCACTGATTGGTGGGCAACGGACCAGGACACATTGGTCCGCTACCTGCTCTCGCTACGGGAAGTCCCGCCGGGCCGCCCCAGGATCATTGCCATCGATGGCCGGGGCGGATCTGGCAAGACCACGCTGGCGGCACTCCTGCAACGAGTCATACCCAAGACCGGTGTCCTGCACACCGATGACCTGGCCTGGAATGAACCACTGTTCCAGTGGGATCACGTTCTGATCGACGCACTGGAGCAGCTCCATGCGACGGGCGCGTTAACCCTGACCCCACCCGCGTGGCGGGCTCATGGCCGCGAGGGCCACATCGTGATTCCACCCGGGACGACGACGGTGCTGGTGGAGGGCACCGGCGCCGGTATGCGCGCCGCCACCCCGCTGCTCGATGCGCACCTGTGGGTCCAGACCGCCGATGACGTGGCGCAGGAGCGAGGCCTTCGCCGGGACATCACCGAGGGAGTCAACGGCGATGCGGTGGAATCCGTGCGGTTCTGGCACCACTGGATGGCCGCTGAGCGAGCATTCTTCGCCGAGGACCGGCCCTGGGAGCGTGCGGACGTCATCCTGTGCGGTGTCACCCTCCCGGGACTGGGCGCCGGGGAAGTGGCCTGGAATGGGCCATCCACCCCCTGACATGAGAGGTACGGCCCATCTCGCCGGGAGGTTGGAACAGCCGGTCAGACCACAATTACCGGCCGCGGTACCTCATGGCTGGTTTTCCGGTTGCGTGAGATGAAACCCATGCAAACCACGGAGGGCGGAACCCACGGGAAATCGAGGTACTCGCCACCTCCGACCTGAAGGGCTTGGTTCCCCGTGCACCCTCACCATGGTTTCGACACGAGCTGCTCCTTCGTCGCGGCCCGGCTCAACCAACTTCGAAAAAGCAAAGCCGGGGACAGCGCATGAACGCCCTTCCCTGAAGCCGGTTGAGCCAGCACGTGAGCGCCAGCGAACGGCTGGGTCGAAACCACTGGCATCCGGCAGGCCGGCCCGATCCCAGTCACCACAGTTCCGACTCAACCAGCTGCCCGGCTCTCACTCGAAGGCGATCTCCAGCTCCTTGGCGACCGCCCGGAGGCGTTTGTCGCGGGTCCACAGGCAGGCCCCCGGGACCACCAGGACGGAGCCGATGAGGTTGACGTCAACCAGGCTGAGGCCGCGACCCCACAACCGTCTGGTCTCGACGAGGTGCAGCAGTTCGTCGTCGTGGAGGCTGGGGAACCGGTACAGGTTCGACAGGTATGACATCCGCACCGTGCGGGCGGGCATGGAACTCAGCGACAGCTCCCCGATGACCATGGCGTGGCAGCCTGCCTCGTCTCCGCGCAGCAGGCGCACCAGACGCAGGTCGCTGCGACGGAAGTGGTCGATCCAGA
>ERZ773079.1437-NODE-1437-length-14247-cov-21.350056_pt1 | contig 14247 bp, 10 predicted proteins | sample MGYA00511355_ERZ773079 | MGnify/ENA primary metagenome ERZ773079 (study PRJEB29015, sample SAMEA2737979) | human oral metagenome | biome: human oral; feature: human-associated habitat; material: dental | place: China | collected 2117 ... | reverse complement strand
CAGCCTGCGCCTCAACCGGCTCTGCGGAAGTGCCCGGCGTTGCCTGGGTGTTAGGGGTTTCGCTCATGCGTTCTCCTACGCCTTAGCTACGTACTTGATGAGGTCTTCGATAGAGATCATGGGCAGGTTGTGCTCAGTGGCGAAGGCGCGCAGGGCGTCGAAACGCATCATGGAGCCGTCGTCGTGCACGACCTCGGCGATAACGCCCACGCCGGACAGGCCCGCCGCGAGGGAGAGCTCCACCGCGGCTTCGGTGTGGCCGGGGCGCTCCGCCACGCCGCCGTCAACGGCGCGCAGCGGGAAGATGTGGCCCGGGCGGGTAATGTCAGCCGGGGTGGAGGAGGCATCCGCGAGGATCTGCACGGTGCGTGCGCGATCTGCCGCGGAGATGCCGGTGCTCACGCCGGATGCCGCATCGCAAGAGACGGTGTATGCGGTGCCCTTGGGGTCCTCGTTATTGGTGACCATGGGCGGCAGGTTCATCTCGTCGGCACGCTTGTTACTCAGGGGTGCGCAGACCACGCCGGAGGTGTAGCGAATCATGAAGCCCATCAGCTCGGGGGTTGCGTGCTCGGCGGCGAAGATGATGTCGCCTTCGTTTTCGCGGTCTTCCGCGTCGGTGATGATGACCATTTTGCCGGCTTTGATGTCGGTGAGGATTTCGGGGATGGAGGAAATGTGGGGCATGGTGCGTCTTTCTTGATGGTCGGATTGGGCTATGGCGTGTTCTTGATCCAGCCACATGGCGGGCATTTGCGCCGCCTGTTCGATTTTGCGGGCTTTTTTCTCGCCGAAGGATTTGTTTTTCAGAAGGGCGGACAATTCGCCTTGGTTGATGGCGATGGCTTCGGCAAAACGGGTTTGCTGGCCGCCGTATTTGTCCGCTATCCATTGCCGCAGGTTGCGGCGGCGCAGGTCGGTGGTGTTCATGATGTGTGGTGTGGCTGAAAGGATGTAGGCGATTGTAGTCTTGTCTTTACCAAAAGGCAAACTGTGTTTAACGGCGGATTTTCATTACCTTTTGGTAATGTTTTGACAGGAGGTCGTCTGAAAAACAAAAATGGCGTTTTCAGACGACCTTTGCTTGAAATCTGAACATTTGAAAGAATATGGGCGTTATAGTGGATTAAAATAAAAATGAGACAAGGCGGCAACGCCCGCCGTGTACGGGTAGTACATAAGGGCGTTGGCAACGCCGTATCATTGCAATTTTAATCCACTATAAGTTTAACGCAACCGAAAAGGGTCTAACCTGATGAAAATGGTTTACCGATTGATTTTAATATCTATTTTTTGCGCAGTCGCAGCAGCGGGCGGCTGGTTTTATGCCCAGCACCGCAACGACAACGCCCATGAAGCGATTTCGCGCGAAGGCGTTTTGATGCAGATTAAGCAGATGAACCGCTTGGAAAGCACGGCTTTTTACATCGACACCATCATCCGCACCGAGAAAAAAGGCGACTGGCGCAGATTGTGGCAGGACTCGCAAAGCGGTCTGTTTATCGTGCGCGGCAAAGTGTTGGCGGGCTTGGATTTGGACAAACTTCACGCCGACAACGTCAATATCGTGGACGGAAAAGTCCTCATCAGCCTGCCGCCCGTAGAAATCCTCAGCGTCGATTTGGAAAATATCGAGGTGTACGACATCCAAACCGGCTCGTTCAACCTTTTGCCCGTGGATAAGGCAGTGTTCAAAACCGTGCAGGACGAAGCCAAAAAACAAGTTCTCGCCAGCGCGTGCAAAGCCCAAATTTTGGATCACGCCAACCGCCAGGCGCAAACGCAGCTTGAAAACCTGTTTGCCCTGACGCAGACGCAGGTATCGGTTTATCCGGCGGCAGTGGGGCAGTGCAACTGAACGCTGGATGACGTTTGACAGCATAATATTGCGAGTGGGTAACCAAAAGTGTATTTGGATTTGCATACCTTTTCCCAATAAGGTGTTTCGGTAGGCGAGACTTTTTGAGAAAATACATTGCCTTTTGCAAGGTATTTGAAGAATTCATTTTTTACATAACAAACAAATTTAAAGGAACACTGGTGAAACGTGTCTTTCTGTTTCTCGTAACCAATATCGCGGTTTTAGTCGTCATCCGGATTGTTTTGGCAGTCCTCGGTATCAACAGTACGGACCAAGTCGGCAGCCTGCTGGCGTATTCTGCCGTCGTCGGCTTTACCGGTTCGATTATTTCTTTGCTCATGTCCAAAACCATCGCTAAAAACTCGGTGGGTGCGGAAGTTATCGTTCAACCGCGCAGCGAAGAAGAAGCATGGCTTTTGGCAACTGTTGAAGCGCAGGCCCGTCAATGGAGTCTCAAAACTCCTGAGGTAGCGATTTATCATTCTCCTGAGCCGAATGCTTTTGCAACCGGCGCGACACGCAACAGCTCCTTAGTCGCCGTCAGTACCGGCCTTCTCGATCATATGACCCGGGACGAAGTCGAAGCGGTTTTGGCGCACGAGATGGCGCACGTCGGCAACGGTGATATGGTTACGTTGACGCTGATACAGGGTGTCGTCAATACGTTTGTGGTTTTCTTGGCACGCGTCGTTTCCGGCATGATTGCCCGCAATAACGACGGCAGCACTTCGCAAGGCACATATTTTATGGTGAGCATGGTGTTGCAGATTGTGTTCGGCTTTTTGGCAAGCATCGTCGTCATGTGGTTCAGCCGTCAGCGCGAATACCGTGCGGATGCGGGTGCCGCCAAGTTGGTTGGTGCGCATAAAATGATTGCCGCGCTGCAACGTTTGAAAGGCAGCACGAGTGATTTGCCCAAGCAGATGAATGCGATGGGTATTGCCAGCGATGCCAAAGATTCCCTGCTGAGTACGCACCCTTCGTTGGATAACCGCATTGCGCGCTTGAAAAATCTGTAATGCGAAAAAACAAAAGGTCGTCTGAAACTAAATTTGGTTTCAGACGACCTTTTTCATGAGTGTTTCGGATAGACGGCCGCAGTATGGGGGCGATACAATAGCATCCCTTTTCAGAGAGCTATAACAATGAATATCTTGATTTCCAATGACGACGGGTACTCTTCGCAGGGCATAGCCATTTTGGCGAGGGTAGCGGCGGAGTTTGCCAATGTCCGCATCGTTGCCCCAGAACGCGACCGAAGCGGCGTCAGCAATTCTTTGACGCTCGACCGCCCTTTGCAAATGAAGCAGGCGGCAAACGGGTTTTATTATGTTGACGGTACACCCACCGACTGTATTCATGTGGGTTGTCATGTGCTTTCGGATTTTAAACCCGATTTGGTCCTTTCAGGCATCAATAATGGTGCGAACATGGGAGACGATACGCTTTATTCGGGAACGGTTGCCGCAGCGACCGAAGCCTTCCTGATGGGCATTCCTGCCGTTGCGTTGTCTTTGAACGATACGCGGGGGCGTTATTGGCAGACGGCGGAACAGGCGGCTTGGATGATATTGGAGCGGTTGTTGAAAAATCCTCCTAAAACGCCTGTCCTTTGGAACATCAATATTCCCGCCGTACCGCCGGATGCGGTACAAGGTATCAAAACAACGCGGTTGGGGCGGCGGCATCATGAGCAAAGCGTTATCCCGATGAAGAATCCCCGCGGTGAGTCTATTTATTGGATAGGTCCCGTCGGCGATATTTCTGACCGGGAGCAAGGTACGGATTTCGGGGAGTGTGAGGCGGGCTTTATCACGGTTACACCGCTGCAAATCGATTTGACTTCCTACCGCCATATGGATGCAGTCAGCGGATTTTGGCAGGACGGTAAAGAGGGATAAGCACACAGATTTCTGTTTTTTTTGCCGAGTGTTTTCAGACGACCTTTTTGTTCTGAAACAGGCGCGGCAAGCCGATTTTAACAGTCCCTAACCGCCCCGATACTTGAGGGGCGGGCTTATTTTTATTATGATATGCACCAATCAAGACAATAACCCCGATATAAAGGTCATCGATTATGTTGAAAAAAACCGCATTTTATGCCGCTTTCGCCCTGACATTGGGCGCATGTACCAGCCAGCAACCCGCCCCCGTCGTCGTCGGTAATGCCGGTTCCGGTACTTCTTCCAATCCTTATGGTGCGACCCCTTACGGCACAAATGCGCCGGCAGCCAACGATGCCCCTTATACTCCTCCTTCTGCTCTGGCTGCCAACAGCAGCTATACGCCACCTGTTTCCGGCGGTGCCTATATTCCGTCCTATGCGCCGGTTGACATCAATGCGGCGACGCATACTGTTGTCCGTGGCGATACCGTCTACAATATTTCCAAACGCTACCATATTACCCAAGACAATCTGCGTGAATGGAATGGTTTGACTGACAACAACATCAGCGTCGGACAAAATCTGCGCGTCAAACCGGCCGGTTATACTGCCCCTGCTTCGACTGCGGCAGCCAAACCGTCATATTCTGCACCTGCACCCGTTGCCAAGCCTGCTCCTGCACCTCTTAATACGCCGACAGTTGCTACCGGCGCAACCCGTACAGTCAGCGGCATTACATGGCAGCGTCCGACCAACGGTAATGTCCTTGCCAACTTTGGCGGCAGCAATAAAGGCGTGGACATCGGCGGTAATGCGGGTCAGCCCGTCGTAGCTGCTGCAGACGGTAAAGTAGTTTATGCAGGCTCGGGTTTGCGCGGTTATGGTAACCTTGTCATCATCCAACACAACTCCTCATTCTTGAGCGCATACGGACACAACCAACGTCTGCTCGTCAATGAAGGACAAAATGTCAAACGCGGACAAACCATTGCACAAATGGGTAATACCGATGCCAACCGTACTCAACTTCACTTCGAAGTCCGTCAAAACGGCAAACCGGTCAATCCTGCCACTTATATCGCATTCTGATGAACAAATTGAAGGCCGCCCGATTATTCGGGCGGCCTTTTAAATTAAATCCGTAATTCACAGCGTGGATGAAAATGTAGGTCTCCCTGTTTCGGAAATGATTATGTCTGTGCCTGTCCGGGTAATTTATCAAAGGGGCTGTTTGAGTAGAACTTTATACCGATATGCTGCCCTAAATATTGGTTTTCAAGAATATATACTGTGAAAACAGCCGTATGTATGTTCTTAATTTTTGAAAATGTAAAAATAGAAAAGGAGCGATGATGAAACAATATACCTTAGATCCCAAAGCCTTGTTGGGCGGGGTGATCAGCAGTGATACTGATCAGGAAATCGTCCAGCTTTCTTTGCAGAAAGACAATGAAATTCCGCCCTATGAAGCCGAAGCGATTATTTTGTTGATTGTGTTGAACGGTAGTGCGCAAATCTCGACGTCGTCTGAAACTTTACATACCGAAGGCCTGCAAATCGTCCGGATCGAACCCGGCGAGACACACAGTATCCGTGCGCTTGAAGATTATACGAATATCTTGGTGATTAAGCAGTTGACTTACGTTGCGGGCTTAAACAAAAAATTGCGTTTCGGAAAATGTTGCCTGTGAAAATTTTTGCAGTATGGCGGTACTGTTGCGGTAAGTTTGGTGATTCCCATAAAGAACCAGATAGTAGGCGATGTACTGTACAAAGGTCGTCTGAAGAACAGATAAGGTTTTCAGACGACCTTCATCCATAGCGTTTAAACAGGAATCCCCATGCGTACCCTGAAAAACATTCTGACCCTGATGCTCAAAGAGTTCCGCAGCGTGCTGACTGATCCGGTGCTGATGGTGCTGATTGCGTACATCTTCACCGCCACGATTTATCAGATGGCGCAGGTGGGCGCGGATTTGAAAAATGCCACTGTCGGCATCATCGACCAAGACCGTTCGGTTTTGTCCATGCGTATCCGCGATGCCGTGCAACATCCGTTTTTCAAACTGGTAGAGGACGTGCGGCGCGAGGATTCGGACGAATTGATGGACAAGGGCGAGTTCACTTTTATTTTGGAAGTGCCGCCCAATTTTCAGCGCGACATGGCGGCAGGGCGTAATCCTGATTTGCAGCTTTTGGTTGATGCGACGTCGATGACGCAGGCGGGGGTGGGCGCGTCTTATCTTTCGCAAATTATCAACCGCGAAATTTACGAATTCACCGGCGTGACGCGGCCGGAGTTAATCAGCTCCGTCATCAATACTTATTACAATCCCAACGGCGAGAGCGCGTGGTTCATGCCGACTTCGCAAATCGGCTCGATGTCGTGTATGTTGCTGATTTTATTGACGGGGGCGGCGGTTATCCGCGAACGCGAACGCGGCACAATCGAGCATTTGCTGGTGATGCCGGTCAATGCGTTCGAACTGATGATGGGCAAAGTGCTGGCAAATGCCGCCGTGATTTGGGTGGCGGCGTTGTCGTCGCTGTGGTTTATCGTGCATTTGAGCATAGGCGTGCCGCTCATCGGCTCGGTGCCGCTTTATGCGGTAGGGTTGGCGTTGTTCCTGTTTTCGGTGGCGTCGCTGGGCATCATGATTGCCACGTTCGCATCGACGATGGGGCAGTTCGGTATGCTGATGCTGCCGGTGTATATCGTGATGAACCTGTTTGCCGGCGGCGCATCCCCGCGCAGCAACATGCCGCACGCGGCGCAACTGATCAGCGAATATTGGCCGCTGACGCAGTTCGTCAAATTCTCGCAAGACATCCTGTTCCGCGGCGCGGGGATTGAAATCGTCTGGGGACATATGTTGATCATGGGCTGTATCGGCGTAGGATTCTTATGGCTGGCATTGTTGCGGTTTCAAGGGATGCTGGAGAGGCAGGGTTAGATAGGCTGTCCCGCCAGGAGGCTGCGCACGCTGAAAACGAGCGAAGCGAGTTTCGCTAAAACTGAAAAGGGAACTTCCGTGAGAAATTACCCGAACAAACAAGCATTATTGGATGCCGTTCAGACGGCCTTGGATAAGTATCTCGCCGAGTTTGCCGACTGGCGGGACGACCTTTTGCCGTTCTTGAACAAGTTAGGGCTTTTGGGGATAGAGCTTCTGCAAAACCGGGGATCGATAAAAAGCAAACCTGACGGTTTGCTGCCCTCTCCCTAGCCCTCTCCCACGGGGAGAGGGGATTGAGGATAGTGAAACAAAACCGTTTTTAGGGTTTCGACTAATTTGTCCCCTCTCCCCGCGGGAGAGGGTTAGGGAGAGGGCAGTAAGCCGCAGGCTTACATTTAGGTTTCGCAAAAAATCTTCTGAAAGGTCGTCCTGTCAAGAGGCGGCGCACGCTGAAAACGAGCGAAGCAAATTTCGCCAAAACGGAACGCTAAAACCTTTTCAAAAAGGAAAATACGATGAAATTCAATCAAATCCATTTATTGTGTATTGCCGCAGCCTTGGCGCTTGCAGGCTGTAAAAACACAGAAGTTCCGTTAAACAGTCAAGTTGAATTGCCTGAAACATTTACGCAGGATGCGGCGGCGAAGGGCAATGCGGACATCGGGGCGTGGTGGCAGCAGTGGAACGATCCGGTGTTAAGCGGATTAATCGCGCAGGGTTTGGCGCAGGGGCATGATGTGAAAATCGCCGTCAGCCGTCTGAACGAAGCCCGTGCCGTGGCGGGGGCGGCGCGTGCCGATTTGGGGCCGACCGTCGGACTGAGCGGCAAGGTGGGGGCGAATTACAGCAAAATGGATAACCCGCTCGACAGCAATGCCAGGGCGTTGCTCTCGCGTTATCCGCAGGCCTCATCTTTAAACGGCGACACCATCGATTCTCAAGGCACCAGCATGTACGGCGGACTGACTGCTTCGTGGGAGCCGGATATTTTCGGCAAGAAACGCAGCGATGCCGATGCCGCCCGCTATGCCGCACTCGGGCAGCAAGAGCTGGCGTATGGCGCGCAAATGCTGGTGGCAGGCGATATTGCCGACAATTATTTCAAAGCGCGTGCGGCGCAAGGCCGTCTGAAAACCGCCGACCAAACCGTTGCCACCTTGCGGCGTATGGTGCGCTACATCGAAGGACGTTTTAAGGCGGGACATGTCAGCGGGTATGAAGTGAACGAGGCGAAAGTGCAACTGACCGCAGCGGAAGCCAAACGCGCCACGATAGGGGCGGAATACGCCGCTTATGTGCGCAGTATCGCCGTGTTGACCGGTAACGTTCCGCAGACGTTTACGCTGCCCGAATCGTCTGTCGATGTGTTGGCGCGCCAACCCTCCGCGCCGGGCGGGCAGACGCCGCAAGGCTTGCTGGAACGCCGCCCCGATCTGCGCGCGCAGGCGGCGCAAGTCAATGCTTACGCCGCCAAATTCGCCAGTGCCAAAGCCGATTTGCTGCCGCGCTTCACCATCAGCTTTATGGGACAGGGCGGACGCATCGGTGTGGACGGCGACCGTTCGCTGACCGGCTGGGCAAGTTTGCTGTCGGTGGGCATACAAACGCCGCTGTTCACCAACGGCCGCATCAAAGCCAACATCAAAGCCGCCGACGCGCGCCTTCAGACGGCATTGCTGGAATACGACAAACGGCTCCTGACCGCGCTGGGCGAAGTGGACAGCGCGTATCAAGGCGTGGAATCGTTAAGCCGTCAAACCGAGCTGCTGCAGATCGCCCATAATCAGGCAGCACGCCACGCGACCGATACGGAAAAAATGTTCCGAAACGGCTACAAAACGCTGGATGTCGCCCTCAAAGCACATATCGCTGAAGACCAAATGCAGGAAAACCTGATTTCGGCGCGGCTGGCAAGGGCGCAGATGCTGGTGTCGCTGTATAAGGCATTGGGCGGCGGCTGGTCGAAATAAAGAAGCAAAAAGGTCGTCTGAAAAATTTCAGACGACCTTTTTAAGCTGATGACTATTGTTCTCTATCCGGCAACAGTATATTCAAAATAATGGCCAATATTGCGCACAAGCCCACTCCAGCAAAGCTCAACGTACCGATTTTGATGACCATGCCGCCGATACCTGTCGTCAACACCGAGCTGACGATGACCAGATTTTTAGGCAGCATCAAATCAACCTTCGAATCAATCAGAGTTTTAACACCCAAAGATGCAATCGTACCGAACAAAAGCAGCATAATGCCGCCCATGACCGGCATCGGGATGGAAGCCAAAAACGCATTGAATTTACCGAAAAACGCCATTGCAATAGCAAAAATCGCCGCCCAAGTCATGATGACAGGATTGCTGTTTTTCGTAATCATCACCGCACCCGTAACCTCGCCGTAAGTCGTTACCGGCGGTCCACCGATCAAACCGGCTACGCATACGCCCAAGCCGTCGCCCGCCAGCGTCTTATCCAAACCCGGATCTTTCGTATAGTTTTGACCGGTAACATTTCCAATAGCCATGATACCGCCGATATGCTCGATGGCAGGTGCAATCGCCACCGGCAGCATAAACAACGCAGCCTGCCAGTTGACTTGCGGCGTTTCAAAATGAGGCACTGCAAACCAAGGCGCATTGACGATGGCGGCAGTATCTACCAAGCCCATTATCAAAGCCAATGTGTAGCCAGAGGCCACACCGATCAAAATCGGCACCAGTTTCATCATGCGGCTGCCGAAAACCGACACCACGACCGTTACCGCAAAGGTAAAGCCCGACAAAATCAACGAATCTGCATAATCAATCACCTGTTTGCCGTCAGCCTGCCCCATAGCCATACTGCTTGCCGCAGCGGCTACCGACAAACCGATCACCATAATTACCGGCCCGATGACTACCGGCGGCAGCAAGCGGTGAACTGCCGCCAGCCCGCGCCACCTGATTAAACCCGCGAACACAAAATACATAAAGCCGGCCGCAAACAGGCCAAACATCGTTGAAGGCAGACCCCATTCACCAATCGAGTAAATAATCGGTGCAATAAAAGCAAATGAAGAACCCAAAAAAATCGGCACCTTACGCCGAGTAACCAATTGGAACAACAATGTCCCAATCCCCGCGCCCAACAATGCCAGAGCAGGGTTCAACCCCGTCAGAAGCGGTACAAGCACCATCGCACCGAACGCCACAAACAAAATCTGCGCGCCCGAAACCGCCAATTTAAACTGATTCATCCGAAACCTCGTATATTCGATTCAAACGGCGGGAATTATACTGTCTAGGCAGCCGGATGAACATTAATTTAACGCGGATTCAGGATAAAAAACAGATTGATAAATGGAAATATCCGATTTTGCAGCACCATTCTTTACTTAATATATAACCACCCTGCTTATAGTTGATACACGAAAAAATCGATGCACAGCGAGAATGGTTTTAAGTCAGCAATCACTGTATGCGATGAAATGGCAGACTGAAACTTGTCCTAATTATGTATCTATTTCTGTATGCCATTATTTTCTGTATGCCATTATTAAAATGGAAGCAGAAATCTGTACATCGTCTTAAATGCTATCAACGGTTATCAAATTTACAAAATTTATCAAAATTAGGTTATAGATGGAAGTGGTAAATATCATATAAAAATAAAATTATAATTTAAGTAATAGTTTTATAAGTAATTAATAATTATATTTACTAAAATTAAACAATATGTTAAAGAATTTCATCAAATATAAAAAGGTCGTCTGAAAAATATTCAGACAATTTTTGTTATATTTACAGTTGTAATGATACGTTTGTTTGAATTAAATACCGTTTATCTGAAATAGGTTGTGTTTTTATGAGAAAGTGATATTTTTGAAAAAGTTTCCTTAGAAAATTTAGCAACATCTACTTCTGCTAATGCTCTTCTATCATAACCAGCTATCCTGATAAGGATTGAAATGTATAAAAATGTGTGATTACCTATTTGAAATTTATGCTATTGACAAAAATTCATATTGCTAACCTTAAAAACAGTATGAAACTGCAAGCCTGTTAGTGCTTGTTGAGAAATTAAGTAGTAGATTGTATATCTAAGCACTATATATTTACATAATTATATAACTAAATTTTGATAAATTCTTATGAAAAGAAGCTATTCTACCATCGTTATTTTGAATTTATTTCTAGCTCTATTGCATTTTTTTATGATATTGTTATTTTATAATAATTTGAGATTGATACAACCAATTGAATTATCATTTGAAAATGTAGAATTAATATTTAATAAAGGAAGAATGGATAGTATAGGTTTTGAATACCGTGGGCGTAAATATTCATCATTATGTCGTAATCTTGTGGATCAGTACAATAATAACCTATGTTTTATTATGTTTAATAACATACATAATGAGAGAAATAGGGTGTCAAGCATAAAATCTGATTTAATTTTTAAGGGATTTCTCAGAGATGAAAGTAATGCTCTGATAATAAAGGAGGTTGTAAAAGATGATTTAAAATTTATAATTAGTAAAAATGGTTATGAAAATAGTTTGAAATTTTGGAAAGTGGAAAAATATTATTTTTTCTCTATGGTATTTATTTCTTTCTTATTTCTTAATTTATTCTATTTCAGAAGAGATTTGATTTTAATATTTAAGTAAATTTATTTTTGTTAAAGGTTTTATTATGAGTTCAAGCAATATTGCCAGAGCTGTTGTAACTTATGGGACGAATAATCTTACAGGAATTGCAAATATAGCTAATCAATCAATTTCTTACTCTACAGCCCGTTCAAATAAAAGTGATTCTATTATCGCAACTACAGTAGGGGCTTCATCAGTAGCTGCTGGATATGCAGAAGGTGTAGCAAGTGCGGCAAGTTATGCAAGTAAAGGTAGTGCATATTCTGGGAAGTTAGCTGGCGCGGGAAATTTATTGGGGCTTGTACAAGTAGGAGTTAATCTAAAAAATAATGATTATGATGCTTCTAAGTTGACGGCTGGAGATTTACTAAATATTGCTGGTGCATTGACAATGTTTGTCCCTGGTGGGCAAGTATTGGGAGTAGCTATTGCAGTAGGTGGTGCTGTTTATTCAATTTATGAAAATAAGCATGGTGCTATTACAGTTGGAGATATTACTGATTATTGGTTAGATAAATTAGAAGATTCAAAAATATTTGATGATTACAAGAACCCAGTCAATCGTGATGGCAAATACCACATCTACGATCCGCTTATCCTAGACCTAGACGGTGACGGCATCGAAACCGTTTCCCACAACGGCTACAAAGGTGCATTGTTCGACCATGATGGCGACGGTATCCGCACGGCTTCAGGCTGGGTGGCTTCAGACGACGGTTTGTTGGTTGTTGACCGCAACGGTGACGGTATTATTAATGACGGCAAGGAGCTTTTCGGTGACAGTTCCGTTTTGAAAGACGGCACGAAGGCGGCGCACGGCTATGCGGCTTTGGCGGAATATGATTCTAATGGCGACGGCGTGGTCGATGCTAAAGATGCTGACTTTGACAAATTGCGCGTATGGCGCGATTTGAATCAAGATGGTGTCAGCCAAAAAGAGGAGTTGTTTACGCTGGAAGAAGTCGGCGTACAGTCTCTGAATGTTGCATATCAAGATACCAATCAAAATCTTGGCAATGGTAACCGTCTGGCGCAGGAAGGCAGCTATACCGGCAAAGACGGCAATGTGCGCAAAATGGGCGATTTGTTGTTTGGCAACAATACGCTTTACAGCCGTTATAGCCAATCCGTCAATCTGACCGACGAACAGCGTGCGGCGGCAAACCTGCAAGGCATCGGCCGTTTGCGCGATCTGCGCGAAGCGGCGGCCCTTTCGCCCGCACTTGCCGCAGCATTGCAGGCATATACCAAAGCGGAAACCAAGGCGCAGCAAAAAGCCCTCTTGGACGATCTGGTTGACAAATGGGCGCAAACCGATCCGAATTACAGCGTCGGTACACGTTTCTCTGCCCCCATGCTGCGCACTGCGAACGAAGGTGTCGCATTAACTCCAGGACAGGAGCAGGCGATGTTACTGGCAGGTGGTGTTTCAGACGAGTACAAAGAAAAACTGCACGAATTGCGTACGAAAATTGCAGCATTGGACGCATTCTCGGGTGAAAAGTCCAGTGTTATCTATGTGCAAAGCAAAGAGCAGATGGAAAGCTTCCTCAAAACCGTACGCGAAACTTACAGCAAGCTGACAGACAACGTTTATGAAAACCTGCTCTTCCAAACCCGTTTGCAACCGTATTTGAACAAAATCGGACTGAAGCTGGAAAACGGCGAATTCAAACTCGATTTCACTGATGTCGCCGCTCTCTTTGGTGAAGTGTACGCCCGCAGCCCTGAAAAAGCCTTTGTGGATTTGGGCGAATTTTTGGCATACAGCAAAATCAGTTCGGGTGATAACGCATTTACCGAACTCTCATCGCTGATGGCGCAATATTCGCTGGATGCCATCCACAGCGGCACATTCGAACAATACGCCGAAGCCTTGGGCAAAGAAGCGATGGAAAAACTCGGCCATAAAACCGGTACGGAAAAAGACGATTCGCTTTATGGCAACGAACTTGCCAACTTTATTACAGGCGGCGCGGGGGATGATGCAATCAGCGGCTATGGTGGTAATGACATACTGCATGGCGGAGCAGGTAATGACACGCTCAACGGTGGTAGTGGGAATGATACTCTGCATGGTGGAGTAGGTAATGACACACTCAACGGAGATACTGGAAGTGACAGACTGGTTGGTGGTGCCGGCAACGACACTTTGAATGGTGGACATTATGAAGCCGACACCTATGTCTTCGAAAAAGGTCACGGTAAGGATGTGGTTTCCGAGTATGGCAGTCAGACAGAACATACTGACACCTTAAGATTTGAAGGAGCCAAGTTTGCCGATGCGGTGTTCGACCGTTCCGGAAACCATTTGATTGTCAAGGCCTATGGCGGGGAAGACCAGGTTACCATCAACGATTTCTTCTATAGCGAATTCTACCGATATGCCCGTTTCGCCTTCGATGACAAAACAGTCTCGTTGGACGAAGCCTCATTGACTGTCAAAGGTGGAGCTGAAAATGACAAGCTGTATGGCTGGAAGACCGATGACCTACTGGACGGCGGAGATGGTAACGATAGTCTGGATGCCGGAGGTGGTAGTGACATATTAAATGGCGGAAAAGGCAACGACGTCCTGAATGGTGGCGACGGTTCCGACATCTTGAACGGAGGTGAAGGTAATGACGAATTGAACGGAGGGAGCGGCAAAGATAAATTGCACGGCGGTTTGGGCAATGATACGCTCAACGGCGGGCATTATGATGCCGACACCTACGTCTTCGAGAAAGGTCACGGCAAAGATGTGGTTTCCGATTACGGCAGTCAGACAGAACATACTGACACCTTAAGGTTTGAAGGAGCCAAGTTTGCCGATGCAGTGTTCGACCGTTCTGGAAACCATTTGATTGTCAAGGCATACGGTGGGGAAGACCAGGTTACCATCAACGATTTCTTCTATAGCGAATTCTACCGATATG
>ERZ773079.1434-NODE-1434-length-14280-cov-6.494974_pt1 | contig 14280 bp, 12 predicted proteins | sample MGYA00511355_ERZ773079 | MGnify/ENA primary metagenome ERZ773079 (study PRJEB29015, sample SAMEA2737979) | human oral metagenome | biome: human oral; feature: human-associated habitat; material: dental | place: China | collected 2117 ... | reverse complement strand
CACGCCCCTCTTCGACCTCGCCAGCAGCCACATGGCGTGGAACCAGCGGCGCAGGCGCGCCTTGGAGTGCCGCGTGGCCGTCCCGGCCGTCACCGAGAGGTGGTGGGAGCACCTCGCGCGCCGCCAGGTGCGGTTGCGCCCGGCGACGGGCGAGCACGTCGCGCACCCGCACCTCTCGCACTCCCATCCCTCAGGCCACCTGACCCCCGTCAGCCGCCTCTCGCAGCCCCATCGCCCGGGTACCTGGCCGGCAGGGCGTGGAGGCTGCCCATCCCGCCCATCTCCCCCTGACCTGCTTGCGCCTCGCGTTTCCCATCGTGCACCCCCGTCTCGGCCTCCGTCCCTCGGCAACGTGATACGGCAAGGTGGGAACACATGCCACCTGCGGATATGAAGCACATTGGGGAGCATTAAACAATAAAACAAAGATTAACATGCTACTTTCTGTCCCATCTTATGCGGATAAAGCCACGAATACGTTTTAAAACCGGAACCGTAAAGCTACATATAAATGCTATTGGTCTTCGAAAGACTTGAGCCAAAGGTCTCGATTCTATGCCAACGACTTTCCCATCACTTACACATATAAACCTCTCCAAGAAATGAGCTAAGTCACCGACCGATTCGGAGGCAGACCTATCGAAGCTGTCTATTGAGAAACCAAGATGTTGTAATTTTTCAAAATGCTTTGGACTCATTGCAAGACAGGTGCCTGCCACAAATAAGTAGTCGTCTGGGAGGCGAAGACCATAGGAGCGACCCACGGTCTCATAAAGGTGAACTTTCTCGATCGGATCCTTAACCAGTAGATTGTTAGCCGCAACAATAGACACAAATGAGTTATTATAAATGATATCGATGACCTTGTGTATATTTGCTGCTGATAGTAGCCCATCAAACAGGTCGAGAAACCATGAGCGCCGAAAGAAGAACTGACCGTAAATGTACTGCACGAAACGCTTTGTCGCCTTTGAATGGAGCTTGATGATAAGATCGTACTCTCGTACATCAACCTGTGATATAGCCTCAAAAAAGGGACCAAGATCAAACCCTCTGTTGGGTACCTGGATTATCCGAACAACCTCATCAATTGACCTAATCTTGCTGAGCGTCTGCTCGCTTATTCGATTCTCCGTCACTGTAACCAACAGCTCGTATCTATAGAAACTCAGATTATATAGATATTCCCTAATTTCTTTCCATGAATCCTCGTAGAATAGGTGTAGGATAATGAGGATTCTTACATTCTTATTATGTAAACACATATTCTTATATCGTATACGTGCTATAGCTCGTTTTATTCCGCGTGTAACCTTTCGTCTACGGTATACTATCGACTGCATTGTGTTGTCTTCACCTCCTCATACCATGCTTCAACAGTCGCCAAAGCGTACGCGGATTCTTGATGAGCCTCCATACACGCACAACGTTTACTCTATGTTTTTCTCCATACTCACTCAACAGAATGCAGCATCGGTGCTGTCCTTCCAAAATGATGTTGAATTGATCGATCACTATCGCTCCTCGGGAAAGGTCATATCCATTGACCAGTACTTCCTTCTTGAGAGATAGAAAGGCCTCCAAGCTCCTATCATCGGTACCGATCTGATTACGAGAAAGTCTACAATACCGTTTGTATTCTTCCCGAGTCTGTACATCATCAGGATTAGTAATAAAACGATATGGGAGTGCGTGACAGACCGGATAGAGCCCATCATCATAGTCCCTGAGAACCTGTCCCAGTTCAATGGAGTCGACACTATATTTGCGCACACCGAGCGTGCGTAGATAGCTCAGATTTTCATCATCAATAAAAAACCTGTCGTCGTGAGACAAGAGCTTGATTATCTTATTCATGATCCTATCCCATAGCAGTGTTTCGGGACATGACTATGCGGTCACTCGCAAGAGACGCGCACTCGCTAAACGTCGACCCACACGCTCCACCTACAGTCCTCAAGGCAGCGTCTATCTTTTCCCATCCTATATCATCGTTCCTGCCCTCTGTACCTCTCCTCGGTCGCCTCCTTCATGGAACGCCACCACCACTCGTTATCGCGATACCAGGCGATGGTCCGGTCAATCCCCTCGGAGAAGCTCGTGTGGATGGGCCTCCATCCAAGCTCCTCGCGAAGCTTGGATGGATCGATGGCGTAGCGGCGGTCATGGCCCGGACGGTCGCGCACCCAATCGAACGCGTCTAGGGGACGGCCCATGCGCTCAAGGATGGTCTGAAGCACATCGAGGTTACTCCTCTCGCCATCCGCCCCGATGAGGTAGGTCTCCCCCTGGCGCCCCCGCGTGAGGATGTCCCATACGGCACGGGAGTGATCCTCGGTGTGGATCCAATCACGCACATTCCTGCCATCTCCGTAGAGCTTGGGGCGCACACCACAGATGATGTTGGTGACCTGACGTGGTATGAACTTCTCCACATGCTGGTAGGGGCCATAGTTGTTCGAGCAGTTCGATATCGTCGCGCAAATGCCGTAGGTACGTACCCAGGCACGCACGAGCAGGTCGGAGGACGCCTTGGTAGAGCTGTAGGGACTCGAGGGGCGATAGGGATCCTCGGGTCGGAAGCGACGAGGCTCATCAAGGGCAAGGTCACCATACACCTCATCGGTAGAGACATGGTGGTAGCGCAGCCCATGTCTGCGCACAGCCTCGAGTAGGCGAAAGGTACCTTCGACGTTAGTCCGAATGAATGGATCGGGATCCGCAATGGAATTGTCGTTATGGCTCTCGGCGGCAAAGTGGACGATGGCATCATGCCCGGGGACAATGCGCTCGAGCAGCTCAACGTCACAGACATCACCCACCACGAGCCTTACCCTGTCCTCGGGAAGACCGGCGAGGCTCTCGGGGTTGCCTGCATAGGTGAGCTTGTCGAGCACTGTCAAGCACACGCCGGGATGACTCTCGACGACATGGCGGACGAAGTTGCTGCCTACAAAGCCACAGCCGCCCGTGACAATGATATTCGCCGGATCAAACGCGCAGGACATGGTAAACCACCTATCCCTCCTCCTCGCACTCCGCTCGCATAGATCACGTAGACTCTATCGGAGCAGTCGTGCGACGTATTCCTTGAGTTCGTCCTCCCAGTCACGCGGGATAAACCCGACTGATCTCACCTTGCCAAGGGAGAGGGTGCTGTGTCGCGGCCTCAAAGCAATGGGACCCTCGGAGCTCCCATAGTACTCCGCCGTCGACACGGGGATGACAGCGGAACTGTTAGCGTTCCTCAACTCAAATACCTCAGAGGCTATCTCATACCAACTCTTGGTGTGACCGGAGCCGGTCAGATCATAGATGCCGTAGGGAGCATGCTCCTGCAGCAGGTGGAAGATCCCTTCAGCCATCTGGTCGGTAAAGGTCAGCCTCCCGTTCTGGTCGTCAACCACCGTCACGTGATCCAGCTCGTCACCGGCATCGGCCACACGGTCAGACAAGGCCGCCATACTCCTGACAAAGTTCCTACCGTCACCGATAACCCAGCTCGAGCGTACGATGTAGTGGCTCGGACAGCCCGCCACGGCCAGATCGCCCGCAGCCTTCGCCTGCCCGTACACAGAGAGAGGCGAGAGGGGCTCTAGCTCGTCGTGAGATGCGCGCACACCATCAAAGACGTAGTCAGAGCTGATGTGCACAAGCGTGATACCGTACTCCGCACATGCCCGTGCCAGAAGGGCAGGGCCGACAGCGTTTGCCTTCCAGCAGCTGATGCGACCCTCTGTCGTCTCCGCCCTGTCGACGGCGGTATAGGCACCGCAGTTGATCACGGTACCGTAAAGATCCCAGTCGATGCCGTCATAGGCAGCTGGGTCAGAGAAGTCGAAGTCGTCGATGTCGTGGTAGTCAAACGTCGGCCCGAGGCCAAGAGCGTCGGCAAACGCCCTGATCGCACGGCCGAGTTGGCCGTCGCAGCCGGTCACAAGCGTCCTTTTGGGTGCCATAGGAACCACGTCAGCGAGCGGGGGGTGGTGACTGTCCGCCTCCGATATCTCGCACCCCTTGAGCGGGATGGGCCAGTCGATGGCAAGCGCCGCGTCAAAGAGACTCACGAAGGTGTAGGTTTTCTTAAGTTCGGCGGACCAATGCGCATCGACCAGATACGTATAGCTCGTTGCGTCCTCGAGCGCCTGGAAGGCGTTCCCGACCCCGCGCGGAACGAAAACCGCGCGTGCCGGATCCAACGTGGCCGTGAAGACCCGACCGAATGTGGAGCTTCCCTGCCTCAGGTCGACCCAAGCACCAAAGACCGATCCAGTGGCAACGGAAACAAGCTTGTTCCATGGCTCGGCATGGATGCCGCGCGTCACACCACGCCTAGCGTTGAACGATATGTTGTTCTGAACCCAGCGCAGGTCAGGCAGGCCAAGGGAGACCATCTTCTCACGTTGCCAGTTCTCCTTGAACCATCCTCGACCGTCACAGTGCACGGTAAGCCTAAGCAGCTTGAGTCCGGCAATGCCCGTCTTCTCGACGGCAAGCTTGCTCCCGAAGTCCATCACCACTCCTTTGGATAGTGACTGTCCGGCGCGATCTTTCCCTCGGCCACGATCCTGAGGTGACGGCCATAGTTGCTCCTGCCATAGCGCCCCGCGCACTCGAGCAGCCGACCGCGACCAATCCAGCCGTTCTCGTAGGCTATCTCCTCCGGCACCGAGACGGGAAGGTCCTGAGCAGTCTCGACCGTACGCACGAACTGCGACGCCTCAAAGAGTGACTCCATCGTTCCCGTATCGAGCCAGGCGTAGCCACGCCCGAGCGTAACCACATCGAGGGAGCCGTCGTCCAAATACATGCGGTTGAGGTCTGTGATCTCGTACTCACCGCGCACAGAGGGCCTGACCTTGGCCGCGAACCCCGTCACACGGGAATCATAGAAGTAGAGTCCCGTAACCGCATAGCTGCTCTTGGGATGTTCTGGCTTCTCTTCGATGGAGACCACGTTGTAGTCACTGTCGAACTCGACGACTCCAAAACGCTCGGGGTCGTCGACGCGATAACCGAAGATCGTGGAGCGACCAGACCCAGCCGAGACGACGGCACGCCTGAGGTGACTGGACAGCCCGTTGCCATAGAAGATGTTGTCACCCAGCACGAGGGCACAGGCCTCCCCCGCCACGAAGCCCGCCCCGATCACGAACGCCTGTGCGAGGCCATTTGGCTCAGCTTGCTCAGCATACGACAGCGAGACACCGAAGTCCGAACCATCGCCCAAGAGACGTTCGAAGTTGGGCAGGTCCTGCGGCGTCGAGACGATGAGAATGTCTCGGATCCCCGCGAGCATGAGGGTGGAGAGCGGATAGTAGACCATCGGCTTGTCATAGACGGGTAAGAGCTGCTTGGACGTAACTGTGGTGAGGGGGTACAGACGTGTGCCCGATCCGCCTGCGAGAATGATGCCTTTCACAATGACCTCTCTATGATGCAATCGTTCCTAATAGCATGATTCCCATAAGATGCAAGCATCAGGTGAGTGGCATTATCCATGGGATGACCACGTCGTCAGAAAAATCGACGACCGACATACTTGATAAGTGTAACTAGACCATCAGCAGCAAGGTACTTAAGTGAGGAGGACTCACCAAGAAGGCGGTCTAGCTTTCCTTGCAAGCCAATAGAACTGGCCTTGCCATCTCGAATCTCAAGATACTGCCTCAGCTCATGCCTGAGGCCATCTTCCAAGGAGGCCAGTTTCACCTGGGACAATCCCGTCGCAGCAAGAATCTTTGAGTTATCCACAACGCGATCAAACATCCTGTCATAGCGAATCTGATAAACCCCTCTCCACACACGCTCAAACTCAGCAAGGTCGCAGGGGACGATATCGAGCGAGATGACTTCACGATAAAATCCAGCGATTTCCGCCCACGTGTGATGCTCCGACGTGGATACGGTAAATACCTCCCCCATTGCAGCAGAATTGCCCACAAGCAACACGACCATCCTTGCAACGTCACCACCCCACGTCATTGTCGCCTGCTTATCGAGCATCTTCTCTGGAAATGGGACAGCGATCCCATGGGAAGCGCGCCATAGCCATGTCTCCACCTCATAGACACCGAGCTGAAAACGCCCGGACCCATCGTAGGTAATGGCTGGTCGCACAACAGTCCAGTTCTTACCGACACTCTTAAAGAGCAGATTCTCACACCTCGCCTTCGCGAGTGCATATTCATCTGTTGCCAAGTACTCTGGATCATCAGAAACGTCCAAAAGACGTGGTGAGTCCTCAGTAATGAGGGGCGAATCTGCGTAGACACGATACGAGGACATGTAGATGTACTGGTCGGTAGCTGCAAGCAGGGCCTCATAGCACTTGTCAAAGTCGCTCGTCGACCAAATCATGAAATCAATTATCCCGCCCCAGTGTTCCCGCAATAGTTGCCTAAGAAAGGTCAAGTCTTTGGCGTTGCCCTTAACATATGAGAGGTTAGGGTAATGCGAACTGTGCTCACGCCGACTTGTAACCACAACATCGTGGCCAAACTCAGCAAGTAGCTGACATACATGGATACCCATGGCACCCGTACCCCCAAGTACAAGCACCCTCACTCGCTACCTCCCTAAGATCTTCTTAATGGTGTTCACGCCCCTGTCACCGATAACTCCGTGAACAAGCTCCTTCGCAGTACCCATGACATTGGACTCAAGCGTAAGCATCGCCTGCAGTGCATCGCTCTCATTCGCGCTATCGGTGAATACCTCAAGCAGCATTGGACGCTCTGTCATCTTTGGCACCATAAACCGTGTACTTACCTGAAGTAGCTCCTCCTTACTGAAAGCAGACATGTACTCGAAACCAAGATCCTCGACGTAATGTCTCAATAGTTTGGTCGAGCGGTTGCCAAAATGTCCGCGAGCAGCTATAAATGCGTCGGCATCAGTGCCAAATCGAGCTGCCTTATGATTATAGTTCTTGAACTCAGTCCCCACACCATTGTTTATGACCATCAGTCGGATATTGCACCCTACATGTCTGTTCCCAAGAGAGTTGAGATCGTAAAAAGTAGCGAGGTCACCCACAACACCAAAGAAAAGCTTGTCTGGAGCAGCCAGCGATGCACCGATAAGCGATGAAACGCACCCGTCAATACCGAAACCACCCGTGTTGCAATAACAGCGAATCGAGGCGTCGACCGGGAAGAAATCCCAGCTGCGAAGCGAATTGAGAATCCCCAGATGTAAAACTGAGTCCGCAGGCAACATGGGAGCCATCTGCTGAGCACACCAGATATTGGAAAATGGTAGCAAGGGGATTTTTTTACGAAGTTTAGCGTCCTCACTTCTCCACTCATTGAGCTGCCGCGAATTCAAGGTAGTCGTCGAGCCTTCGACCACAGAGGCGTATGCCTCAAAGAACTCAATCTCCCTCATATCGAAAACATACCGAAGCTTCCCGAACGGATCGCACGCGTTGCCATCGGGGTTCACACGCCAGCATTCGCGCGCAATGGGTCCACCACAGGCACCAGAAACATCACCAATGTGTATTAGTACATCAACAAGTTTGCACGAAGGTACGTAGTGGGTCTGAGTTAGCACTAATGAACCAAGTATGCCGTAGGCACCCACATAATTCGACGTATGATCGTACAGAACCACCGCATCATACGCAGCACAAAAGGCGTCAACCGCCGCAGTAAGGCGCTCGTCCCACACCCGATGAGCCCCAACATATACGACAGCCTTCTTGCCCGCAAGAGACGGCAGCTCATCGCCCACCTCAACACGATCAACCGGATGCACCGAAGGAAGCGCAGGAACATCAAAGTTGGAGCTGTATGTAGTGACTAGATTCACATGTACAGGTCCACCGCCATCCCGTGTGAGCTCAAGCAGAGCACGATTAAGCGAAGCTTCACAGGCCCAGCGGTCATCGTCGTCGTGGACGGACAAACACTGAACACTCATTCTGCAGGCGTCATTCAACTTACTTGTACGATCTATAACCTGGGGCACCATATGACCAATACGACCAAGATGCTGAGTTGCGGTCACAGCAAGCACAGGTAATTTGCGATAGTAGGCCTCAGTGAGTCCAGATAAGTAGTTACGCGAAGCGGTTGCACCGGTACAGGAGAGTGCAACGGATTCGCCTGTCTCAGCCGCCATTCCACAGGCAATGTATGCCGCAGAGCGCTCATCTACAGAAGAATAGACCTTAAAGAAGGGATCTTGCTGAATAGATGCGACAAAGGTGATATTTGTTGTGCCGGGACTAGCCACAACACGACGCACCCCATGATGCTTCATGAGGGCAATTAGAATCTGAATATTAACCTCGTCGGTATAGTAAGTACTCATACAGTACCCTCCTTACCACCATAACTACACAACATGGATGTACTCATGTGCGCCTAAGCCTATGTAATTTGCCAAACAGCATCGCTCTTTCGTCGACACTCATAATCACCTTCACGATTGTAGTAACGTAGATGGCGCTGTATATGACACCCCAGGCAAAAAAAGTAGTCCAGCTATTAACTGGAAAAAGGATAGAACCGAACATACAGCAAGCAGTGACAGCAAAACAATTGAAAAGCACAGGAGTCACCCTGCGCCAGAACCTCCCCATAGATAGCCTAATGCGCTTCTGATAATACCAATTCATAAAAATCCCGCAGCCAAGTAGCACATAGGCCACGTAACCCACCGCAGGTGCCATGTAACCCATCGGCTTGGCCAAAGCAACCGTAAGCCCAACATTGATCGCAGCCATAAGCAGGTAGGCAACGCTGCGTGCCCTATGCTTGTTCTTTGCGCGTTGTATCTCAATACCAGTGTTCTGCGTGAGCGGAATGATCAGGGGAATTACCATCACGATAATGAGCGGATATGCACCGGAGAACTCGACCCCAGCCCATTTGTCAATAAAGAAACGTCCCAGCAGGATAAACCCACCCAAGACCCAACAGTAAAGCATCGACTGATAGCGTCCAACGCGCACCATGAGACCGGTAAGGATCGTATTATCATCCGACTCAGCAACAATCTGATTAATGAGCGGAGTGAATACGCTAGACATTGTGACCGAAAGAGAATAAAAGACAGACCTAATCTGCACGGAAATAGAAAAGACCGCAACGGCAGCGGGACCTGAAAGCGCACCGAGAAGAGTATTAGGTAGGCTCTGATTAACCAGTTCACAGACTTGGTTGATAAAGATCCACGCACTGAAGGCAGCGATAGCCTTGAGCAAAGTGCTGTCAAACTGATGCACGTCAAAGCGCATCCCGAGTTTTACGATCGCAAAGCGTGCGTTCAATATAAGTAGCAGCAAGTTCATTACAAGCTGCGCTAAGGCTACACCGATGGTTCCCATCCCAAAAGTGAGAAGCACAAACGCCATTCCTGGTGCAGCAAGCGTTACAAGCATCTGACGACTCTGCTGAAATTTGAATTGCTCGTGGGCAAGAATGTAAGCGTCAAAAACAGTGGAGGAGAGCGTTAACGTGACTGTAACCGCCATGATGGCCATGAGTGTGCGTGCGAGCGACATCTGTTCTGTTGTAAAGCTATCCGAAAAGAAGAAATCAGCATTGACGGCGAAGGTAAGACCAAGCACGAATGTAACAAGGCAGATGCAAAGATACAGCAGCAAGTACATGCCATTAAGCTGACGAATATCCGCTTCCGTACCATTTGCCTTCCTCTGGGTATAAAACCTCACATATGCCTCACTAAAGCCAAAGCTCAGGAGTGACAGTGAGAAAACAAACGAGTTAGACGTCTGGTAGACGCCATAGTTTATCTTTCCCACGAACGCAAGGATCATTGGTGTATATGCTAGGTTAACGAGGTTCTTTATGACTATGTTGGCGTAACCGAGGAGCACGCCGATCTTACGTTGACTAGCCATTCAGGCATCCGCAAAGATATGACATAAATCTATTTTTCTCACGACTTATCGCGTCTATAACGTCCTCGTAATCACCCGCACGGGATGGCTCATAGGTTGATGAACCATACACCTTTTCTTCAATCCCAATACTTTTTGATAAGCTTTCAATTCTTCCGAACATTCTTGAATAAAACGCCTCTCCTCCAGAACGATGGACAATAGTAAGTGGCGTTTCAAGAATCGAAGAAAAAACAGCGGCATGGAAGGAATCCGTAACTACGTGGGTTGCATTGTCAATGAGAGAAATGAACTCGGCTGGACCAGCGGGTGGCTCTCCGTTACACCCACGGTCTGATAGGGGTACAACGGGAACTACACCGCCGTGCGTAACTGTCTTCAGGACATCACTCGCTTCCCCATCGGAACTCCCAAGCAGATAGGCAAGTACGTAGGGACCCTCTGGTATAAGAGCATCGCTTGCAAGCCCACGCCATTCAGTAGCGGATAGCACCAACGTCGGATCGCAAATAACCTCAGCATCCCGTCCACTTGCCTGCTTGATGAGTCGAGCCCCGCTTTCCTCACGAACAGACAGGCGATCAAAACCACCCACATAGCGTGCAAGCCGTTTGGACTGACACGAACTGATCGAGTCAACGCCTAGGCTAGGGGCAAGAGCAACTCTCTGCTCAACCCTGGCAAAACAAAGGTACGCCCAATCTTCCCCAAATGAACATCTACCAAGCCCCCATATCTGGTCGCTACCCGCAGAGATGTATGCATAGTCGGCCGTCTGAGACGAGCCATATCCCTCAATCACTCGAAGATGAAGTCTTTCGTTAAATCTGTCAAAGGCTGAGAGTCGCTTGGCAGACATCAGATTCTCACGAGCCGTCTCTTTCCTGCCAAGAAAAAACTTGATTGCAAGTTTGGCTTTTCTGCCAGCCGTCACCTTACGATGCAAGATCAGCGACTCAGGTAAAAAACCCATTGAACTGTAGATCTGCTCAACAGCATAGTTCTGAAGCCTATTACCGTAATTATAGCGGCCTTGAATGGTAACGATGCCAACCTTAGCGATTTCTTGTGACATAACAGCCTCCAGTATCGCATTTCATTTCTGAAATACTGGCGATGTACGAGAACACGATCGCAGACATCACACCTGTGGCATTCGTCAGTACAGCTTCAACGGCAAGGGCAACCAAAATATAGCCAAAGAGTAGCAGGATGGCATCTCTCCTAGCAGAACCCAAACTTAACCTTTTGACCAACACCCTGTAGATATAGATCATCATAATCACCATGAGTGTTATGCCTATGATTCCAAACTCTCCAAGGTAGTATGCAAGACCTGCATCTCCAACAGCAGTTGGATACACGGGATCGAGGCCTTTCATATCGCTCATTCCATATATAAGGTACGCTTTTGAGTAATGCTCACCTGAAGACAAAGAACACGCTATCGTACTGAAGCCGGAGCCAAATGGAAAAAAGTCACTGGCAATCGCAAGACTCGCCGAATATAGTGCCTGACGAGGAGAGTTTGAATAGGACATGTAAGTAGTTACTTTTGGGAAAACAATTACAAGCACAATCGCCCCAGCAACCAGCAGCTTAAAAAGAATCCGACGTCTTTTGCCTATCTTCAATATGTGCATAGCTATATAGAAACCAACAAAGCCTAGCGCCTTATCTCGCATGGTCAGTACCATAGTAATAATACACATCAGCTTAATAATATTAAATTTTTTATTCCGTGCCGAGTTCATAACGAGACACATAACAAGCGCATACACTAAAAAGGTTGGATGTGAATAAATGAACTTAAAAGACCATATGCCATTACGAAAATCATGAGTCATGGCATCAATAGGTGATATGGTATTAGCAATACCAATAAAGAAGCTAACGACGATAAATATACTGCCTACTATCGAACACATGTAAATGATGTCTCGTGTATCAACATTTCTTATAAGTTGTAACATTGCGATAACTGATAGCGGGAATTTTAAAAAGGCAGTTATATCTTTTACGATCACAATCATACTTGTCTGATAGCCTGAAATCCAATTTCCAATAAGGCCAGTCAATATAATAAGTGCACACGCTAGAACAATCCTAAGTTCCTCGCTTGCAACTATGGTAGGGTCAAATTTCATTTTTAATAATGCAGTGCAAATAAGGAAGAAAAACAGAAATTCATCAAAGTATGTAAGACTTGGAATAAGCGTCTCAAGCGGGTTCTCGAACAGTAGGAAAATAAAAACGAAGGCATATCCGAAGGATAAAAGCGATATATCGATCAAAGAGCGCGTATGCTCTTCTTTCATATAATTGACTTCGTCTACGTCATTCGCATATGTATTGGCTATTGAATCAAAAGTCACGCTATCCATAGATTAATCTCTTAAGTTCAGCGACTCGCGTCACTCCGATAAAATTGATAAACTTCCTGCGCAAACGACTGCTCATCGTACCCCATGAATTTCCATAGTGATGAATCGAAATGGAATCCGAGGATAAAAGGTTCGTAGAATCTTGACCTGGTGCGATGGGATCAAAAAAACGACAAGGGTAAACCGTCACCGATTCCAATCTAACGATATTTTCGCTATACCTATAACCCATATCCTCTAGTACTTCATTATTAATGGAGGGACATACAATTTCAGATGTTCTTGAGGCATCAAATTCAATACTGTTATATTTTTTAAGTAAATTGCGCACCACCGAACTCTTTACGACAGCACCAAACCCAAGCCCCGTGGTACATAGGCGATCACTTTGTTGAACACCCATATAGCACAGGTTATCTAGAAGTGGATCAAGACTCCTAAGCAGCTCAACATCAGTATCAAGATATACTCCACCATGATCATAGATAATTTTAAGACGGGCATAATCGGATACAAATGCCCACGCCTTAGCCTCATACGCCCTCTTTGTAAATGAATGGACGCTAACATCGAAATTACTCTCATCCCAACAAATGATCTCGTAATCCGGACAAAAACGTTTCCAGCTTTCTATACAACTACTGACATAGCTTGGAAGACGTGCACCGCCAAACCAGCAGTAATGAATTTTCTTGGGAATCATTAGTGTCCGATCTATTCAATCTATGTTTGAAAGACTGCAATAATTCTATATATTATTTTACTATATATAGAATAGAGTACTATTTTAAATATAAATACATACCTATAGAAAATACATAGAAGCACCTCACTGTAAGCAATTTCTCCCTGTTATTGAAACTTTCTGTTAGACACAACTTCCCTCATCATTAGACATGGGGTTCGCTCCCCAGACGCCCAACCGCACCGCGAGGAAGAGCGTCTTCGCAGGCAGGGACTCTGTAGAGCCCTCCGGTATGTTGCCTGGAGGCCACCCTCCGTGACGGGGTAAGGCATGTCACGGGCATGTGGGGCAGGAGGGCGGGAAGGGCGCGTTCTCAGTCCCGGAGCACATCAGGGCGACGAGGCCCAGGGGTGCGACGGCCAGGACCATCAGCGGCCAGCACTGCGCCCGCGAGTACCGCTCGGCAACCGAGGGCGAGAGGAGGACGAGGATCCTGCATTCCCGTCTTTGTGTGACGCGAGCTGGTTGCCACCACATCATGTAGATGAATTGTGCATGGGAGCCCGTTTGGCTCCCATGTCCTGTGTCTTGGGACCACGTCATATGCCATGGAGCATGACGTGGTCCCCTGGCAGCAGGGAAGGCTGGCGTGGCCCCGATGAGTCAGGCCGACGGGCGCACGGGCGCTGCGTGCAAGGTCGAGACGAGGTAGGGCTCAAGGGAGAGGCAGTCATGCTAAAGCAGGCGCAGGCTGGTCGGGCACGTCGGCCCAGAGACCGGCGAGGTCGTGACCGACGAGGCCAACCGGGGCGTCGGCCCCGTCGCCCTCTGCGACTCCCTGGCGAGGAGGCACGGGGAGGGCGACCGGCTGTCCTGCGACACCACGTCGGCATCGTCGCGCTCGGAGGCGCTGGCCCAGGTCCGGCGGGGCCGCAACAAGGGCCGCGTACCGCTCCCGCAGACGAGCCTCGCGATGCCGGTGGGGCACGGCAGCGGCATGCCGCCGTGCTGCCGCAGGGTCGCGGGCAACGTCGCCGACGCGGGCACGGCGAGGACGCCCATGAGGGACACGGGCCCTCCCTCCCCGGCAGGGTTCGCCTGGTGACGGGCCGCGGCTTCTGGTCGGTGGCCAACGCCGACGCCATGATGCGCGAGCACCTCGAGTTCCTGATGGGCATGCCGACGTCGCTGAGGCTGTTCAGGGACGCCGTCGACGCGCACGCCGGGGAGCTCAGGGGCTGGGGGAACTACGACCCGGCGACCGGGCTGTACGGCATGAGGATCGCGCACGGGTGGGACTACGAGGAGAGGCGGCCGCGCAGGGGCGACGTCGTCAG
>ERZ773079.1432-NODE-1432-length-14293-cov-3.340638_pt1 | contig 14293 bp, 15 predicted proteins | sample MGYA00511355_ERZ773079 | MGnify/ENA primary metagenome ERZ773079 (study PRJEB29015, sample SAMEA2737979) | human oral metagenome | biome: human oral; feature: human-associated habitat; material: dental | place: China | collected 2117 ... | reverse complement strand
ACGCGCCGTCCAGGGTGAGGCGACCGGTGATAGGGGTCAGCTGCTCGAAGCCCCATTGAGGCGACACACTCTCCGGCCCTGCGGGGACATCGATGCGCGGCCACCGGCGGCGCCACCACGCTTTTTCGCCGATGCGCATGATCGCCCATTTCAACATGATCTCGCCATAGTCACTGAGCTCATCATCGAATATACGGACGCCCGAGCCAGCGACGAAGCAACGGCCCACCGTCGGGCAGCATATACGCATTGAGCAGCTCGGAAGGAGTCACGTCGTAGAGCCAGGCAAGGGACACGCAGTACGCGGGAACCTCTGCTTCAAAATCAAGGCGTTCACCATTGGGGCCTTCTAGCACGCCATACCTCACATGCCCATTACGATTCAGCGACCACCCAGCAGGAAGATCGTCAACCTGCATCGGCACGCCTAACGTCTGCAGCCCCAGGGAGCCGCGCAGAATTGAAGCCGTGTAGTTTACCATCACCTTCTGAGTCAGCTCAATCGACGCCGAATTGAAAGCACCCCGTTTTCTCACCTGTCCTCGCTCTTCTTCATCAAAGCAGTATCGACCGTCGTCCAACCACAGCACCAGTCCGTCGATCCCAACATCAACCGATAGAGCGGCACGCCCCCATTTGAAACCGTTACGCACCTTAACCCGAGTGTGCCGGTTCATGACCGCCGCATACTCGTCCAGGAAGGCCATCGGATCTTTCTCTTCCCCGGATGTCCCTCTCTTAAAGAACCGTCCCAACGCGTTCAACACTGTCTCCCTCCTCTGGGGTAGAAACTACAGATCTTCTCGTCTGCGACCCGTCTCGACACCGACGACGTCAGGAAAGCCACTGACGTAGAAACGGGCCCCCTGATGGATCGATATATCCAGCGAGGAGTTCATCGAAATCAATTTGCATCACCAGGGACAGTTGATTGAGTTCCGGATGTACCGGGAAGATTGTGCGCATCTCCATTGGGATATACGCGCCGTCCAGGGTGAGGCGACCGGTGATAGGGGTCAGCTGCTCGAAGCCCCACTGGGGCGACACGTTCTCCAGCCCCGCAGGAACATCGATTCGCGGCCACCGGCGGCGCCATCGCGCTTTTTCACCGATGCGCATGATCGCCCATTTCAACATGATCTCACCATAGTCGCTAATCATGGTCGGGACACGCGGTTCTAAATACTCACTCTCACCATAGAACGCTTGAGGGCGACGCGCATTCTTCGTATCCCAAATATGCTGCCAGCTACGCCCAGCATCCCACGTAAGTGCTACGCCACCACCATTATAGACGGACGGGATCGCCCCACTTTCACGAGCAAAATCGATAAGATCTTCGGTGACAGACATCATTAATTTCCTTTTGCTTCGAGAATTCCAAGCTGTAGACATTCGCTCGCAGTGAGCGGATAGTCACCAAGCATGAATTGCACCTGCTGCGCTCCCCCCGACATAGAGAACTGCGGGACATTAATTCCCGTACGAATAGAAAAACCTGTCGGCAACTCCACAATCCGATACTGATAGTACGGATCATTCATCGCAAAAATATCGAGAGATCGCTCTTCCAACGAAAAAAGGCTTCCAGTTTCAGGCAGCTGCCAGAAATACTTTCCGCAGGGCAGACCGAGCCGATCCACGTAGGGGCCAAATGTCTTCGTATAAGCGAGAAAGCTCGTATAGGTCTTCACGGTGCTTCTATCCATTCGGGCGAGCACTGTTGGCCCATCCGGAACCCATGTTAAGACTCCCGAATTAGGGAAGTCAGGCGAATGAACATCAGGTATTTCATCGAATTCCATCTCTCATCTCCTCATTCGAATTATAAACAACTAACAACCGACACATATGGTCAACAGTACCTCACCCACATCAAGGAAGGCCAACAGGTTTATCCTTACCTTTAAGAATCCCCTCTTGAAGAAGTCGATTTACGCTTACAGGTTCACCGTCATCACCCAACACCTGCAACTGTGTCGCCCCACCTGGCTGCTGTCCCCAGCCAGCGACCTTTCCAGACTTGATTGTCCACCCCTCCGGTAGCTGCTCTCCAGTAAACTCATACTGGTAGTAGTAATCATTGACAGAGGTTGGTTTCAAAGAGCGCGCTTCGAAAGAAGCAGGCTTTCCTCCCTCAATGGCCCCCAGATAATTGCCACGCGGATCCCCGATGCGATCAACGTCTCCGCCGAACTCTTTGACATAATCATCAACTGAAGAAAAGACCACAGGCTCGCCCGTGTATCCACCGTTCGGAGGCCAGTCAGTCACCCATTTCGGCCACCACGATTTGAGGCTGACACTATAGTGCCCATGCTGCCTTTCCCACTCTTTGTAGGTATATGTAGAACCATCAGGCCTCTCACCTAAGATCGTTTTATACTCTTCGGCTAGGTCAGCTCCCTTGATACCAGCGACCAAACCCTCGGTCGGCGGCTGATGACCATCTGCTTGATAGCTCTCTAAGGGCACCCTTGACGCCAGGTCTTCTGCGCTATCCGGGACTGAGCGTAGGTGGAACGCACGCTTAGCCTTCCAGTGATCAGCGAGATCCTCCATGCCGTGCGTGCGCAGATAGTCATCCAGATGCGAAGACAAGCGCCCGGTCATTCCTCCCGCACCGAAATCCATATGTGCGGCACCTTTAAGCGCCAGCGTGCCGAGATTGACTCCCATGTCCCGCAGCATCATGCCTTCACCAATGATAGGTAAGGACTCAAGCACTGCAGCAGCCCGAGCCGCATTTCCACCGCCAGCGGTGAGCGCAGCAAGAACTGCAGCCGGAACAAGTTCACCGAGTGCAGCACCGGGATCGTCTTTCCAGCCATCAACGTTGATCAGCGCGTCCCACATTTTCTTCGCGAAGCCTGCGGGGTCTGCCATAATCGCGTCACGTAGCGCATACAAGTCCTCAGCCGAGATTGTATTTTGCTTGTGCTTCGCTTGCAGTTCATCCCAGGTGATCCACCCCAGCATATACCGCCCATAGTCCCACATGCCTTCAAGAGCCATGCCATACTGCAAGGACAATAGACCCCAAACGCCATCAAAGATGCCCGCTATCGTACGTTTCGCAAAATGAACGGGGGCCCACGACGGATCGGGAGAACGGTTCGCCTGTTCATACAGCGTGTTCGCGAGTTCCTCGCCAGCAGCATCAGTATCACTCACAGCAGCTTCAAAGTCCGCAATAGCTTGCGTTTTGATTGCCTCGCCAGGACGCGTGTCACGCTCAGGATGGTATGACAGGTCATAAACGGGCATTCCGAAAATGCCCACCTTCGGATGCGCTGATGCCCATTGCTGCTCGGCAAGCGCCGCTTCCACGGAAGCAACACCTGCCTCGTATGAAATCTTCGCCTCCGCTGCGCGTGCTTGCGCTTGTTCGAGCGCAGAGGCGTAGACCTCCCACGCATCAGCCGCCCGCCCGAAAGTCGCCGAGGCGCACCACCACTTGTCCGGCTGCAGCTTGAAATGCTCGTGAAACCGATCGGCCGCACGCCCACTCCATCCGGATACTGAAATCTCCTGGAGCGACCACGCGATGCGCTCACAGTCGGATGCCCGGTCACGCATCACCGCAACACGTCCACGAATGGAGCCGGGATCACCCTCGATCTCAAACACGGGAGCCCCCGTGTGCCTCACGCTCATGTCAGCCTCCCAACACCAGTTGTTGCGTCGAGACACCAGCTGCTGCATCGCGAGCACGCGTCATCGCTTCCTCGCACGCGTCCATGTAATCCGAATAGATGCCCGCAACTCTGCCTAATCGTCCGGAGGCCTCAGAAATGTCTCGGAGCATCCCATTGAGTCCCTGATCCCACTTCGTATTAAAGCTCTCCAGTGCTCCAGCTACGACGGGATCACCAACCATTCCAGAGTTGGGCGTATAGTCTGCGACATCATATGTTCTATTGCGTTCCTGCAGGTCGCTCAACTGCGATACGGCAGTACCCAACGCCTCAAGATCGACTTCAAAATCATGACTTCCCATGCCACTTCACCCTAATCAACGGCAGCGAATGCACGGGTTTCGGCGTCAATGCCCGCCTGACGGATTTCTTCGAATGCCTGCTTCAGGGAATCCAAGGCAGCGGCCATGTCTTCCACTCGGGCATCCATACGTTGCGCACACTCTTTCTGTGCTTGACGCGCCTCAGAGGTATCCGATCACTCGACCAGCTCATGCTCCACGAGGTCCGACATCTCGGTGCCCCCTTCCCGCAGTTTCAACGCCGCACGCTCTACATCATCCATGATGTAATTGACAGCGGTCTCATTGAAGACAAGGTCGTTCCCACTCATGATGCGCTCCCGAAGCTCAGCGCGATGTCATTCAGATCCCTGCTCGCATCTTCCTCCGCTGTCACAAGCGCTTCATCGACCGAGATCAAAGCCTGCGCATAGCGCTCCAGGTCGGCCTGATGTGCGTTTGCACCCTCACCCCACCGTTGTAGGGCGTCACTCAGAACCGATACATACGGCCCATTCACTCGCGCAACGTCATCGAGAATGCAGGACTCAAGCATGTCTGCTACATCCACGAGCTTACTCTCGAAGTCGACCACATAACCCGCAGCCTTCGTTTGCGCACCAATGACAAGTCCAAAGCCAGGTCCACTCACAACGCTCCTCCTTCAACGGATAGAGAGCGGCGAACACCACTCGTTCAACCACTTGTTCAGTTGAACATCGTATTTAATCACAACACATTTTACTCGAGCAAATCCGCCGCCTCGAGCCAGGCCTCCTCCAGCTCATCCATCTCGGACAGGACGTCCTGGTGGGCCGCCGAGACCTTCGTCAGCTCGGACACCGCCGAGGGGTCCGTCGCCACCTGGATCGACAGCTTCTCCAGCTTCGCCTCCAGGGACGAGGCCTCGGCCCGCAGGCGCTCCAGCTTGCGTTCGATGCGGGCCACCTCCTTCTTGGCCGCGCGCCGCACCGCGGCGTCACTCACGCCGCCGCGAGCGCTCCCCTGCCCCGCGCTCTCCTCGCCCGAGGAAGCATCCGCGGAGGGCGCGGTGGAGCGGGAGGCGGAGCCGGCCTCGTCGGCGCGAGAGGACGAACCAAACGCCCCGAAGTCGCCGGAGGCGCGCATCTGCAGATACTGTTCGACGCCGCCGGGCAGGGCGCGGACCTGGCCGTCGCCGAGGAGGGCCACCTGGTGGTCGGTGACCCGCTCGAGGAGGTAGCGGTCGTGGGAGACGACGACGAGGGTGCCCGGGAAGGTGTCAAGCAGGTCCTCCATCGAGGCCAGGGTGTCAGTGTCGAGGTCGTTCGTGGGCTCATCAAGCAGCAGCACGTTCGGCTGGCTCATCAGCAGGCGCATGAGCTGGAGGCGGCGGCGCTCGCCGCCCGAGATCTCGCTGATGCGCGTGTAGGCGCGGGCGCGCGTGAATCCCATGCGCTCCGTCATCTGCGAGGCACTGACCTCCTTGCCGTCCACGACGACAGTCTGGGCGACGTCGGCAACGGCCTCGACGACGCGTAGTTCGGCCAGAGCGTCGAGCTCATGCGTATCCTGGGAGAGGGTGGCGACCTGGACGGTCTTGCCGCGCTTGACGTGCCCCGAGGTGGGCTCGAGGTCGCCGCGCAGCAGGTTCAGAATCGTCGTCTTGCCGGCGCCGTTGACGCCGACGATACCGACGCGCTCGGCGGGGGCCAGGCGCCACGTGACACCCTCGAGGATGCTCAGGCGCGAGCCGTCGGAGCGCGTGAAAGACACGGAGACGTCCTCGAGGTCGATGACGTCCTTGCCCAGGCGCGCGGTCGCCATTGTCACCAGCTCGACGCTGTCGCGCGGTGGCGGCACGTCGGCGATAAGCGCCTCGGCGGCGGCGATGTGGAACTTCGGCTTCGAGGTGCGGGCAGGCGCCCCGCGGCGCAGCCACGCGAGCTCCTTGGTGAGCAGGTTGGCGCGTTTGGCGGCGGCCACGTCCGCCTGGCGCATGCGCTCGGCGCGGGCGAGGGTGTAGGCGGCGTAGGAGCCGTCGTAGATTTCGACGTGCCCGGCGATCTGCGCGCGGTCGCCGCCGGGATCGACGCCGGGGACGACCTCCCAGATGTGCTCGCACACGGCGTCGAGGAACCAGCGGTCGTGGGTGACGGCCAGGAGCGCGCCCGACGCGCCGGGGCGGGCGAAGCGGGCGTTCAGGTGCGCGGCCAGCCACGCCACGCCCTCGACATCGAGGTGGTTGGTGGGCTCGTCCAGGCACACGATGTCCGCGGTGGCCGCGAGGACGCGGGCGAGCGCGACGCGGCGGCGCTGTCCGCCCGACAGGGTACCGACGAGGGCGGCGGGATTGATGTCAGCGAGGAGCCCAGCGTGGATGTCGCGCACGGCGGGGTTGGATGCCCACTCGTACTCCTCCATGCCGGGGTGGACGGCCTGGATGACGGTGTCTTCGGGGTCGAGCGTGTCCGCCTGGGTGAGGACGGCGACGCGCACGCCGTCGCGGCGGGTCACCACTCCCCCGTCGGGTTCCTGCGTGCCGGCGACGATGCGCAGGAGCGTGGATTTTCCGGCGCCGTTGGGGCCGAGGATGCCGACGCGGCTGCCGTCGTCGAGGCCGACCGTGACCCCTTCGAGGAGCTTGCGCGAGCCCGCGAGGGCACCGACGTTCTGGGTTCCGAGCAGGTGCGCCATCAGATGGCCTCCGTCGATTCGATGCGGGCACCGCACACGGGCCCGTGGGTGGGGATGGCGCGCGCGACCGTGGGCGCGTCGCTGAGGGTGGCCGCGAGGGCTTGGGCGTGCTCGGCGTCGCGCGCGAGGGCAGCGACGGTCGGGCCTGACCCGGACAGCGTGACGGCCAGGGCTCCCGCGTGGCGCGCGGCACCGATGGTCTCGGCCAGCTCGGCGCGCAGGCGCAGGGCGGGTGCCTGCAGGTCGTTGACGAGGCAGTGGCTCAACTCCTCGGGCCCCCCGCACAGGGCGGCGACCTCCTCGGGCATGGGTTCGGCCAGGGCGGGCGCACCCGCCGCGTCGAGACGGTCGAACTCGCGGAACACCTCGGGGGTGGACAGGCCCTCACGAGACAGGAGCATCACCCAGTGGTGCCCAGCCCCGGCCTCGTCCCCCTCGCGCAAGGCGCTCATGTGGTCGCCGCGCCCGGTTCCCAGCGCGATGCCGCCCACCAGGCAGGCGGGGACGTCGGCGCCCAGCGAGCGGCCGATCGCCTGCAGTTGCTCGGCGCCCAGGCCCAGCTCCCACAGTTCATTGCAGGCAACCAGGGCGGCGGCCGCGTCGGCTGATCCACCGGCCATGCCACCGGCGACGGGGACGCACTTGTCGACGCGAATGCTCAGGCCCGCCGCGGTGGACGCCCAGGGGCCCGCAGCAGCGAGGCGTTGGAGGACGCGCGCAGCGCGCACAGCCAGGTGGGTGGCCGGGTCGAGGTCCGCCATGGCGCGGGTCGTGGCCTCGTCGACGCTGCCGTCGGGCAGGTACGCGATCGTCTCCACGCGCACGCCGGGCGTCTTGGAGGTGCGCACGGTGACGGTCTCGCGCAGATTCAGGGCCTCGAAGACCGTGACTAGGGGGTGGTAGCCGTCGGGCGTGGGCGCGCCGACGCGCAGGGTCAGGTTGACTTTTCCGGGCGCACTGGCGCGCACTTCACGCATGGCGTTCCTTCTTCCTGCCGATTGTCTTCCCAGCCGCCGTCAGCGGGCTGCGGTCGAGGCCTCGAGGGTGCCGTTGGCGCGAGCCTCGATAACGGCGCGTCCCAGCTCGACGAACTCGTCGATCGAGAGGGTCTCGCCGCGGCGCGTCGGGTCGATGCCGGCGGCCGACAGGAGGGCCTCGGAGGCCTCGGGACCGCCCGCCCAGTTCTTGAGGGCCGCGCGCAGGGTCTTGCGACGCTGACCGAAAGCCACGTCGGTGACCTCGAAGGTGGCGCGGCGCAGCTCGTCGTCCCCGCGCGGAGCCTCCAGGCGCGTCAGGCGCACGAGCGCGCTATCCACGCCGGGCACGGGCCAGAACACGGAGCGGCCGATCGTGCCGGCGCGCTCGACCGAGCCGTACCAGGAGGCCTTCACGGAAGGCACGCCGTAGGTGCGCGATCCGGGGCCGGCGGCCAGGCGGTCCGCGACCTCGGCCTGAACCATGACGACGACACCGCGGATGGAGGGGAAGGCCTCGAGCATGTTGAGCAGAACCGGCACAGCCACATTGTACGGCAGGTTCGCGACAAGCTTGGTGGGGGCGGGCCAGTCCACGCCGAAGTCATCGACGCCGCTGATTTCCGTGGCATCCATGGTGACGACGTGGAAGCGGTCGGCGGCCTCGCTCATGCGGGCGCGCACGGTCTCGGGCAGGGCTGCGGCCAGGGGCGGGTCGATCTCGACGGCCCGCACGCGCGCGCCGACTTCCAGGAGCGCCAGGGTCAAGGAGCCGAGGCCCGGGCCGACCTCGACGACCTCGTCCCCTTCCTCGACGCCACCGGCAGCGACGATCTTGCGGACCGTGCCCGCGTCGTGCACAAAGTTCTGGCCCAGCACCTTCGTGGGGCGGATACCGAGCGCCTCGGAGATGGCCTTCACTTCGAGGGGGCCGAGGAGGCCCGTCTCAGAGGGGACGGCGCCCTCGGGCAGGGTCGGATCGAGGCGGCGCGAATCGCGCTGGTTACGGGGAGTGGAGGATCGGCTCACGGGGGCAAGTCTAGTGCACGGGGCCGACGAGGCCGAGGCTGGGGGCACTGTGAGGCTCGGAGCGTCACGGGGCGGGGTTAGGCATGCTTCCTAATTGATACGATCACACAACAAGTTCGGGGCTCCCTATAAAATAGAGAACCCCGAACTAATTCGGTAAGAAAATTAGGCCCGTATGTCACTTTAGTAGCGTTATATTTACAACCATGACGAATTATGCCGATGCAACCATTCAAGGAATCACTTCCTCACGATAGTCGCGCACTGCGAACACTTGAGCTGGTTCGTCGTGTACGCCTGCAGCGTGTACTGCCCACAAGAAGGACACTTATGTCCCTTAGCCATCGTCTCCACCCCCTCTCATTCGTTGATTACCCGGACACCTACATCTTAGCATGAGATGCCACGCTTGATGGGGCACACACTAGCGTGCACGCCGAGACAGGCATCCGGACAGGTTAGCCGCATCCGGATAGGTTAGCCGCATCCGGATAGGTTAATAAGCTATCCGGATGCTCATTACCTATCCATATCTTCACAACCTATCCGCATGTGCGCGCCCCGAAGGCCAGCCCTTGGCATACCAACCCGCGAACAGTAGGGACGGGCACGGTGTGAGGCTCGGATACTTGTGAGGCTCGGCCGGTTACGCGCAAGGCCCGGCCAGTCGCGCGCAGGGCCCGGCCAGTTGCGCGCAGGGCTCAGCCGTTTACACGCTCGGCTCCTCGGCAAGCGTCACACGTACGTCGTACGCACTGGCTCGCTCGCCAAGGACAGCGTTCACTTGCCCCTTGACTACCTCCTCCAACCGATTCTGGGCTTTATTCAGCAGGCCTTGTGCGACTGCCTCGTCTTTCGCGGCAGCCTCCCGATCCGCCAGGAAGGTCGTCACGTCGCCAACCTCAATCTGGTTAACAAGGGAGAAAGACTGGTCGTAGGTCTCAACAGATGCAGGATCAATCGATGAAGAGAGGACCTCAACAGCGGGGACGGTGACTGTCACGACATGAGCCTGTTCGTCAGCCTGAACTTGAATGCGACTCACGTCGGCCAGCCCAGCTTTTACCTCGCCCGAATAGGTGATGAGGTAATGAGCACCCGTACCCGGCACTTCCATGCCGAAGATCTTGGTCCCCTCCTCAGAGTACTTCCCTACCTGAGTAAAGTTGTACGACTCGGTGGCAAGCTCACCAATGTCGGCAAATGAGTTTTTCACAAGAGTCGTATCTACCGTGACGACAGGAGCAGGCTCCTCCTGCGACGCACCGAGACCAAGCATCGGCCCAATGTTCGCTCCACCTGCAAAGCATGCAATGGCACCGATAACGGCCCCACCAGTTTTAACAACTCCCATCAAACCCATGATGACCTCACTGACACAATGACGATGAATATTAGGTAACCTACGTGGGAAGTGTAGAGTAAGTGTCAAGTTGCCACAACACCGACACCGCGGATAGGCTGCACACCGCGGATAGATTCGCCCGATCCGGATAGGTTCCGGGCATCCGGATAGGTTAGCCACATCCGGATAGGTTATTAAGCTATCCGGTTGCTCGTTACCTATCCATATCTTCGCAACCTATCCGCATGCCAGCGGCCAGCCAGATTCTCACCTTCCCCAACAATCTCGCACGTAGTTTAAGTCGTTCAGTTTCTAGCCACGGCTCAAAACCGCATGATTTCAACGATAGATTCTCGGGTCCTGAAATACACGGCAGGGAATTACGTGCGAAATTGTGGCGGGAGCACGCATGAGAACATATGAAAAGGGCCGGGCCCGACAACCTTCATTGTCAGACCCGGCCCTCAGTAGCTCTCAGGCTTAGTACCAGCCCACGGCGTTGGAGTGGGCCCACGCGGAGCACGGCGTGCCGTAGCGCCCGGCGATGTACCCCAGTCCCCAGTTGATCTGCGTGACCGGGTTCGTCTGCCAGTCGGCTCCGGCGGTGGCCATCTTCGAGCCCGGCAGGGCCTGGGGGATCCCGTAGGCGCCGGAGGAGGAGTTCTGCGCGTGCGGGTTCCACTGGGATTCGCGGTTCCACAGCTGGACGAGGCACTGGTACTCGGAGTCGGACCAGCCGCGCGCAGCCACGAGGGGGCGCGCCAGGGAACGGGGATCCTCGCCCGAGTAGACGAGGGGGACATTGGGCGCGGCAGCGGCCCCGCCGGTGCCCGACTCCTGGGTGATCTTGGCGATCTCCTCGGGCGTGGAGAGCGAGCCGAGCTTGGCGCGGTAGCGCACCGAGGTGGTGCCGTTGGGCTCGGTGCGCTCCTCGAGGGTGGCCTTCGGGTCGATTCCCGCTGCGATGAGGGCCGCGGGAGTCGCCTCCTTCGTGCCCTCGCTGCGCACCTGGGGGACGGGCGGGGTCGTCGCGTGCTCGGTGAGCGGCACCGAGGTGAGGACCTCGTCGCCGTTCTGCTCCTGCCACACGGTCCACGTGGTGACGCCGTTGACGCCCTGCGTGGTGACCTCGGACTCCCCGACGAAAAGGTCGGCGGAGGTCGTCGTGGTCTCGGAGAAGGGGATCTCCGCGGTCTCGGTGGCCGGCCCGCGGGTCACGCGCTGGACGTCGACGGTGAGGGTGCCGGCCTCGTCGGTGGACACGGCGACCCGGTCGAGGGGGTGGACCGCGATTCCCGCGTCGTGCAGGGTCGCCCGGGCGTCCTGGCCGGGGCGCGCCTCGATCTGCTTGCTGGTGCCGTCGGCGTTGAGGACCACGGAGCGCTGCCGGGAGACGAGGGGGGTGAGCGAGTCGCGCGAGGAGGAGCGGTCCGCGGCCAGGGACACCTTGGTGCCCAGGGCCCCGGCGTCGGCGAGGATCGCGTCGGCGGAGGCCGCCGTGGTCCACACCGTGCGGACCTTGCCGTCCACCGCCACCGAATAGGGTTTGGAGGAGCGCACGATGATGGTGTCGCCGTCGGCCAGGGCCTCGCCCTGTCCGGGCTGGACCAGGTCCGAGTCGGCGACCCGGACCCCCGCGGCTTTGAGCGCGTCGGACACCGTGTTGTTGCCCCACACCCCGACGGGGCGGCTGACGCCGTCGACCTCCAGCATGACGTTGACGTGCGAGGAGGCGATGGAGACGCCCGCTGTGCCGAGCACGATGGCGCCCGCGGCCGTCGCGGAGGCCAGCACCATGACGGGCGACGGCGCGAAGGCGCGCAGGCGCCCCCCGATGGCGTGGACCGCCATGGAGACGGCGGACGGCAGGGACACTTTCAGATGCGTGCTCACGGTTCTCCTGGTTGCGCTGGCCTGGGACTACTCATCGTAGCGAAACGGGGCGCCTCAGACGAGGCCCAGCTTGTATGCGCATCCCCACTGGCCCCAGCCCGCGCGCTGCTGGAGCATGCGGGCGCGCATGGTCTGCTCCTCGGCGCTGGCCTCGGAGGGCAGGCCGGCCCCTCCGACGCTGCGCCAGGTCGGCAGTGAGAACTGGTACATCCCGTAGTAGCCGTTGCCCGTGTTGGTCGTGGGGTTGCCGCCGGACTCGCATTGGGCGATGGCCGCCCAGATGGAGGCGTCGTCCCCGCTGGGGGCGGATGCCCCGGAGTCGGAAGGGGCGGAGGATCCGGACGAGCCGGAGGACGGGGCGGCGGACGCGGCGGGGGCGGGCTGGGCCGCCTCCTTCGTCCCGTTCGCGACGATGCGGGTGGTGGGCTCGGTGCGGGTGGTGGAGAGCACGGCGCTGACGGTGACCACCCCGTCGACGCTCTCCTGGTAGGCGACAGTGGTCTCCGAGCCGGCGGCGCCCTCTTGCACGGTCTTCGTCGTGCCCTTGTCCAGGGTGTCGTCGTCGCGCTCCTCCGTGGCGTAGTCGATGCTGGTGGAGGAGGTGACGTTGCCGCGGGTGACGCGCTGGACGCGCAGGGTCACGCCGTCGGCGCCGCGGTGGAAGGCGACCCGGTCGAGGGGACCGGCGCTCACGCCCGCCTTCTCGAGGATCGCCGAGGCGCCGTCCGCCGCGGTGGCGGTGACGTCCGTGGTCGTGCCGTCGGCGGCCACGTGGACCGTGTCCGCGCCGACGGGCATCTCGGCGCGGGACTGCGAGCGGTCGGCGGCGATCGCGACGCTGCCGGCGGAGGGGACCGCGTCGAGGACGCCGCTCACGGAGGAGGCCGTGGACCACGCGGTGGTGGGCGCGCCGTCGACGCTCACCCGGTACTCGGTGGCGGTGCGGACCACCACCGTGTCGCCGGAGGAGACGGAGGATTCGGGGGCGGGGGCGATGAGGTCGTGGTCGCCCGTGGTGATCCCACCGGCGCTGATGGCGTCCCCGACGGTCGAGAAGAAACCGGAGACCCGCTGGGCGGCTCCGTCCACCTCGATGGTCACGGTGCGGTGGGAGGCGTAGGCCAGGCCCGCGGCCCCGCCCCCGATCGCGAGCGCCGCGGCGGAGGCGGCGGTGATGACTGTGCGCCGGGTGTGCTTGAGTGTCCTCACATGGCTCCAGACGTTGTAGGTACCGGCTGGGCGGCCCGCTGGCGGTGGGCGCCGTTTCCCGGCTTGTCCCCCACACCGTAACCAATTTGTTACAGGACCGCGAAACCTATGCCCTGGACCACACCGACCTCGTTCGCCGGGATGAGCCCGGGCGCCCGGTCCCCCCGGCGGGACGGCTTACCACTCGCCATACACGCGCACTGAGTTCGCCATCAGCTGCTGGCACGCCGATTCTTCATCGACCTCCCACAGATCGGCGATGAAACGGACCGTGTGGGATATGACGTAGGACGCGTTCGGGCAGCCGCGGTAGGGCGCGGGCGTGAGGTAAGGCGCATCAGTCTCCACCAGGACCAGCTCCCTGGGCAGGGCGAGGAGGGCTTCGCGCAGGCCCCCGTTCGCCGGGTAGGTCACGGGCCCCGCGAAGGAGGCGTACCAGCCGTTCTCCTCCAGGGCCAGGGCCATCTCGCGGTCGCCCGAGTAGCAGTGGAAGACGATCGCGGGCACGCCCGCCCCCGCCTCGGCGAGGACCTCCAGCGTCTCCCTGTGGGCGTCGCGGTCGTGGATCTGCAGGGGCAGCCCCGCCTGGCGGGCGAGCTCCAGGTGCGCGCGGAACGACTCCGCCTGCGCGCCGCGGCCCTCCTGGGCGGTGCGGTAGAAGTCGAGGCCGCTCTCCCCCACCGCGACCACGGCGGGATCCCCCAGGCGCGACTCCACTTCCGACAGCGCCTCGTCCAGGGGCACGTGGTGGACGCGCACCCGTGGGACCAGGCCATCGGGCGAGGGCTCGGCCACGCCCGCGTGCAGGGCGGCCTCGTTCGGGTGGAGCGCCAGGGCGACGCGGACCCCCTCATGGGCGCGGGCGACCTCCAGCATCGGGTCGAAGTCGGGGATCTCGCACGCCGAGGAGACCACGCGCTCCACGCCCACCCGCCGGGCGCGCTCCAGCTGGTCGTCCAAGCTGAGGCGCTCCCCCTGCGGGGAGGGGATCTGGCCGGGGTGGACCGGCAGGTGCGTGTGGTTGTCCATGACGGGCCTCGCCAGGGGGGCGGCGGGGTCCGGCCAGCGGCGGGGCGGGCGCTTGCTCATGCGGTTGTCCTTCTTTCCTCGGTGCGGTGGGTGCGGGGCCCGGCGCGGTGGCCCAGATGGGGGCGCCAGTGCACGCGGGGCGGGCTCAGCGGCAGCGCC
>ERZ773079.1429-NODE-1429-length-14299-cov-10.452892_pt1 | contig 14299 bp, 8 predicted proteins | sample MGYA00511355_ERZ773079 | MGnify/ENA primary metagenome ERZ773079 (study PRJEB29015, sample SAMEA2737979) | human oral metagenome | biome: human oral; feature: human-associated habitat; material: dental | place: China | collected 2117 ... | reverse complement strand
CGTCGGGCCGTATGTCTGCTGCGTCGGCCGTTTCGAGATGGACCAGACCGTCGGGGAATTCGAGGGTCTTCAGGTTTTCGGCGGTGAGGCGGACGGCATTCGGGTCGAGATCGCTGGCGCGGATCAGGCCGCGCGGGGCCTGTTGCATGCCGGTGCGGGCACGTTCGCGCAGCTGTTCGTGCAGCGTGCCGAACAGGGCGCCGTCGTGGATGCGCAGCTGGTCGATGCCGAAGTGACGGTCGAGCCCCGGGGCGCAGTCGCAGAGCATCTGGGCAGCTTCGATGACCAGGGTGCCGGAGCCGCAGAAGGGGTCGAGCAGCGGGGTGGTCCGGTCCCAGCCCGAGAGGGCGAGCAGGCCGGCAGCCAGGTTTTCCTTCAGGGGGGCGGCCACGCGGTTCTCGGCGCTGTTGCGCCAGCCACGTTTGAAGAGGGGTTCGCCGGAGAGATCCAGATAGAGCTGCAGACGCTCGGCCGACAGGAAGGCGCTGACACGTACGTCGGGGTGATGGGTGTCCACCGAGGGGCGCTCACCGCCCTGGTCGCGGAAGCGGTCGACAATGGCGTCCTTGATACGCAGCGTGGCGAAGTTCAGGCTGCGCAGCGGCGAGCGCTGCGCCACCACGTCCACGCGGATCGTCTGTCGGGCATCGAACCAGTCCTCCCAGGCCAGGGCGTTGCACAGCCGGTAGAGCGTGTGCTCGTTGCGGCAGGCTGCATCCAGCAGGCGCAGCAGCACGCGGCTGGGCAGCCGTGCTTCCAGGTTGATGCGATAGGCCAGCTTTAGGTCACCCCGGCAGCCGACGCCGCCCGGCCGGGTGTCGATGTCGTGTGCGCCCAGGGCGCGCAGCTCGTCGGCCAGCGCCGACTCCAGCCCGCGCGGGCACGGACAGAAGTAATGGAAGGTGCCGGCCGCGGGGGAGGTAGGGGCCTCGTCGCGCGCGGGGGCGTCTCGTTGCGGGGCCTCTCGTCGTGGGGCGTCTCGTCGGTCAGCCTTGTTGCGGGCGGGTTCGGCCGCATGGCGGCTGGCAGGGCGAAGGGCGATCATGAAAGGAGGGGGCTGGGAGGAGTCCGGGCCGGCAGCGCAGAGGAGGGCAGCAGAGGATCAGAACGGCTTGATGATCACCATCGCCACCACGATCAGCAGCAGGATGACCGGGCCTTCGTTGAAGACGCGGAACCAGCGTTCGGAGTGCGGGCGCTGTCCGTCCGCGAACTTCCGCAGCAGGCGGCCGCAGCCGTGGTGGTAGCCGATCAGCAGCAGCACGCAGGTCAGCTTGACGTGCATCCAGCCCGCCCCCATGCCGATGCCGAAGCCCACGTACAGCACCAGGCCGGTGAGCACGGCCAGCGTGGCCAGCGGCAGCATGAAGCGGTAGAGCCGCTGCGACATGCCCACCAGCCGCTGGTATTCGGCGGTCGACCCCTTCGGATCGACCTGCGCCAGGTTGACGTAGATGCGTGGCAGGTAGAAGAGCCCGGCAAACCAGCTCGTCACCATCACGATGTGCAGGATCTTGGTCCAGAGATAGAGGTTCGTGTCCATGGTCAGGTCCGGATCTCGCCGTGGCCGAACACGACGTATTTCTGGGAGGTGAGACCCTCCAGACCCACGGGACCCCGGGCGTGCAGCTTGTCGGTGGAGATGCCGATCTCGGCACCCAGCCCGTACTCGAAGCCGTCGGCAAAGCGGGTGGAGGCATTGATCATCACCGAGGCGGAATCCACTTCCCGCAGGAAGCGCATGCCGTGTGCATGGTTCTGCGTGATGATCGAATCGGTGTGGTGCGAACCGTATTCGTTGATGTGTGCAATGGCCTCATCCAGGCTCTTCACCACGCGGATGGCAAGGATCGGCGCCAGGTACTCGGTGCGCCAGTCGTCCTCGGTGGCGGGCACCGAATCGATCTGCGCTTCCTGCAGCAGCCGGGCGCCGTGTTCGTCGACGCGCAGCTCCACCTGCTTCATCCGGTAGATGCTGCCCAGGCGCGGCAGCACCTCGGGCGCGATCGCCTCATGCACCAGCAGCGTCTCCAGCGTGTTGCAGGGAGCGTAGCGCTGCGTCTTGGCGTTGTCGGCCACGCGCACCGCCATGTCCACGTCGGCCGAATCATCGATGTAGACGTGACAGATGCCGTCCAGGTGCTTGATGACGGGAACGCGCGCCTCGGCGCTGATGTGCTCGATCAGCGAGCGCCCGCCGCGCGGGATGATCACGTCGACGGATTCGCGGTCGCGGATCAGGTAGTCGACGGCTGCACGGTCGGTCATGCTCACCAGCTGCACGGCCGAGGGCGGCAGCCCCGTGCGGGCCAGGCTCTCGCTCATCAGTGCGGCCAGCGTGCGGTTGGAGTGGATGGCTTCCGAGCCACCGCGCAGGATGGCGGCGTTGCCCGCCTTCAGGCACAGGGCTGCGGCATCGACGGTGACGTTGGGGCGCGACTCGTAGATGATGCCGATCACGCCCAGCGGCACGCGCATCCGGCCCACCTGGATACCGCTGGGACGCTGGCGCAGCTCGCTGATCTCGCCCACCGGGTCAGGCAGGGCGATGATCTGTGCCAGCCCCTCCACCATGGCGTCGATGCGTTCGGGAGTGAGCGTCAGCCGGTCGATGAAGGCGCTGTCGTGGCCGGCGCTGTGCGCGCTGGCCAGATCCTGGCCGTTGGCCGTCAGCACCAGGCTGCGGTTGCGATCGATCTCATGGGCCAGCTGCTGCAGCGCGCGGTTCTTGATGGCCGTGCTGGCTCGGGCCATGTCATGGCTGGCGTGCCGGGCGGCACGCCCCAGGTTGGCCATGTAGGTGGCCATGTCGGGTGTGTTCATGGATCGGAAAGCTCCAGAAGCCAGAGGGAAGGTCCGTGCGCCGCAGCAGCCACGAGCGACCCGTGGGGCAGGTGTGCCGGACGCCGCTGACCGAAAGGTCGTGGCCGGGACGTGACGGCCGGCATCCGGGACGTTTTAGTCATCGGCCAGCGCGGCGGACAGTTCGACCGGGCCGGGCAGGTGCCCCCCGGCCAGCGCGACCAGCAGGGTCTCGGCGTGGAACCAGGGATCGGCGGCCGGACCGGTTCCGCCCACACCCTTGGCCATTCTATCGAGCCGGGCCACTTGCTGCAGCAGGTGTCCGAGTGTCCGGATATCCAGGCGACGAAGGGCCTGGCGCATGATGGCCTCGCGCTTGCCGAACACGCCGGCGGCACGCATGGCCTGGTCGGGAGCGACGCGCTCGATCTGCAGGGCCTGCTGGATGCGCAGCAGCTTGCGGATCGCGTCGGCCAGTGCCCAGCAGAGCAGGGGCATGGCGGCATCCTCGGCGGCCAGCGAGCGGGCCATGCGCACGGCACGGGCCGGGTCGCCGGCCAGCGCCGCATCCACCAGGCCGAACAGTTCAAAGCGGGCGCTGTCCAGCACGATCTCGGCCACGGCTTCGGCCGGTAGCTCGCCCGGAGGCAGCAGCAGGCCCAGCCGCTGGATGGCCTGGTGGGCGGCCAGCAGGTTGCCTTCGGTGCGTTCGGTGATCAGCGCCAGCACGGCAGGTGTTGCCTGCTGCTTCTGTGCGGCCAGCCGCTCGGTCACCCACTTGCCCAGGGCGCCCGCGTCGATGCGCGGCGTCTCCACCCACAGCATCTGTTTGGCCAGGGCCTCGAACCAGGCCGTGCTGGTGGTGGCGCGCTCCAGATGGGCGCTGGAGACCAGCACGCGGGTGCCGTCGTCCAGCCGCGGCAGCAGTTCGCGCAGCGCATCGCCCAGTTCACGGGTGGGCTTGGTGTTCAGGCGCAGGTCGATCAGCCGCTGGCTGGCAAAGAGCGACGTGGACTGGGTAGCTTCGACAAGACGGCTGCGATCGAAGCGCGCGTCGATGTCCAGCACCTCGCGCTCCTCGAAGCCCAGCTTGCGGGCCCTGGCACGTACCAGGTCGGCCGCCTCGATGACCAGCAGCAGTTCGTCGCCGCTGACCCAGGTGAGCGGTGGCAGCCCCTGGCCGATGGCCTGACGCAGCTGCGCCGGCGTGCTGATGCGCTGGCCCATGGGACGGGCGCTTACTCTGCCGGCCGGATGGCCGCCAGCCGCCACAGCAGCTGATGGGCCATGTCGTTGCTCATGTCCCGAAAGAGCATGGCTTCCTCGTCGGCCCGGGCCGTGAGCTGGTTGTCCGCGTTGGAGATCTCGCGGCGCAGCGTGATCTCGCTCTCGGGAATCAGGTCGTTGCCCTTGGCATCCTCGACATGAAAGCGCAGCCGCAATCGCAGCTCGTACTCGCGGGCGCGCCCCTCGGACGAGTAGGCGACGACCTCGCGCTCGGGCACTTCCTGCAGGATCATCAACCGGACCTCGGCCTTCTTCGGGTCGGTCACCAGCTCGGTGCCCTCGCTGTGCGACAGCTCGCGGCGCAGCGCCAGGCCGATGCTGCCGTTGGGCGCCAGGTTGGTGTAGAGCGTGCTGAACGGCAGCTGCGTGGCGCGGCGCATGTGAAAGCCGCAGGCCGCCAGCGGCCCGGCCAGGCCGACCAGCAGCGCGCTGCGGGAAAGTCCCCGCAGCCATCCGCGCCGGGTGGTGCCGGCCAGGGGGCGAGTGTCGGGAAGGCGGGACATGCGGCTTTCTCCTTGAGGCCTTTACAGCACCACGTTCACCAGACGGCCCGGCACCACGATGATGCGCTTGGGCGTCTTGCCTTCGCCGATGCGGGCCACCTCGGGCGAGGCGGCTGCCACCTGCTCGATGGCGGCCTTGTCGGCATCGGCCGGCACGCGGATGGAACCGCGCAGCTTGCCGTTGACCTGCAGCATCAGCTCCAGCTCGCTCTTGACCAGTGCCGCCTCGTCCACCACCGGCAGCGGGGCATCGATGATCTCGCGACCCTCGAAGCCGCGTCCCAGCTCCAGCGCCTGCCACAGGGCATGGCCGATGTGCGGCACGATCGGGTAGAGGCTGCGCACCAGGATCGACATCCCCTCGCGCAGCGCGGCGGCATCGGCGGCGCCCGTGGGGGCCTGCTTCTGTGCAGCGGCTTCCAGGGCGTTCAGCAGCTTCATGGCACCCGAGACGATGGTGTTGTACTGCTGGCGCTCGTAGTCGTACTGGATCTGCTTCAGCACCGTGTGCACCTCGTAGCGCAGGTCACGCCACGCCTCGGACAGGCCGGCTGCATCCACGGTGTCGGCAGCGCCACGCACCACGTCGCGCTGGGCATGGCCGAAGGCCCAGAAGCGGCGCAGGAAGCGGCTGGCGCCTTCCACCCCACTGTCGGACCATTCCAGCGTCTGCTCGGGCGGGCTGGCGAACATCACGAACAGGCGCGCCGTGTCGGCCCCGAAGCGCTCGATCAGCGAGGTGGGATCCACCCCGTTGTTCTTGCTCTTGGACATCGTGCCGATGCCGGCGTAGTCGATCTCGGAGCCGTCGCTTTTGAGGCGTGCGCCCACGACCCGACCCTGCGCGTCGGTGACGTTCTCCACATCCTTCGGCCAGAAGTACTCGATGCCGCCCTTGGCCGTGCGCCGCTGGTAGATGTGGTTGAGCACCATGCCCTGCGTGAGCAGCCGCTTGAAGGGCTCGTCGAACTTCACCAGCCCCATGTCGCGCATGACCTTGGTCCAGAAGCGCGCATACAGCAGGTGCAGCACCGCATGTTCGATGCCGCCGATGTACTGGTCCATCGGCATCCAGTAATCGTTGCGGGCATCGACCATCGCCTCGTTGTTGTCATGCGAGCAGTAGCGCATGTAGTACCACGACGAATCGATGAAGGTGTCCATCGTGTCGGTCTCGCGCCGGGCCGGCTTGCCGCAGCACGGGCAGTCCACCTTCAGGAAGGCTTCCGACTTGTTCAGCGGGTTGCCGCTGCCATCGGGCACCAGATCTTCCGGCAGCACCACCGGCAGGTCCTTGTCGGGTACCGGCACCTCGCCGCAGCTCTCGCAGTGGATGATGGGAATGGGCGTGCCCCAGTAGCGCTGGCGCGAGATGCCCCAGTCACGCAGACGGTACTGGACGTGCTTGCCGCCCAGGCCCTTGTCGGCCAGCTGGGCGGCCACCGTGTCCACCGCGTCCTGGTGGCCCTTGCCGTCCAGCAGCGGGCCGGAATTCACGCAGATGCCGTTCTGCTTGTCGGCATACCACTCCTGCCACTGGTTCGTGTCGTAGGGCTGGTTGTCCACGCTGATGACCTGACGGATGGGCAGGCCGTACTTGTGGGCAAAGACGAAATCGCGGTCGTCGTGCGCAGGCACGCCCATCACCGCGCCGTCGCCGTAGCTCATCAGCACGTAGTTGCCCACCCACACCGGCACGTCGGCGCCGGTGAGCGGATGGCGGACCACCAGGCCCGTGTCCACGCCCTGTTTCTCCATCGTGGCCAGGTCGGCTTCCATCGCCGAGCCGGTGCGCGCCTCTTCCACGAAGGCAGCCACCGCGGGGCGGGAGGCTGCGGCCACGCGGGCGATCGGGTGCTCGGGGGCCACGGCCACGAAGGTGACACCCATGATCGTGTCGGCGCGCGTGGTGAACACGTACAGCCGGCCCTCGTCGATGGGCTGACCCTGCTCGTCACGGATGTCGTGCTCGAAGGCAAAGCGCACGCCTTCCGAGCGGCCGATCCAGTTGGCCTGCATCATCCGCACCCGCTCGGGCCATCCCTCCAGGTGCTCGGTCACTTCCTTGAGCAGCTCGCCGGCGTAGTCGGTGATGCGCAGGTAGTACATCGGGATGTCGCGCTTTTCCACCGGCGCGCCCGAGCGCCAGCCCTTGCCGTCGACCACCTGCTCGTTGGCCAGCACGGTCTGGTCGACCGGGTCCCAGTTGACGGTGCCATGCTTGCGGTAGGCGATGCCCTTCTCGCGCATGCGCAGGAACAGCCACTGGTTCCACTTGTAGTAGTCGGGGCTGCAGGTGGCCACTTCGCGCGACCAGTCGATGGACAGGCCCAGCGGCTGCATCTGCTGCTTCATGTAGGCGATGTTGTCCCACGTCCACTTGGCCGGGGCCACGCCGTTCTTGAGCGCCGCGTTCTCGGCCGGCAGGCCGAAGGCGTCCCAGCCCATGGGCATCAGCACGTTGTAGCCGCTCATGCGCAGGTGGCGGTACATCACGTCGTTGATGGTGTAGTTGCGCACATGCCCCATGTGCAGGATGCCCGAGGGGTAGGGCAGCATCGAGCAGGCGTAGAACTTGCCCTTGGGAAAGCGCGGGTCGTGCTCGACGGCGCGGTAGGCGTTGGTCTGCTGCCAGTGGGCGCGGGCCTCGGATTCGATGCTTCGTGGGTCGTAACGCTCGTCCATGGGGGGCGTGGCTCTTTGGCCAGGAGAAGAAGGTGAGTACGGTAAACCCCTCATTCTATCGCGTCCCCGGGGCACAGCCGGCATGCGTGGCGGATGCGGCATCGACCCGGGAGCATCGGCACCGGCATCGACGCCACACCCCGAGCTGCGGCAGCCCGGCTTTTCCCGGATTTTCCGCATTCCGATACCCGGGGTTCAGTATCATCCGCCCCATGCTGGACTTCCTTCATCTGCCCCCCTGGCTGCTGGCGCAGCTCACCCGCTGGCTGGACTGGCTGCGCGCGCCCCTGCACACCGGGCCGCTTGACGACGTCAACCCGGTGGATTTCTGGCACGGCGTGCTGATGGGCACGGCCGGTGCCGTGCTGGTGCCGGTGGCCGTGCTGGCGGCACGCTACTGGAAGATCGTGCCCGGCCAGGACTGGCCCCGGATCATCAACCATCGTGGCTGGCAGCGCGTGCACGGCCTGTGCGGCGTGGCCGCCATGCTGTGTCTGGTGGTGGGCGTGGCCATGGCCTTTCAGGGCATGTCGCTGCCCAGCCACCTGGCGCATCCCCATGCCTGGACGGGCTGGGGCATCGTGGCCGTGCTGCTCCTGCTGGTGATCAACATCGCCCTGCGGGGCAGCATCGGGGGCCCCGGGCGGCATCAGCCGCGCACGCTGGTGCATCTGCACGACGTACCGGGTGACCACTATGACATGACACGGCGCCGACGCATCTTCGAATGGGCCCATCGCTGGCTGGGCTACGGGCTGATGTTGGCGCTGTTTGCCAACGTGATGACCGGCTACTGGCACGTGAACGTGCCCCGGGGTCTGGCCGTGGCCACCCTGGCCTGGTGGGCGTGCCTGGCGCTGATGGCCTTGCGCTGGGAGCGCCAGGGGCGTGCCGTCGATGGCTACCAGGCGCGCTGGGGCCCCAGCATGGGGCATCCGGGCAACCGCATTCCTCGCCTGGGGGGAGGCCTGCACCGCTATACCGAAGAGGAATACCGTTGCCTGTCCTGGGGGGGCCAGGTCATGCGCCGCCGGAAGAAACGCACCACCCGCCGGCGACGTTCCGATCGGCTGGAGGCGGCGCGACGAAAGCACGAAGCGTCGGAGCGACAGGAAATGTTCACGGCGACGCAGGTATCCGTGCCCGCGCCCGCGACCGAGACCCTTCCGGAGGCGCCCGCGCAGGTGCCCGGGCACGATCGGGCGGCCGCCGAGACCGAGCCAGGGCAGGACACGGCCCGTTAGAATGGCGGCATGGCCGATCTACTTGCCCATCTCAACCCACAGCAACGGGCTGCTGTCACCGTCCCCAGCGGACACGCACTGATCCTCGCGGGCGCCGGCAGCGGCAAGACCCGCGTGCTCACCACCCGCATCGCCTGGCTGGTCGGTACCGGCCAGTGCTCGCCGGCCGAAATCATGGCCGTCACCTTCACCAACAAGGCCGCACGCGAGATGATGGCGCGCCTGAGCACCATGCTGGTGGGGGCCAATCCGCGTGCCATGTGGGTGGGCACCTTCCACGGGCTGTGCAACCGGCTGCTGCGCGCACACCATCGTGACGCCGGCCTGCCGGCCAGCTTCCAGATCATGGACAGCGCCGACCAGCTGGGTGCCATCAAGCGGCTGCTGCGCGGGCTCAACGTCGACGACCAGCAGTTCCAGCCCAAGGCGGTGCAGCACTTCATCAACGGCAGCAAGGAGGCCGGCCTGCGCGCCGCCGACGTGTCCGGTCATGACAGCCACAGCCGTCGGCTGGCCGAGCTGTACGGTGCCTACGACGAGCAGTGCCAGCGCGAGGGCGTGGTGGACTTTGCCGAGCTGCTGCTGCGTGCCTACGAGCTGCTGCAGCGCAACCAGCCGCTGCGCCAGCACTACCAGCAGCGCTTCCGGCACATCCTCATCGACGAGTTCCAGGACACCAACGACCTGCAGTACCGCTGGCTGACACTGCTGGCCGGCGGCGGGGCCTCGCTGTTCGCGGTGGGTGACGACGACCAGTCCATCTATGCCTTCCGGGGCGCCAACGTGGGCAACATGGCCGCCTTCGAGCGCGACTATGCCGGCCCGCAGCTGATCCGGCTGGAGCAGAACTACCGCTCGCATGCCCACATCCTGGATTCGGCCAACCATCTCATCCGCCAGAACGCGCACCGTCTGGGCAAGGACCTGTGGACCGACGCGGGCGAGGGCGAGCCGGTGCGCATCTTTGCAGCATTTTCCGACCGCGACGAGGCCCAGTGGCTGCTGGAGGAAATTCGCGCGCTGGTGGCCGACGGCATGTCGCGTTCCGAGATCGCCATCCTGTACCGCTCCAACGCCCAGTCGCGCATCCTGGAACACACGCTGTTTTCGGCCGGGGTGCCCTACAAGGTCTACGGCGGGCTGCGCTTCTTCGAGCGGGCCGAGATCAAGCACGCCCTGGCCTACCTGCGGCTGATCGAGAACCCCGACGACGACGGCGCCTTCCTGCGGGTGGTGAACTTCCCGGCGCGCGGCATCGGCGCCCGCACGCTCGAAAACCTGCAGGACACGGCGCGCACCCATGGCATCAGCCTCTACCGTGCCGTGCCGATGACGAGCGGCGCGGGCGGCTCGCGGTTGCTGCAGTTCGTCATGCTCATCGAGCTCATGCGCCAGAACAGCGCCCGCCTGCCGCTGTCGGAGAGCATCGACGACGTGATCGGCCGCAGCGGTCTCATGACCCACTACGAGCAGGAACGCGAGGGGCAGGAGCGCATCGAGAACCTGAAGGAACTGGTCAACGCAGCGCTGGCCTTCCAGGCTGAAGGTGGCATCGATGCCGCCACGCCGGCCAGCGCGGGCCTGGCGGGCACGACGCAGCCAGCCGCAGATGGCACCGTCCTGCCTGCCGATGCACCGCCCGTGGTGCAGGTCTCGCCGCTGGCGGCCTTCCTGGCCCATGCCTCGCTGGAATCCGGCGATGGCCAGGCCGAGGAGGGCGTGGATGCCGTGCAGCTGATGACCGTCCACGCAGCCAAGGGCCTTGAGTTCGAGACGGTGTTCGTCACCGGGCTGGAGGAAGGGCTCTTCCCGCACGAGAACTCGGCGTCCGATCCCGGAGGGCTGGAAGAGGAGCGCCGGCTGATGTACGTGGCGATGACCCGTGCGCGTCGGCGCCTGTACCTGTCACTGGCCCAGACCCGGATGCTGCACGGCCAGACCCGCTACAACATGCAGTCCCGCTTCCTGTCCGAGCTGCCCGAGCGTTCGCTGAAATGGCTGAGCGAAATGCCCTCGGCCAGTGCCCAGGGCAGCCTGGGCCTGGGGGCGGAACGCGGCAACCGGGGCTACTATGGAGGCGGCGGCTACGGCGGAGGTGGCTACGGCAGTGGCGCTGGCAACAGCGGCGGCAACTGGCGCCCGCGTCTGGACAGTGCCGTGCACGAGCGCAACCGCCAGTCCGGCTGGGTACGTCCGGCCGATCCGGGCATCCCGGCCAGTGGCGATGCCAGCGGCAAGGCCCGGGCCGGGCGCGACAGCCGCTACCACATCGGCCAGTCGCTGCGTCATGCGCGCTTTGGTGAAGGCGTGGTCACGGGCATCGAAGGCAATGGCGACGATGCCCGCATCCAGATCCGCTTCAAGGCGCCGCACGGCGTCAAATGGCTCGCGCTGGCCGTGGCCAAGCTCGAGCCGGTCTGACGACGCGCGCGGCCTGCGGCGTTCAGAGCAGGCCGGTGGTGCCCGGGTGCTGTTCCAGCAGGCTGTCCAGCAGGGCGGGGCTGCTCATGGCAAGGGGCGTCATGCCCGGGTACTGCGCCTGAGCCCCCAGCGGCATCAGGCCGTCCGTGGCCGGGTGCGCCACACCCACCAGCTCGGGTGACGCGTCCGCTGTCTCCTGCTCGTGGTGAGGCGCGGGCAGCGACTTCTGGGCTAGAGTTTTAGGTGTCAACGTCATCGGGTACGGTCCCGGATCAATCATCCGGTCGTTGGCGTTGTAGGGGGTGACTATGAGAGAGCCGCCATCGTTCGACGCATGGTTCCAGTACACCCTGCCGAAGTCCTCGGCCCTGATGATGTCACCATTTTTCAGTACGGTGCCGCCGTCTTCACCGAGGACCAGGGCATCGAGGATGCCATTGGTGTCGTTTGCTTCGACGATGTTGGTCACCTGGACGTAAGCTGGGTGCTCGTTTACCCGATCAGGGTACGCGTCCAACAGATCAAAGTTCTCGGCAGCGATGTGGTACAGCGGCCTGGCCTCGTTGATGCTGACCGTCTGCTCGACCGCACCCGGCAGAGCCGTACCCTGCGCATCCTGAACCGGGACGAAGCTGAACGAACCACCCTCGTTCTTCGAGGCGTCCCAGACCACCTTGTCGAAATCGGCGCGAGCAACCACGCTGCCGGCCGTGAGGGCCTCGCCATCCTTCAGGCTCATCGTGTTGGCGGTAGCTTCGCCGTCCTTGCCCTGAATGGCCGTGATGCGCACGAAAGATGGTGCGGTTGCACTGTCCGTTCCGTTGAAGATGTCAGCACCCACCGCCTTGTTCTGGTTATACGTATAGGCCACGGACATGTCGGCCTCGTAGGTGGGCAGTGCAGGGGCCTCGTGAATGGTGACGGTCTGCTCGACGGCGCCCGGTAAGGTCGTACCCTGGGCATCCTGTACCGGAATGAACTTGAACGAGCCGCCTTCGTTCTTCGAGGCGTCCCAGATCACCTTGTCGAAATCGGCACGGGAAACCACACTGCCGGCCGTGAGGGCATCACCACCTTGCAGGCTCATCGTGTGGGCGGCAGCCTCGCCGTCCTTGCCCTGAATGGCCGTGATGCGCACGAAGGCGGGTGCGGTTTTACTGTCCGTCCCGTTGAAGATCCCGTCACCCACCGCCTTGCTCTCGTTGAAGGCGTAGTCCAGGGAGACGTCGGCCTTGTAGGTGGGCAGTGCAGTGGCCCCGGCCGGGGTTTTCCATGAAGGCTCCAGCTCCATCGAGTACCGTCCCGGATCGATCAGTCGTCCTTCGGCGTTGTAGGTGGCGAGGAAGATTTCCCCGCCGTCGTTCGACGCATAGTTCCAGTACACCCGGCCGAAGTCCTCTGCCCGGATGATGTCGCCCACTTTCAGCACGGTGCCGCCGTCTTCACCGAGGACCAGGGCATCGAGGATGCCATTGGTGTCGTTTGCTTCGACGATGTTGGTCACCTGGACGTAAGCTGGGTGCTCGTTTACCCGATCAGGGTACGCGTCCAACAGATCAAAGTTCTCGGCAGCGATGTGGTACAGCGGCCTGGCCTCGTTGATGCTGACCGTCTGCTCGACCGCACCCGGCAGAGCCGTACCCTGCGCATCCTGAACCGGGACGAAGCTGAACGAACCACCCTCGTTCTTCGAGGCGTCCCACACCACCTTGTCAAAATCGGCGCGGGAGATGACCTGATTGGGGACGATGGCGTTGCCGCCCAGCAGGCTCATCGTGCCGGCGGCAGCCTCGCCGTCCTTGCCCTGGATGGCCGTGATGCGCACGAAGGCCGGAGCCGTCTCTTCGTTGGCGCCGCTGAAGACAGTCGCTCCCAGGGCCTTGTTTTCACCGTGCGCGTAGGAAACCGATGCGTTCTCGCTGTAGGCGGGCAGCGGCTTGACCTGTGGCAACGCGTTTCCGTCACTCCCTTCCGCGGGTTTTGACGCATCCGCGGTGGATGCGTCTGGTGCTGCTGGAGCGGATGGCGCGGCGGACTCAGCGGAGGCTGCGGCTGCTGCGTCGGCTGCAGCGGGCGTTCCGGATGCCTCAGCCTGCGTGCCTTCGTTCGTGGGCCGGGAAGGGGCTGTCGGTGCGGTTCCGGTTGCCAGCGGGGCCGTGTCCGTAGAGGGGGCAGCGACCGATGATTGTCCTTCGGTACCTGCGTTCGCGTCCTCACGGCTGCTGTCGTGCCCGGTGGAGAGGCGGTTGCGTGCCGAGATATTGTGCAGGGGACCATTGTCCTGCAGGTTGGCACCGGCGGCCACGGCGAAAGCACCCAGAATGCTGGGGCCAAGCAGCGCCGACCCGGTTGCAGCCGTCGTGCCGATGGTGCCAGCCGTGCTGGCAGCTGCGCCGGCTTCAGTCATGGCAGCAGCTTCAGTCGCAGCACCAGCGCCAGTACCGGATGGCAGCCAGAGTGCCGCCTTGTCATCGTCGTCATCCTCCTGGGCTTCGGGTGTCGATGCCTGCGCAAGCTTCAGATGTTCCGGCGTCTCGTCGGCAGGAACCCCCTCCTTGGCGTGACGGTAGGCTGCACGTGCATGCCGCAGGACTTCGCGCCGCAGGATATCGTGAGGGGTGAGGGCGTTGCCAGGATGGCTACCGGTCTGGGGAGTCATCGATCGATCTCAAGAGAAAAAGGGACGAAGGGCGACCATGCGTGAGAGGCGTACAAGGGCGCATTCTTCATTGATATTTATATAGATGATTTGTAGTCGAAAGAAAAACCGGCAGATATGTAGCCGGATGGCGTGACTGGACGGGCGGCTGTTGTGTTCTTTCGGGGAAACCCATTCAAGGCACTGATAAGAAAAGGGTGCCGGGGACGTGTCCCTTGGCACCCTTGGCAGCTTTCACGGCATGTGTGGCGCTAAATCAGAGTATTCCGTGGATCACCTGATGTTCAAGCAGATTGTCCAGCGTGCTCTGACCATTCACCGAGAGGTGAGAAGAGCCGTGGAAGGCAGACGCTGCATCCGTGAAGGACTCTGGGTGCAGGGCTGCAGAGTGACCTTCGATGCCATCGCCTTCTTCCTCATCGGTCTCTTCACTACCGGGCTCTTCGGGAGGCAATCTTCCGGTCCGGGTCTTGGCAACGTCTTCCATGACCAAGTTTTGATTCTGGTCATCGGTTAGATCGCGTCCTGCGGAATTCAATCCGATAAGCGTGAATCGTCCGCCGTTGTTGGACGAATAGTCCCAATACAGATTGTCGAAATCCTCGGGACGGATCAGATCTCCTACCTTGAGAATCGTGCGCTGGTCGCCATCCAGCTTGAACATGCCGTCCAAAGTGTTGTTGGTGTCCTGGTGCTCC
>ERZ773079.1428-NODE-1428-length-14307-cov-15.292661_pt1 | contig 14307 bp, 12 predicted proteins | sample MGYA00511355_ERZ773079 | MGnify/ENA primary metagenome ERZ773079 (study PRJEB29015, sample SAMEA2737979) | human oral metagenome | biome: human oral; feature: human-associated habitat; material: dental | place: China | collected 2117 ... | reverse complement strand
TCCCACTTGTTTTGTTCTTTGTTGTATTTTGCATTAGTACCAACAACGACTACGTTATTCTCCTTGACATAATCAGGTAGGTTTTCCATAACTTTTTTGCGGTCTTCATCGGCGTAGTTCCATGCCATAGCGGCTATAGTTGGGGCTACTATTCCAAGTGCGATTTTACCTGTATACCTTGCTGGGTTTTCCTTCATTCGACGCAGAGTAATTCTTTGACCTTGAATATTTGCGTTTGAGTAAGGTACGATTGCATTGATTGCTTTACCGTATGTTCCACTTCTTAAGAAGTTTGTAGAGTTCCATCTTGCTTGGTCGGCTGCAAATTTTATAGCTTCAGACTCACTCATACCTTTTCGTTTGGCGTATTTTTTGTTTGCAATATATTGTAGGGCTCGTCCAAAATCTTCACTGCGTCCGATAGTATTCTCTAGGGTTTTTAGAGGGCTTTTCGCATTATGTATCGAACGGGTAAGTATGTTTTTATGACTGCGTATTTCATTAAGGTTTAGGTCAGAAGCGTTACGGGTCAATTCATAGATGTTTCCCAAAACTCCTTCACGTTGCATTTCTGCATACAGGTCGCCGTTATGGTGGAATGCTGCACCCAAGGCACTTACAATAGACTTAGGGTTCATTGAATTAAATCCGCCCTTTGAGTTAATAGTAGCACCTACAAAGTCCTTTACGACGTTTGCCATAGTAAATCCAGCGTTGACTGTAGTTGCTCCCATTCTCAGTAAACGGGCAGGCGCTGTAAGGGCTCTTAATATAATCCCCATTTGTTCACGGTTCATATTTTTAGCAGCTCTAGCTACTTCAGGCGCAGCTAAGAATGTACGCTTTTTACCATTATCTAAGTAGCTGATAGTCGGTCGTCCGTTTACACTTTCTCCCGCTTTTAGCTCTCTTAGTTGAAATGGGTTCTTAGGGTCTTTAGCATAACTTGCCAGAAGTTCGGCTGTTTTGTTGCGTTCACCCTGCTGAATCATGTCCTGGGTCTTCATGACTAACGCATTTAATGGGCTGTCGATTGAGCGAGATGAGCCTTTAATGCGCTGGACAATATCCTGCTTACTTAAACTAGCCTCTCCAACTCCTACTCCATGATTCATCTGAGTATCTATTTCTTTGTCAGAGAATATACGGTCAAATGGCACATATTCAGGGTATTTCTTCCTTAAGTAGTTAGCGGTATCTTGGCTGATAAGTCCATAATCTACTGTTTGCTGTAGGACTTTATCTGAATACTCTCTAACTTGCTTAAACTCTTTAGCAAATCGTTTACTTGTAGCTTTTATAAGGGCTTTATCTTTTGCAAGATCTCGTCCTGTTTCTATCCCGTTAGATTCTAATTCTAGGGCGTGTTTAGCGATTAACGCTTGCTCAAACGTTTGTAATTCTTTTTTATTCTTAAAACTGGTGATTAATTTATCAAAATTGTTATCTCGGATAAATGCTTCTGATATTCCATCTGCACGTAAAGTCCTGTCAAGGGCGTTTCGCATTTCTAATTGTTCAGACTGGTTTTTGATTTTGTCTTCAATTGGGGCGAACCTGTCCACGAATTTCTCACGCATATCAGCTTTGAAGTCTTGCCAACGCTCTCTAAGGGTAGGTTGTTCGCCTTTACGGGCTAGTTTTTGCCCTTTGACCATTTCTTTGGTGTATTCAAATGGATCTATGTCGGTAGCTTCGATGTTGTCAATATCAGTTTGGTTATCGGGATGATAGATGTTCTCGGTATTGTTATTCAGGACAGAGTTTTTCTCATAAGCATCAATTATCGCTTGATTATTTGCAATGTCTGGATATTCTTTTGCAAGCTCATATTCAGCTCGGTGGAAGTCTTGTATGGCATTAACATTAAGTCCTTGGTTAGGCTGCCACGGCTGGAATGAATTAGCAATGTTATTGAGTTTAGTATAATACGCCCTCTCTCGCTGTACTCTAGACTTGTTTTGTGCTGACTCTTGCTTTACCTCAGCAATTACTTCATCTATACGCCTAATCGCCTCAGGATTGCTAGCGTACTCTTGTCTAACAAGATTCATGTCTAATCCACCACGTGGAGATTGCTTGTAGTGGGCAAGTATTCTAGATAGATCGTCATCCAGCTTATAAGCTGGCAGTTGTTCGGTATTTCCGAACACCTCGTTTCTGAACCTCCCCGTCTCCATTTGAGCATAGAATTGCTTAATGGCGTCTTGTTTACCGACAAGTCCCATAATAGCTTCAGTGATTCGGTCATATATTGCCAGGACCTTTTGAGGAATACCTAATCTAGCACCTAGACGTACTTTATCTTCACCATTTAGTCTTCCGTTGTAGTAATCACTGAATCCGTCGGCTAGTTGTTCTTCTGCTAGTAGGTTCAGGTCATTTCCATATTGACTGCCATATTTGTTTATTAAATAGTCATCTCCATAAGACTCACGGATAGCGTTTAATAAGTCTTGCTTGTTTTCTATGCGGGTAAGTAATTTATGTCCTAATTCGTGGTTTAGAGTGTCTTCTGTAAGCTTATTGAGATTAATTTTGTCAGTCTTTGGATCGTAGTAGCCTAATGCTTCCTTCTGCATTTCATTTTGCCACTCATTGAAGACAAGGTTCTCATCGCCTGTTAGTTGTAGGTGGCGTGCTAGTAACTCTTTTGATTGTTGAACTTCCTGTATTTTAGCCTCTGCCTGACGTTTATACCGCATATCTGGGCTGTCTGTTGGATTGAGATTATCAATATATTTGATTTGCTCTGGCTTGAAAACGACGACAGCATCTCCGCTTACCCCACTTGCTTTATCTCTGCCTGGGATTATTAATCCATCATAGCCATTATTTCTTGCCCAAGCTTGGAATTCTGGCTCGCTAGTGTCAAACGCAATATCGTAATTATTATCTACAATATCACCGCTAGCCAAACTGCTGTTTAATAGTTCCTCAGCATTCCTTAGCGCCATCTCGTTAGTTTTACCCTGGCTTAAAAAATAATGGGTTAAATAATCCAAAGCAACCTCTCTAGGCTGATAGTTTAGATCGAAGGGCTTCTTAACGTTCAAAAATGCCTCTACAACTTTACGGTCGCCTCCTCTTTCGCGAGCCCTTCTGCTAGCGTAGCTATCTGCTATGTCTTTGTTGTCTGTAAAGTAAAAACCTTTACCCAAGTTATCCTGTTGTATCTTATCAGGATCAAACTGGTTAAAGTCTGTGCTTGTTCCATGGTATAAAGTCTTAAGATTACCGTTTTCGTCTCGGATTTTAGAGTCCTTAAAGTATTCCTCTTGTGCTGGGCTTAGTTTATACTTCGTGTCATCAACCTCTGCCTTTTTCTGAGCGAGAGCAGGGCTGGTGGTATCGACATCTTTAACCTCTTGTGCTACACTTTCATTAGAAAAGTCGCCCAGTCCCCGTTCGGCTTGTCCACGGGGCGCACCATTAAGGTCACCTGGGTGGCTTTTTTCTTGGCTTCGCACATTACCTTCATAAAGAGTGTTGCGCCCTGTTGTATTATTCTTTGCAATATCTATTGTTGATACATAATCTTTACCCCTATATCGCACAGGAATTTCTCTGTAATCAAACCCATCAGGTGCTATTCCGTGATTCTTGGCGTCTTCAGCGCTATCAATAAGCTTGGATTTTGCAATAACCTCATCTATTTGAGGCGCCAAGCGCTGTTTAACTATAAAATTATCATTAATAGCACGAGCTCCTGTACTCGTGTATTTTCTATTGCCCGCTTTACTCAGCTCCACATCCATCCCATCACTTGTTCGGTATGGATTGCCAGTTCGTGCCTTCTGTAGATCACCAAAAGCTGCCTGACTAAGGCGCTTTCTTGTATCTCCAGCTATACCACCTATAACTTCAGCGGCATTGTATTTCATTTGGTTTGGAGATAGTCGATTAATCCCGACACCATTCTCTCCATAAGGATTGATCTTATTCCTCACCACTCCCTTAACACTATTTACAGCATGACCAGCACCACTCATCATGCCGCCCCCAAGCGCACCAAGTGCCCCAGATTGTGCGTAATCTCCTAGTTTGGTGTTTACTTTACCGTCATCAGCTAAATCCTGTGCAAACGTCTGAGCGACCTCTTCTGCGCCTTCTTTGGCGGCATCCTTTAGTACACTTCCGCCAAGTCCTAGCGCTTTTTTAGCTATAGTTTGTTTAGCTGCTTGTCCCGCCAGCTGTTTGGCTCCTTGTCCAAACGCAGAGCGTATCAATGTGCCTGAACCACCGAATCCTAGTCCACCAACTGATATACCTGCGTCTAGACCTTTTCCTAGTCGCTGCCAGCCGTTTAACTGTTTAACTTTGCCGTTCTCGTCTGCTTCTATACCTGTAATCGTATTAGCTATTTTATTGGGCGCTTCTGCCAATCCTTGAACCATACCTCCAGGGATCTTGGCGGCAAATCGTGCATAATCTCCTGGATCGTTCCACTGAAAACCCTCCTGCTTGTCAGAAGAGTCGATCCACTTATTAAATTTTTCTACATTGTCTGTGATAGGTTTTTCTACTGTTTTCTTGAAGTTTTGCTGCTGTTTTGCACCAAATAGCCCATGTTCGCCAAATGGATTTAAATAATCAAAGAATGTTGGTTTCTTTGGCGCTTCATTAACTGTTTTTTGCGGGATAATCGGCTTGGTTTCTTGTTTGATTTGATTATCCTTAAACTCATTCGCCTTTGGCACCGTATCTATTTTAGGTGCTGTATCTGCTTTGAGTGTATTTGTAGGCTTCATGGCGGCAGGAGATGAACTATTTATCCAATTAGATGTATTGTTCCAGCGCGCATTAGTATTAGCCTGGTTATTAAACGTAACCTTCTGTTGAACTGGCTGAGATTGTTGCTCTTGTTCCTTGCGGCGTTTTTCCTCATCATTAATCCAGCCCTTTCCGCTAAAAAAGTTACCTATTCTTTGAAAAAAATCCATCTCCTATTGCTCCCTACATTAACTGTTGCTTCTTTTTCTTTTCTTCGTCGCTTAAGATTGGACGTAAGTTTGGTGAAATCTCATCATTCACACCACCGACCTCTGAGTTGTCCTTGACGGTTACGTCCTTAGGGTCGTATGTCGCAAGGTCTGGTGCTTTCCATTCGACTTTTTGGATAGGAATACTGCGATCACGTCCTAATTCGTCAATCTCTGTGCCTAATCGGTTGATTTGGTCGCGTGTGCCCTGCTGGCTTGCAATAGCAGCCGCCATACTTGAGCCATTTGCCGTCTGTTTGCCCACGTTAGCGCTTCTAATGCGGTCTAACAGCTCAGCACGGGATTGAGCAATCTTTTGCTTCACACTGTTCACACGGTTGTTATATTCGCCCTCAATGTCTCCCTGGTTCTTTTTGTAGGCGTTCTTAACTGCGAAGTAGTTGATGTCCATGTCTCGACGGTTCTTGGCGTATGCATCCTGAGCCTCACCCTGTTGTTTTGAGGCAGCTTTAGCAATCTCGTACGGTGCGAGGATTTTAGCAAACGAACTGTCCCCTGCTCCACCAGCAGATAGAATGCCTTTAGCCGAGCGAACTTTACTTGCGGTGTCGCTTTCAATTTGGTCTCGGGTCTTTTTGATGTTGTCGATAGAGTCTTTGGTGTTCATGTTGTAACGACCAGTTGACTCATTGAAGCTGTTTTCGTTTTCTTGCCATGCACGGTCTCTAGCTTTTCCAGCATTAGCAATACCGACGGCTTCCTGTCCGCCTAGACGGTTGATAGCTGAGTTAGCTTGTGCGATTTCATCATCGTATTTAGCGATAGCGTCTGCTTTGTTACGAGCTTCCTGAGCAGCGTAGGGGTTGTAGCCACCGCCACCGTAGTAGCCACCGCCACCAGATTCAGGGGTCTCATTTTGATGTTGTGAGTTTTGGTTAGCCCTCCAGCTGTTATACGACTCTTTCCACCATGGGTTGACTGAACGATTGACTGTTGAAGCGGTATAACCGTTTGATGTTTGCTCTCTAATATCTGGTGATCTGAACCAACCTCGGTCTACTTTTTGACCCATTAAGAAATTGCCGTCAAGATTGCCATCATCACCGACCACGTTCAAAAGCGCCTTAGCCTCGGCGCGCTTGGCAGCTGATGGGTGGTTATTAGCGTGGTATTGCAAGTACTGACGGTATGTTGCATTTCCTTGCATAAAAAATCTCCTTATTTTGTTATAAGGAGAGAGACTTGATAGAGTATATTATTTATTTGAGTTCACAGAAATGTTGGACGACGACACCGTTCTTTACACCAATGCCTGTTTTCGTATACTTAGGGTTCTGTATGGCTTTACGGTGAGGCTCTGAATTCATCCAAGCAGTAAAGGACGCTTGGCTTGTGCTTTCGTTGTCTCCATCTTTGCCCCATGTGAGGTTCTCACCACTACGAGAACATCCAACGTCACGATACATTAACTGTGCCATTTCAGGGGATAACATACTATTTGTTCCAGGTATATTATGTTGCCTATACCCCTTAGCTACCATATCATCTGCCTTTAGTTGAGCACTCTTCTGTACGTTTTCGTCTACCACTAATGGTGCTACACCAATTCTTGCACGTTCTTGGTTTACTAGTTCTAGGATCTCCTGAGGGTCTGCTGGACCCATCTCGTATTTAGTAAATCCTTTATTATACGCCTGTCCTTCAGTCGACTTTGCCTCTAGGTAAGCAGCTTTAGCAGCTAAGCGGTTTTCTCTAATTTTCCATAGCACACCACCACCCACTACAAGTGCTAAAACAACAGTGATGACTAAGGTTTTTTTCATGCTTACACGTTAGCACAACAGGGGCAAAAAGTCAAGGTCTGCTTACTTTATTGTAAATGTTCTCATGACATCACCATATATTTGATCAACTAGATTTCCTGGCGCAATTACATAGACCATACACATCTGGTTTCGTCTTGTGCCAATATAGGATCGAAGTGTATTTTGGTTGCCGTTTCTTTCTAAAGATGCCTCCAGAAATCCCGAAATCAAACCTCCAGTGGTATCATCATACTTTCGTGAGGTTTCAGTAACCATATAACTTTTATCTCTTAGCTCTTTTACCTCATCGTTAAAACCATAGTCTATTGTTTCTCTTTTTGCTATCGATAACTCACTGCCATTCTTTGTATAAGCAATACAGCCAACTTTAACCATGACTTTATTATTCGCTAGTATATCAGAATAGATTGACCCTGATATCGTTACGCCATCTTCGCCCTGCGTGTCCTTGTCTTTCCTGGCGTTTTCAGATAGTTTTACGCTGAATTGATCGTCCCCGTATACAGTGTTAAGAATCGATGAGCTATATCCTGTAGTTGTATCGGCTTTAGGCTTTCCCAGCTCGCTCAACACCCCCATGACTATGACGACTCCTACGATTATAGCTAGTATGATTAGCGTTTTCTTAACTGTGTCAGAAATTGCGTTGCTTCGTATAATCACATCTTTAGCGCTTAGCTTATCTTGATTTAGCGGCTTATAGTCTTTAAGTCTACGAACAGCTTTTATGCACATTATGAGCTGCCAAATCCCCAAGATAGACACTACGCCAAGAATGGACAAAAACATACTCGTCCAAGCTGACGCCTTTACTGTATCGTCTATGCGTCGCATGCCGCGGGATGGTAAATAGTAAACACAAACAAGGGCTATAGCCAGAAAGAAATACTTCGCGAAAAACTCACTATCTAAGTTGTTGGTCACAAGCATTATAGACATAATCAGCACACAAAGACCAACTCCAAAAATTGTAAGAGTTAAGCCAGTAGCCCCAGCAATCCAAACTGCTTTTGCGGCTTCCCTCTGAGGTTTCTTCCTGTAGTGTTTATCAATAACACTATAAATATTAGCATTCTTGCGATCCTTCTTCGCTTTTTCCATCTATCTTCTCCCACAAGATTAAATGATTTGCCATCATTATACTATAGAATGACATATAACACACTCTACCAAGTCTCTCTCCAAATTGTTAATCTTCGACCTCTCATTTATCGCGGAGAGGCAAAACGCGGAGATGGGGCGAGTTTCCCCGCCCCAAGAAGCTACTTCTCTGTAGCCTTTTTCTCAGCTTTCTTTTCAGCCTTCTCAGCAGCTTTTTTCTCAGCAGAGATAAATGCTTCATAGCCTTCAGGATCAGCTGTCTTGAATCGCTCTAGACACAGTTCGCGTGCGCTTTCTGCTGGGTCTACATACTTTTTCTCTTCCATCTTGTCCTCCTTTAAGCAGTCTTAAGAGCTGCGATACCTTTCTTTTTCATATCAAGCACAAAGCAGTCATATACCAACCGACCAGTAATCGTGTTACCGCTTGCTTGTGGTGTGTCGCCGTGGTCAATACACTCAGCCAATACTTTCGGAGCAAGCCATGAGTTCTTGTAAGCAATGATGAACTCGTGCTTTGCTGGCAAGTATGAGCGAGGGACGACCTTGATCTTGACGTTATCGATCAGGCCAACAACACCCTTTTGTTTGATCTTCATACCTGCATCAGAATCGGTAACAAACCCACCACTCTTGAAGAAGTTGTAAGCTTTTGCAGTCATCCAGCAGGTACGATTTTCAGTTGGCACAAGTTCGTCTGTCATTTTTTCGTTCAGCTCCAAGAACTTGTCATAAACAGTGCTCTTGGTGATAGCTTCGGTGATCAGCATGTTGTTTGTAGCAGCCGAAGTAGCTAGATATGCTAGGCGGTATTTATCCAGAGTAGGAATAAACACTTCATCGGTTTGCTTGCGCATCCATCGACCGACTTTCAAGGCACCTGAAGTGTGTTTTTGATCCATCTTGTCAAGGATTGCGCGGAATCCCTCATCTTTTGACAAGGTCATAACCTGTTGTTTGTTTTCAATGTTGGTCGTTGTATAGCGGTCATCTCCAGTGCGGTTGTATGCCGATAATGGAGCGGTTGGCGTTGAGTTCACCTTCACGGTGGCTGCATCAACCCAATCGTAATCGCTTGAATATTCTCCTTCGGTAAACGATGCGAGAGTAAATCGCTCATCAACCTTAGAAGCAACTTTGTCTGTTAATACTACTGACATTTAGGTTCTCCTTTTCTTATCCTTCGTCAAAGCCCTTCAATACAGGGTCTTCTTCAGAGTTAGTTGTTTGTGCGCCGCCAGCGTTCATCACTGCGGCAGATTGTTTTGTTTTTGATATTTTTTGGCTACCGATTTTAATACCTTCTGCGCGTACATCAGCTAGAGCAGACATAAACTCGTATAGCTTCATATCTGCTGACACTGGTGCACCCTCCTCATTCAGTTGTAGGTTGGCTGCTTGCATGTACAGCTGAGTGGCTTTATCGGTAAAGTTTGCATCGTATTCTGGTGATTTCTCGTCGAATACGGGATAGTCTTTGAGCAACTCGACTCTATCAAGTGCGATATTGTACTGAAGGTCAGCAATATCAGCTTGAACTTGATTGAGCTCGGCTTGGTGCTTGTCAATCTCTTGATTGTAGAGAAGTGACTGCACTGCGGCGTCTTGTGGATCTAACCCCATAGCCTCTAGCTGCTCTGGTGTCACGCGATTTTCGTTGATCTGCTGCTGAAGCTTTGCAATACCCTCGTATTGTGAAACTTCCTGCTGCAACTCGTTCCTGCGTGCTACCAATCCTCGAATTTCGTTATTCAGCTGAGCCGTACGCTCTTCTGCTTTCGGAAATTCTGGCTTCTCTTCAGACTTATCTTCAGATTTGTCCTCTGTTTCTTGGGTTTCGTCTGTTTTGGACTCGCCCTCCGACTGTTCGCTCTCTTCCCAGAAGCCATTTTGGAAATCAAGGTTGTCGGTTGAACTGTCTGATGTTGACGACACATCTGCCGCGTTCTGGCTTGTATTTACGTCTGTAGTGGTATTTTCCACGGTGTTTACTCCTTTTATTTAGTTATTTACGACCTTTTACATCGGTGCGCAGATGAGAGTTCAAGGAGATGAGCTCTAGGCTGACGGTGACAAAATCAACAAAAACACCACCAGCCTGCAACCCACCTAAAACAACTTCTCTAGTCGATATGCTCCTTTCTCACCAAATAAATACACTCCGAGCGGAAGAATTGCGGTCAAACTTGGATCGTCCACACAAATCAAAACTCTGCCCTCTTGCTTGAATTCATGACTTTTTAAAAGAGATTCAGTCTCAAGCGGCTGCTCTAATTTATCTCTCACATCTTTCTTATCCATTTGTTTTCTCCACCTGTTCCTGGATCCATGCCTTTAGCTCCGTCAGGTCGTTGACACGCCATCTTGCAGCAAGCAATTGAACTTTTAACGACTCTTCTGAAGTCTCAGGATTCATGGTCAGTTGATTGATGTTTTGTGCTAACTGAATTTTTTCGTCCATACCTTTTAGGAGAACCTGAAGTACATCAATCTCTTTCTGAGCAGCTACTCGCTCCTTCTTTTCCTTTTTTTCACGTTCTTCTGGAATACCCCAAGAAAGCCCGGTGTTTGGGATTAAATCGTTATTCATATTGTTCCTCGCTATCGGCTATGCCGTTATTGTTTTGATCAGGGTCTATAATCAACTCTTCAGGGTCATCTACACCTGACTTAGTGATCATTCGCTTTAATAACTGATCTTTGCGGATATATTGACCTAATTCAGGGTCAGACTGAGCCAGTTCTAATATTCCCTTTAGATTCTCCATCGATTGTTCGTCATCTTTGAGCTTTGAAGTGGACGCATCAACCTTGAACTTAAAGCCTTTTATTTCTTGGCTGTAATCAACGGTAGCTGTAGTTGCATTAAAATTAGGCTCTTCAACTTGTCGACGCTTGATATATTCTTGGGTGAGCTCAATCGTTTTTGTGCCTTCAGATAGCGCAAAATGGATATTGAGCATTGTTTCACAGACATCGCCAAACCAATCTTCGAACTGTTTGCGAAGATAATTATCACTAACGCTCGTGCGTTCCTGCTGAGCTTTAACACCGCTGTCTGTTCGAGAAAAGCCAGGATTGCCGACTTCAGCAGATATACTGGTATCATTAGCATTGTTTATATTTAAGATCTGGCTCTTGATTAGACCATAATTGTTCGAGAAGTTACTTAATGCGTGCGTAGAAATATTAGCTGGTGAAATGCTTGCGTTAGGATCTGTCCCTAAATCCCAAATAGCGTTTAATTTATATCTGATCGTTGAAGTGTCAAATGAGCCTCGTTTTATGAGTGGTGGATTTAATCCTAGAGCTTCTGCATACTGATACATTTGTATCTCTGAATCGAGCATGTTTTGAAGACCTGCTACGAGCTCAACTGCACCACGTCCAATCGGACTAGACATGTCCATGTCGTGATACAGGAAATGAATCGGGATAACACCTCTCGGGTCAGGGTTGACAGTCGAGTAGACAACCTCTTTGTTGTCTGGACTATAACCGTAAAATAATGCACCCTTCCCCTTCTGAAAGGCAAAGATAATTTCAATACCACCCATTTCAAGCCCTAAAGCACGTTCAGCGGGAGTTTTGCTTTCATTATCTTTCTCTTTAGCTTGTAGGTTGACCAGCTTATCTAGACGCCAGCCACTCTTTATTCCCTGTTTGTTTAATTGTTTTTCGCGGTAAATTAGGTATTTAATGTCATTTGGTTGATACCATGCCCGTAAGAAAATAACGTTACAGTCTTTGTCGTAGACTTTGCCAGACTCCAGGATAACGTCTTTAATGTATGGTAATTTAAAGTCTGCGCCATAATAATCTCCATGCTGCGAATAAAATATATAGGCAGGTTGCGATCCATACGTCATCCCTTTGCCCATGGCGCCCCAGGATTTCTGTAAAACACTACCAGTTGTGTTTGCGTTTGGAATAATGTCTTCTGTAAGAACTAAGTTAGCAATACCGGCCAAATCTTTATCTTTATCTAAACTCGTCACCAGACCTGTTGGGATTTGCTGGATTGTACTTTTAGGTCGTGACTGAACATAACTAGCAGTTGTACCATCTGTCATGTCTGGGAAACCCGATGGTAAATTATTTTTAGGCTTATTAAGAGCAATACGCTCGTATTCATCAACATTCGCTAATGCTGAAGCGTATTTTTTCTTACTATCCTCATATGCGTCGCCGATATTATTTTCATCGACATAAGAAAAAGCCACTGATTACTCCCAACGTAAAAATTACTGTTATGTAATCATCACGCTGGGCTTTCCCAGTAGCTTGTTACGCGTCTATAATATCATATTTATTTTTTAGCGTCTACAACCTTGAACTTTTATCAAGAATAGTTTTCTTTACTATTTGCGGCAGTCCTGTGTTTTTATCAATTCTGACGTTCAATGATATATCTAGACACTCACCATTTTCTGCCTGTTTTATGAGATCGTCAAATTCCTGTCGTACTTCATCAAAGCTACTAACTTTCACAGGAATCGTAAATGAACGGATGCTTTGAGCAGTCATATAATCCCTTATCTTCCTGGTCTCTTCCACCTCTACGCCATCTGTAACGTATTTGTTTTTAACCTCACCAAATCTTAACTCCATAATTGTGCTAGATCTCCTGACGTTTGAGTTGTTGGCACCTGCTCATATTTTGGCTTTAAAACACTCGACAATTTATATCTCGCGGCGTCTAGGGCATGATCAAAACCTCCCTCTGGAACGTTTATAATTTTGCCGTCTTTGTCTGTTTGCCACAAATAACTTCGGTATTCTTTAATCAAATTAATACTGCTTTTAGTGACGGATATGCTCTGTTCTTGAACATAATTTATGGATTGTAAGATAGATCCAGGACCCTTCTTTGCCGGTGCGACTGACAAACCGTAAAGCCGTAATTCATCGATTGATTTAGGTTCAGCAGAGTCAGCAACAATAATCCCAAAAATCTGATTGTTCATAAACGTTGCTATTTGCTGATTGCTCATGCCTTTTCGATAGAGAACTTCATCCAAAATATAACCTCCGTTATAGTAGTAGACCCCCACTATCGCTGTTGGGTCGTTAGAGTACCCAAAATCTAATCCATAGCCCTCTAGCCTTGCCTCATGCGGAACTTCATCAATAATCTTCCAGCCCTTATAAATTTTTCCTTCAACTTCACCTAGTTTTCCTTCACCGTAAACCTTCCACCACTGTTTATTCCCTTTTCGAGCCTCTATGGTTTGAACGATACTTTCCGGCAATCCTTCGTTGTCTTTATAGGTCAAAGTGATAAAATCTACGTCGTCTCGCTTTTCCAGAACTTCAGTGTAGAACCAGAACTCGTAGGTTGGGTTCCAGTCTAACCAAACCTCAAGATTGGTTCGGACCTCTAGCTGATCATACGCCTCGTACGCTACGTTATTACACTCATTGATAAATAGCCTATCTCGACGCGGACCCCTAACTTTAACTGGCTGGTCGGCACTAAAGAACTCTATCTTCGAGCCTGTTTCAAATGTATAAATAGAGTCTGTAGCGTTCCAAGCTGATTCTTTCCAATAGCCATGTTCCTGCATAATATTCTTAAAATCACGCATAGCACCTTTTTTAAGATGTGGAAATGACTCAGACACAACACTTGTTAGGGTTGGTCTCTTATCTTTCTGAGCTTTGCTAATGAGTATTTGAAGGATAGAGATAGTCTTACCAGCTGATGTTCCACCACAAACGCCACGGATACGCTTTGTCATTTTAGCAAGCTTCTTTGTTGAACTGGTCAAGACGAACATATTATTGTTCGCCCTCCACCAAATCACCAAGGATTGGCTTAGGAAGTTTGACGTGAACTTCCTTCTTTTCGGTTATTCGCTGTTTGAGTTTATTATATTCACGAATCGCTGCCATTTTATTTGAAAAATCAGCATCTTGAGTGATCAGCTTCTCTATTTGCTTATCAACGAATTGATCATTCAAACCGCCAGCTTCAAATAATTCATCTATCCTGTTTAAAATGTTGGGATTTGTCAATAATTCTGAAGCTCTTGAACGTGCAACATTATACCAATTTGGCTTTGATTGATCAGGGCTATAAGCTTCTATATAACTTTGAACACCGTTGCCAAAAAACTCTCTATCGCTCGCATAGAGTTGACAGAATCTTTCTTGCCTTGGATTTAGTTTTCTCGGCTTTTTATCCATATCCACCTCATTTTCAAAAAACATAAGAACGTTTAACTTCAGAGTTGCGTTCTCTCAACTCACATATCGTACTTATATTATAGCATAGGTAAGCTTTATTTAATAGGTTTATCTGGGGGCTGTTTTTCCTTTGTCTCTCTAATTTCTTTAATAAAGCGCTCAGTCAACTCTCCAGTGTCTTTATAGCAGAGGATTCTATCAAACGGCTGAGCGTCAGAGTATTTATCTAGGAATTCGTTTAGTTTTTTA
>ERZ773079.1427-NODE-1427-length-14315-cov-5.623773_pt1 | contig 14315 bp, 12 predicted proteins | sample MGYA00511355_ERZ773079 | MGnify/ENA primary metagenome ERZ773079 (study PRJEB29015, sample SAMEA2737979) | human oral metagenome | biome: human oral; feature: human-associated habitat; material: dental | place: China | collected 2117 ... | reverse complement strand
TTCCATGTCTTGACTAGCACCGCTCTCAATCATCTCTTTAATCAGGTAACCCTTGGGCATGGGCTGAGTCGGAAGGACTGTGTCCACTCCTTCTGCCAGAACATAAGAGCCCAGATATTTCCCACCCTGATCCTTATAATACTTAGGAGTAGAAAATTGACTCTGAACCTGCTGCATCTCGGCCATCTGCCTGCCAAACTCCTCCACAGGATCTTCAGCCTTGAATAGTTCCAGAAGTTTTTCCTGCGACATGTACAAATCATGGGCATAACCTTCGAAAACATGCATAGGCGCAGCTGCCACTCTGGCATCGTTCAGGCCATAGAGAATATCCGCTTCAAAATCAATATTAAAAATCCCGTCAGCAGTGTAAGTATTGCCGTATTCATCGACAATATCCTGCTTCATCTTCTGAGCCAAACGACTCATAAAGAGAATAGCCCCTTTCCAATCACCTACCGTCGATGGTGTCAAGACGCGGACCTGATAGGTTTCCCGGTCTGGCAGATAATAAACTTCAAACCCACGGCCTGCCCCTTCCCAGTAAACAGCCAGAAAAGTTCCGACCTGATCCAAGGATTGATAAGCCTTATCGCCCTCGAGGCCTACGACCTCCAGCCCTTCCACCAAAGAAACTAGAGACAGGGGTGTCTCGACGGCCTTATAGCTAAACAAGCCCTTTCGGTTCTGAATGTAAAAAGAAATACTCATACCATGCTCCTTTCTAACTACAAAAGCCTTTCAAAAAGCGAGAAAACGCAAAATCAAAACTCAATACTGGTACAAACTAGCTTTTCTCCAGGGCTTTTAGGGATGACCCCCATTCGCAAAACGGACTCTGGTATTAGTATAACATTTTTGGAAGAAAAAGACGAAAAAACCTGTATCCATGAAGAGACTCTCCGATTGAAAGCTGCATCAATACAGATTCTAAGAATATATTTGAATTTCATAAAAAGGTAATGAATAAACTTCTAAGAAAGCAAAACTCATTCTGAGTACTTCTTACTTTTTATCCTGCTGCGTCAGCTCCTGATTGTAGGACAAGGCTAGCTTGATCCAGTAAGACAGTTCTTTTTGTGCTTCGCCATCTAAATCAATATAGCCATGATAAAGCCTACCCTTCATTAAAGTCACACTGGCACCATTTTTAGGCAGGACCTGCTTTTCCATTTCCTTACCAATGCGGACCATGACAAGCTCTTGACTTCTCGAATTCACAGTAACGGTCATCTTACCACGGACCATAAAAGCCAAACCACCAAACATCTTCTTCTCTTCTACCTCTTCTTCAAAAACATGAGGAGGAAGTTCAGTAGCTAAAATGGTACGAATCTGTTGAGCTAAAGATTTACTATACGCCATCGCTCTCCTCTAATTCATCATCACATCCCAGCCGATACCAAAACGGTCAATTAAGCGGGCATAAAACTTAGCAAAAAATTGATTCTCTAGAGCATAGAGAATCTGTCCACCTTCAGCAAGCTTAGCAAAAAGCTCATCGGCTTCTTCTCTACTGTCTGGGCTCAGAACTAACCATTGATTGGGCTGATGATTGCTAGGAATAGATAGGTCGTTAAAAATGCCTACATCCTCACCATTCAGGGTCAAGTTTTCCGTATCTAAGGCAATCCAAGCAATCTTATCCCGTTTTGCTGCAGGAAGGTCAGCTGGATCCATCATATCACTGGCTCGGACAAGTCCCTTTATCTCTGTCTGAAAAAGATCTGCATAAAAACGAAAAGCTTCTTCGGCCTGACCATTAAAACTTAAAAACACGTCTAATTTCATTATTGTTCCTCCAATTTTTTATATCTGAGAATAAATCTCTAGTATCAGTTTATCAATTAGGATAAAAATTTTCTTATTCTCAATTGCGCTTGTTTGGCTAGGGAACGCATGATTAAAACTGGAAGATTAACTGTAATAGGTGGATCGCTGGGCAAGGGCCTGCGCATGCTGATTTCCTCTTGATAGATGCTATCGCCTGCAAAAGTGAGAGGCTCATCGCTGCCCCAGCGAAAGTTATGATTCAAGACATAGTTTTTAGTTAGGCGTAAATCCTCCAGCAATTCACAGGCCAAAAGATAGTAGCGACCATCGGGTACATTTTCAAAAGTAAACCGGCTCTCCTGACTCAGTGCTACTCCGATAATCGGCTCTTCTTTGGGTATTCGGGTTTTAAACAGCCCGACACAGCTAATGCGTGGTTCATACCCCTCGGGATAAGATAACGCCACAGTCAACCGATTGCCACTTTTGTGGTCAGGATCCTGATGCAACAAAGCTCCCTTCTCATCCAGCTGTTTTACCAGAAAATCATAAGCCTTGGTTGATTCTTGGTAGTATTTTTTAGGCGAAAGTCCAGTATGCCGCTTAAAAGTATTGGAAAAACTGCCTAGACTATCATAACCAGCTTCCATAGATGTCTCGGTCACATTTTGCCGGCTTTCTACAATCTCCTGAATCCCTTTTTCCATCTTAAGAGCTTCCATATATTGCTTGATAGAAAATCCCATCTTTTTCTTGAAAGTTCTGGATAGATGGAAAGGACTATAATGGAAATGCTCAGCCAAATCGGTCAGACTCAGCTCTTCATCTGCATGCTGACGCAGATAGGCTGCCACTTCTTCCATGATAGCTTTAGACATAGACTTGCTCCTTTCCCATTTATTTAAGCTCATTATATCACATCAAAAAGAAAGGACAAAAAATCAAAACCGAAGAAAGAAAATCAGAAATCAAGTGATACTCCGCGAGATGCCCCAAAAACATGAGGAAATAGTCTGCTTTCCCAAATCTCTGTCCAACAAACCTTTTACCTGTAGATAAATGATGAAAAAAACTTTAGACGCTTGAGTCGTCTAAAGTTTTTAGTTTTTCTTAGGAATTTAGAAACTTGCCTTACCATCAAAAATAGTCAGCTTATGTAAATTTTCCATGCCTGCAATAATGGGTCTAGCTTTTGCAATGAGATTTTGAAAAACTTCCAAGGTCAGACTGTCATTGTGAGCTTGCTCGCTCTCCCAAACCTCATAAATATAGATGCTGTTGGGTTCGTCTGCTTTCTCTCCTAAGATATAGCAGAAACAAGTATCAAGATTTTGCATTTCTTTAACAACTTCTTGCATATAAGCAGCAAGTTCCTGCGCCTTTCCTTCTTTGGCAATTAATTTACCATAAACGCAAAATTTTTCCATTAGGATCTCTCCTTATTACTGAGCTACCACTGTTTCCAAGCTTTCACCGATAGCTGCTAGGCGCTCCACCACTTCTGCTTGTGTCAATTCATTTTCTGAAACATAGCGGTTGCGTGGGTGAACACGACACTCGTGTGAGCATCCACGAAGGTACTTGTCTTCATTTTCTTCTGATGTTAGGATACGACGGTTACAGAAGGGATTTCCACAGTTGACATAGCGTTCACATGGTGTTCCATCAAACCAGTCTTTCCCTACGATGGTTGGGTTAACATGGTTGACATCGACTGCGATACGCTCGTCAAAGACGTACATTTTCCCATCCCAAAGCTCACCTTGGACTTCTGGGTCTTTACCGTAAGTAGCGATTCCTCCGTGCAATTGGCCGACATCTTTGTAGCCTTCACGGACCATCCAGCCTGAGAATTTCTCACAGCGAACGCCACCTGTACAGTAAACCACGACACGCTTGTCCATGAATTTTTCCTTGTTGTCACGAACCCATTGTGGCAACTCACGGAAGTTGCGGATGTCTGGGCGAATAGCTCCACGGAAGTGTCCTAGGTCGTACTCATAATCGTTACGTGTGTCAAGGACCACTGTATCTTCGTCCAGAAGTGCTTCTTTGAACTCTTTTGGAGACAAGTAAGCACCCGTCGTTTCAAGTGGGTTAATGTCGTTGTCAAAGTCGTTGTCTTCTAAACCAAGGTGGACAATTTCTTTCTTGTAGCGAACAAACATCTTTTTGAAGGCTTGTTCATTTTCTTCATCAATCTTGAACCAGAGGTCTTCCATACCTGGAAGGCTGTGAACGTAGTCCATATATTTTTGAGTTGTTTCGTAGTCACCTGAAACGGTTCCGTTGATTCCCTCGTCAGCGACTAGGATACGGCCTTTAAGGCCGATTGATTTACAGAAAGCCAAGTGATCTGCCGCAAATTGCTCTGCATTTTCAATTGGAGTATAGAGGTAGTAAAGTAAGACACGAATATCTTTTGCCATAAGATTTGTTCTCTTTTCTATTCTTAAATTTTCAGAATTTTTCATTCAACTATTCTAGTATACCCACTTGAGAAAACGAATGCAATTTATTTGACCGGAAATTATATAGAGAGACCTGCCACTGCACTTTATCAGTAACCATACCGAATAACAGATAATTCTCTCAATTTTTTGATCTGCTCGGCTTGACTTTCTGACAAACTTAGCTTGTTTTCAATCAATACACGCGAGATGTCAACATTCATTTGGCTCAATATAAATGGAACAGAGGTCCCGTCGTCCCTTAGTCGTCTTTTATAAATCACTAACTGATTTTTCAAGGGAGTCAGTTGAGGCACATCCTTTATATCTTCCAGTAGATGATCTATGATAGTCATGGCTTCACAACGCCTTTCACTTCCTCCTGCAAACCATTTTAATGGTGTCATTCTTATTTTCCTCCTTAAATTGAAAAACTATCATTCCTAACTCTCGTACCAATATTTTACTCAAATACCCTGTGTAAAAAAGTCAGCAAAAATGGTAAAGTCGCTACAATATTATTAATCACATGCACCGCATAGGATGGATAAATGCTCTTGGTATAGCGTGTCAAACCAGCAAAGATGATTCCAACTGTTGTAAAAACGAAAATATCTAACAGACTAGGCAGACTTGAAAAATGAGGAAGAGCAAACAAAATGGAAGGAAGAAGCAAATCAAGGCCAAATCGCGAATGTTTAAAGAAAGCATGTTGCAACAAACCCCTATAGATCAATTCTTCCATCAGTGGCACTAGAAAGAACAGAGTTATATAGATACCTAGCTCAGCAAAATTGGTTTCACTATAACCAATCAATACGGCCCAACCTTCAGCAGTTGACTGAACATGTTTAGCTGTCTGAACGTTAAAAGAGATATGGACCACTACCACTAATACTGTCAAAATCGAATACCAAAGCCATTTTTTTCTTGGAATGCGAAAAAGATAACCATGGCCTGTCTTAACAAGAATCCAAATCATGACTCCACTAAATAGCAAACTCAAGAGATTTCGAATCCAGAAAAAATTTCCTACCTGAGAAGAAAATTGCCAATAATTTTGGACGATAAGCGTTAGCTGAGAAAGGCCAAATACGAAAAATAGATAGGATAAAATTGCACTACTTTTTAAAATAAGATGGTATTTTTTCATATGTCTGTGTCCAATGTTATATGTAAGGGCAAATATCTAGATACAAATGCAAATAATTATATGCATTTACCCTAAAAAGAATCACTACCTCCCCTAGAGAACTAAGGAAGGCAGTGATCACATTTTTAGGAATTAGGAATGAATACACGAAATCAATCGAACTTATGATTTTTTGTTTTTCAAGAATTCGTCATATTGTTTTTGCATTTCGTTCAATACTTTTTCGTAGGCACCTTCAGATTTCAATTTTTCCATCAATTCTGGGATTGCTTTATCTGGGTCTACAGTACCAGTGTTGATAGCTGTATCGAATTGTTGCATTGTGTTAGAAATTGCTGAGATTTCAGATTTCACACTGTCAGTGTTAAAGATGAATCCAAGCGCTGGAGATTCTTTAGCTTCTGCCAATTGTTTCTTAGAATCTTCGATTTGTTGGTCTGTAACGTTTTCGTTGATGTAAAGGATCCAGTTGTTACCAGTGTTCCAACCTGACATGTGAGTGTTTCCTTTATATCCATCAAGGACGCGGACACGGTTTTCTTTACCTTCAACTTTTTCCCAGTTCTTGCCTTCTGGACCGTAAACAAGACCGTTCAAGAGTTCTGGGTTCGTGTTCAAGAGGTTCAACACTTCCATTGATTTTTCTTTGTTCTTAGAGTTGTTTGAGATGACAAAGTTAGCAACTTGTGTTGTTTGGTTTTTCTTGATAAAGTTAGTGATTGGTTTGATTTGGATGTCTTTGTTAGCAACACGTGAAAGCAAGCTGTTACCGTAGTCAGCTGGTCCTACTGTTTCTTCACGAACGAACCAAGTATCTTGTTGAAGGTCAAATGAAGTGTCGCTTGTTGCTACGTCTTTTGGAATGTATCCAGCTTCATAGAATTTGTGAAGAGTCTTCAAGTGTTCTTTGAAACGAGGAACGTCGTAACGGTTTACAATCTTAGTAGTGTCCCCTTCAAGGTCGATAACGAATGGAAGTCCGTTTGCTACTGGGTAGTCAAAGTTTTCAGAAGGGATGAAGTTCTTAGTAACTGCAAATGGTACTACATCTGGAGCCTTTTCTTTGATTTGTTTCAAGACTGGTTCAAGTGTTTCGTATGAGTTTACACCTGAAATGTCGATACCATATTTAGCAAGAAGAGTTCCGTTGAAGGCAAAGTTTTGTGAAGATGCAACGTTAGCCGCAACTGGAACAGCGTAGATCTTGCCGTTTACAGTGTTCCCTTTGATGTAAGCTGGGTCAAGTGCTTTGTAAAGCTCTGCTCCTTCTTTCTTGTACAATTCTGTCAAGTCAGCATAAGCACCTTTTTGCGCGTTTACGATGTAGTTATCTGCAAAAGCGATATCGTAGTTTTCACCTGATGATGTGATAACTGACATTTTCTTACCGTAGTCACCCCATCCAAGGTATTGGATATCCAATTTAGCACCAACTTTTTCTTCGATGATTTTGTTTGCATTTTCTAGCAATTCATCCAAGTTGTCTGGTTTGTCACCGATTTGGTACATTTTAAGAACAGGTTTTTCACTTGAAGCAGTGTCAGCAGCTTTTTTGTTATTACCTGTAAGGTTTCCACAAGCAGCAAGACTTGCAGCCAAAGCGACTACGCTAGCAGATGCAAAAGCATATTTTTTCCAGTTTTTCATGATAAAAACTCCTTTTTTTATTTTTAAACTTATAAACGATTTAATGATTTTAACTTCAGCTACTAAGATGAAGTTGGGAAGGGAGAAACGATGTTTCTCAGCAAGTCCTATTCTTTCACACCACCGATGGTCAATCCTTTTACAAAGTAGCGTTGGAAGAATGGATACAGAATGGCAATCGGAAGGGTTGCAACCACAACCATGGCCATACGACCTGTTTCCTTTGGAAGAGCGACTCCCAGTTGACCAGAAAGGCCGACTGCTTTGGCGATGTAGTCCATATTTTGCTGGATTTGCATGAGCAAATACTGCAATGGATACAAGTTGTCACTCTTGATGTAAAGAAGGGCGTTGAACCAGTCGTTCCAGAAACCAAGAGCTGTCAAAAGCGTGATGGTTGCGATACCTGGAAGTGACAATGGCAAACAGATCTGGAAGAAGATCCGGGCTTCACTGGCACCATCGATACGAGCAGATTCGAGAATGGCTTCTGGAATGGTCTTCTTGAAGAAGGAACGCATCAAGATGATGTTGAATGGTGAGAGAAGCATTGGAACAATCAAGGCCCAAACGGTATCACCAAGTTGAAGCAGGCGAGTGACCACGATATAGCCTGGTACCAAACCAGCGTTGAACAACATACTAAGTAGGACGAAAATTGTAAAGAATCTGCGGTACTTAAAGGTTGTCCGTGAAATGGCGTAGGCATAGGTGGTTGTGATGAAGACGTTTGTCAAGGTTCCGACTACTGTTACAAATACAGAGATAAAGAGCGCTTGTAATATCTTATCTTTAAACTGAGCCAAAAACTCGAAGCCATCTAATCCAAACTGTGATGGGAAAAAGCTATATCCATGTTGAAGGATGCTCTTTTCATCTGTGATGGAAATCATGATGACAAAGATAAAGGGCAAGATACAAGAGAGAGCAATCAATCCAGAAATAATACTGAAGAAGATATCTGCCTTCTTACTAAAGGAGTGAATGCCGACATTATCAATTTTTGCTTTTTTAATTTTTTCTGCCATGCTTTCCTCCTTTCTAGAATAGTGCTGAATTTGGATCTACTCGTCTTGCGAGTATATTTGATAGGATAACGAGAATCAATCCGACAACTGACTGATAAAGACCAGCTGCTGATGCCATACCAATATCCGCTGTTTGAGTCAAACCATTATAGACATAGACGTCTAGTACGTTGGTAACATTGTAAAGCTGACCAGCATTGTGTGGGATTTGATAGAAAAGACCGAAGTCTGCACGGAAGATGTTTCCGACTGCAAGGATGGTCAAAACAGTTATCAGCGGTGTCAACTGTGGAATCGTTACGTTGCGAATCCGTTGCCACTTGCTAGCCCCGTCCACTGTTGCTGCTTCGTAGTAGGTTGGGTCAATTCCCATGATAGTCGCATAGTACATGACACTGCTATATCCAAATCCTTTCCAAATACCTAGGAAAAGGAGAAGATATGGCCAAATGCCTAAGTCAGCGTAGAAGTTAATCCCCTTCATACCAATGGTTTCCAGGAAACGGTTGATAACCCCTTTGTCAATGTTTAGGAAAGCATCTGTAAAGAAACTGATGATAACCCATGATAAGAAGTAAGGGAATAACATAGACGTTTGGAAAATTTTAACCATTCTCTTAGAACGAAGCTCGCTGAGGATGATGGCAATTCCAACCGACACAATCAAACCAATAAAGATGAATCCAAGGTTGTAAAGAACGGTATTACGAGTGATAATAAAAGCATCTTTAGAACTAAATAAGAACTTAAAGTTATCGAAACCAACCCACTTACTATTCATAATACTGTGGATAAATCCTTCACCACTCATATGGTAGTCTTTGAAGGCGACCACATTTCCAAATACTGGGATGTAGAAGAATAGAATCAACCAAAGTGCCCCTGGTAAAACCATCAAGAGAAAAATCCAGTTATCTCTCAAGGTCTTTGAAAACTTTTTCATAATTTCCTCCCATTTTATTCCTAAAAACTGATTTCATCGAATTTTTAGGTTTGATAACGATTACATTATTAGTATACTCCTATTTGAAGGCTAGGTTAAACTACTAATTATAGAAAAAACTCCACAAATTATTTTATGTGGAGAAGTTTTTTATATAAGAAGGATGTTTCACGAGAAACGCTTTGCATACGATAAGTGTATTTCCTCTTCACTAATTGAAAACTTGTTCCAATACTGGATGATGAAACACAACAAAATGAACCTGAGCATTTATGATAGCCCCTGATTCGTTTTTCTCAATATCCGGCTGTCCTTCTGTGTGTAAAAGAGCAGGATTGCCATCCTTGTAACCAAAGAGAATCACCTCTGTCCCTGCTTCATTCACATAGCAAGCTAGGATATCAAACCATCCAGAACCAGAACCAGCAATATAGCCATACCATTTGAAAGTGTAATTCATCCCATCCACTTGCCCAAATTGCATAATCTGATCCGGGACTGCAAGCCCATAGTACTTACCATAGGTGGCCAAATTGGTTGACTTGAATACTTCACCTTTACTATCCGAGTAAGATTCCATGGCTTTTTTTATCTTGTCTCTTAGAGACCTATTATCTGCAACTGGCTTATCCTCGACAGTTACACTCGTTTTGAAAAGAAACTCCTTAAAACGCTGCGCTAAATCTGTATTTTTAGTCTCTTCAAAATTTGCAGTACTGATAGTTTCTAGCGTCCTATCTGTATGCAAGACCTGTGCTTGCCCATCTTTCAGTGTAAATAAGTAGAAATGTTTGTTCTGCTTGTCATAGTAGGCATCCAAAATCAAGTAGTCATAAGCATTGTCACTGGATACTCCAAAAACATTCCATTTGACACTTTTCTGAGAGACTGTTGTAGCTTCTAATTTTTTGATTAGTTCATTTTTTTCATCAAAGTTTGTATGCTCTAGTCTATGATAGGACTGCCCCATAGAAGTGGCCCAGCTTGCAAACTCTTCCTCCCACTTTTCGGCATTGTATTGGATTAACTTCTGAAAATCCGAGTAGTTCTTCATAATCAAGGCTTGGTCAGTCGGATTAGACAACTGAAGCTCTTCCATGGCTACAACCGTAGCAGCCATAGGTGATTGAACAGCTGTATCCTTGGATTCTTTTTCGTGAGAAAGAGCCTTTTGATAGGAGTCCACTAGGTAGTGAAAATAGTTGGTTGTTTCCTTGGTTTGTTACTCCTTTGGTATTGACGGACTAGTTGCTCCATCCTCTGTCATTTTATGGCAGGCAGATAAGACTAGCATGCTAGTAGCTAGGACTAGTAGTAGCTTTTTCATGGTCAGACCTCCAAACTATCTTTATACCTTCATTATACTCCTTCCAAGCTATTTTTTCTATTGTACTCCTTGCTCTCAGAGATAGCTCTGAAAAGAATGGGGATAATAGTCAGTTCAAAATATCTTATATAGATGTTTTAGAACTTAGGAATAAGAGGGTAGCAATCCTCCATCTCTCTTAAGCATTAATCTCTTGATTGACTTTTTTATTTAGTGTTACTTTCAATATGAAATGGGTATTCTGGAGACTGTAGGTAAAGAAACTGTGCTTATAAGCTCCAATACATCTATTCCTTTGATTCGTCTGACATAGTAACCTCTGAATATCAAAATGATGGAGGGAGTTGAAACAAATAAGAACCGTAATCGTTTCATTTATCATATTGCCAATCCTGACTGGAGGAATCCTATTACAGATTTTTCTCTCCAAAAAAGAAAGTAAGTAGCTGGGTTTCATACTGCCAGGCATAACTTATTGCTTTTCTTTATTGACAATCTTCTCTCTGGCCTTAACTAACAACATAACCTGGTGGGAGATTTTCTGTCTGATTTCCTTAACTTTTTTGTTTGCAAATATCCCTACCTTTATTCTTTTGGCAATTTACTTCGCTTGTCGAAAACATTATTGAAACAATGATTATACCGGATTTGGGACAGGAGGTTGAACACGAAACAATTGATTAAGACACCGTTTTCCCCCTCTCATAACAATCCTACACTTAAACCCCTCGTGCTATTATGGGGATTAAGTAGGATTATAGGGGAAGAGATGGGCTACAGCCTGCTTTATTTTTACCTTTCGGCTCCTAGTGTCGAATTGTTATGTGGCTTTTCTGCTGGTAAAAGAAGGGTTTGTTATAAATGGTTCTTCCCATTTACAGGGATTTTTAACTGGCTCATTCCATTTGTCGTTTTTGGTGAACGGTTTATTACAGCAGAATGGGTTTCACTAACACTTATTGCGGTAGCACCAGCTATTCTCGGTCTTTTAGCAGGAACCTTTTACAGTAAGAAAAACCGAAAGATATAAGCTCCGTGCAAGATTTAAAATAGAAACGAGGCGGAATCATTTAGTGATTTCGCCTCGCTTCTATTTCAGCGACCAAAAGTCTCTATTTGCACTTGCTCCTTTCTGAGTCTCATTCCTCAAAACAAGGGAAAAGCCCCACAAGTCAACTAACTGAGGTTGCCTGCGGGGCTCATTTTTCCACTAAATCATTCATCTTTAAACTATTTCTAGTATTTCTTCAATGAAAGACCTGACTTTTTACAACTTATAAAAAGTTATTCGTCCTCTTTTTTCTGACGTCCTGCCAAACCAAGAACTGATAGAAGCAAGCCTAGACCTGTCAGCGTCACAAGGCTTGAACCAACCTGAGATTCACCTGTTCGTGGGAGAGTATGTGCTGGGTGTTCTGGTGTGAACGGTGTCGTTGGTGCCCCTGGTTTAACTGGAGTATCAGGAGTATTAGGGACTTCTGGTGCTACTGGAACCGTAGTATAATGAACATCTTTAACAATGTTTTCTTGGGTAACAACTTCTGATGGAACAATCGCAACATCCACAGTGTAACCTGGAATCACTGGTGATGGAACTGCATCGTAGTTTGCCTTGTCGCTTCTCCAATCCGTCGTGCTCACAACAGAGCCAGTTACCTTGTCTGTCGTTACGGTACGTGTCCAAGTCGCTGTTTGTACCTTGTCTGCTGGGGTTTGACCACCTGCACCATGGTAGCGAACAGTCATGCTTACTTGTTTGGTTTCCTCAACTGAAACAGTTTTGTGTTTCAAGCGAATTACCACGTTTTGGTCTACGCTACTGTCGGTATCAAACTGAGCTGGCAATTCATCCTTGGAAACCACTTCGTAACCCTGTGCCAAATAACTTGCAATCACAGTGTCGTATTTCGTTTGAGCAGCAGCTGGAAGAGAAGTACCTGACTCACCGTTTGTCAATTCAACTTGATTTTCCAGAGTCTGACCGGTTGTCTCATCTACAACTGTGTAGGTAACCTTTTGGGTTTGAGCTGTATTCTGAGCAGTATAATGAACGTCTTTAACAATGTTTTCTTGGGTAACTGCTTCTGATGGAACGGTCGCAATATCCACTGTGTAACCTGGAATCACTGGCGATGGCACAGCATCATAGTTGGCTTTGTCACTTGTCCAATCTGTGGTGTTCACAACAGAGCCAGTCACCTTGTCTGTCGTCACGGTACGAGTCCAAGTCGCTATTTGTACTTGGTCAGCTGGTGTTTGGCTACCTGCACCATGGTAACGAACGGTCATGCTTACTGCTTTATTTTCTTGGCTAGAGCTTGTACCATGTTTCACATGAACTACTACATTTTGGTCATAACCACTATCGAGGTCAAACTTAGCTGGAAGCTGGTCTTTCGAAACCAACTCATAACCTTGGGCTAGGTAAGCGTCCACGATTGAATCATACTTCGCTTCTGTACCATTTGGAAGAGGGGTATCAGAGTTCCCACTTGTAAGCTCTTGCTTATCTTCCAAAGTGGTATTAGTTGTATCATCAATGATGGTATAGGTTACTTTTTGCTTATCTGCCTTGTATTTAACCGTAACCTTGATGTCAGTCTGATCAGCAGTTACGTTTTCTGCGTCAACTTTAGCCTTATCTGGCATGTAGCCATCAACAGTTGGAGAAACTACCTCTGGGAAGGTTCCGACAGACGGAGTCCAAGCCCCTGGTGTAGTAACCTTCGTCACTTCATCTGTTTTCATCTCTCTAGAGAAAGTCAAGGTCGTTTTCTTCTCTGGAGCTGCAGGTGTATTATCATCCTCGTAGACGTAGTTAATCGTTTGCGTTACAGTCTTGGTTTCTGTAGAAGTTGACACTTTGTGTTTCAAGCGAATGACTACATTTTGGTCCACACTGCTGTCTGTGTCAAATTGACCTGGCAGAGCATCCTGAGAAGCCACTTCGTAACCTTGTGTTAAGTAGCCTGCGACTACGGTGTCGTATTTCGTTTGTGCTGCAGCTGGAAGAGCAGCACCAGACTCGCCTGTTGTCAATTCAACTTGATTTTCCAGAGTCTGACCTGTTGTCTCATCTACAACTGTGTAAGTAACTTTTTGCGTTTGGATTGTGTAATATACATCCTTAACAATATTCTCTTGAGTAACGGTTTCTGCTGGAACCGTTGCAATATCCACGCTATAACCAGGAATCATTGGAGACGGAACAGCATCATAGTTTGCTTTGTCGCTTGTCCAAGCTGTGGCAGAAACTTCTGTACCTGTGATTTTATCTTTTGTTACTGTACGAGTCCAAGTCGCTGTTTGCACCTTGTCTTCTGGTGTTTGTCCGCCAGCACCATGGTAACGAACAGTCAAGTTTACAGACTTGCTTTCTTGGATATCAGTTGTACCATGCTTCAAGTGAACAACCACATTTTGATCGTGGCTACTGTCAAGGTCGAACTTAGCTGGAAGCTGGTCTTTCGAAACCAATTCATAACCTTGAGCTAGATAAGCATTCACCATTAAATCATATTTTTCTCGGGCACTGTCTGGAAGAGGAGTATCAGAGCCTCCGCTGGTAAGTACTTCCTTATCTTTCAGCGTTTTTTGGGCAGTGTCGTCAATGATGGTATAGGTTACTTTTTGCTTATCTGCTTTATAGGTAACCGTTTCTTCAATATCTGCGCTATCTCCCGTAATCTGTTCAACGGCTGCTACAGTTGCCTTATCTGGTGTATAACCATCAATCTTTGGAGAAACTACCTCTGGGAAGGTTTCGGTAGGCAGGATCCAAGGACCCTTATAGACAATCTTATTAGTCACCAGATCCTTGTTGTTAATCCGATAGAACTTCAAAGTCTGAACCTTCGTATCCGCTGCCTCTGTGTTATCTTCATAAACATACTTGATGGTCTCTGTGACTGTCTTTGTTTCTTGAACTGCAGCTCCCTTATGACGTAGATGAACTTCAAAGGTTTGAAGATTTTCATTATAGGTTACACCAGTT
>ERZ773079.1426-NODE-1426-length-14317-cov-7.681041_pt1 | contig 14317 bp, 10 predicted proteins | sample MGYA00511355_ERZ773079 | MGnify/ENA primary metagenome ERZ773079 (study PRJEB29015, sample SAMEA2737979) | human oral metagenome | biome: human oral; feature: human-associated habitat; material: dental | place: China | collected 2117 ... | reverse complement strand
CGTTTCCCGGCCCGCTGCGCGCCTTGCGCGCGAGCACGCCGTCGAACCCTCCCCGGCTGGCCTCCCCGTGGGGTCGTGGGCCGTCCCGGCCGTCGGGCGAGAGGCCTTGCGGCCTCCGCGCCGGCCGTCCGCAGGTCGGCGGACCCGCCCCGGTCGACCACCAGCAGCAGGTTCGCCCACCTGGTCTTCGCGGACCCGCCGCCTCCCCGGCTCGCCCGCTCGAGCAGCCCCTCGCGGTTGCAATCACGGGACATCCCATAACCTTTGACAAGTAAATTAGTGCTTAACTAGCCACGAATAGATCGTTCTAGAATTACATGATGCGTATCCATGTCACGCCGCATCCTCTTTGCCGCCTCTGCTAGGTCCGACCCCCCTCAACCGGCGGGCTACGTGACGGTCGGGGATACGTTGCCTGCGACCCCGGGCGGATCACCCCTCCCGCCACCGGTGGAGCGGAGGGCGTTGAGTCGCTGGACATGCGTGACGTGGGGCGGAGCGCGACGAAAACGACAACCGTCCCCCGTCAACCTCGCAGAGACGCGCGCAGCCCCATGGCGCGCACGACCCGGCGACAAGCCCGGAGCGGAGGCGGTGGCTGGAGGGGTGAGAAAGGGTTCTTTCCCCGTGCCTTTCCGACGACTAGGCCTTTTCAAAGAACTGTGAGATTGGGTAATCCTCTATCTGCTTGCGCTCTGTTTCGGAGCACCTGTCTAGACATGCCTGTGCCATCTCCTGTTCGCCTAGGAGTGCATAGGCCGCCGCTCTCGTGTACTGCTCGGGAGCGTCGAGCGCGACATCGCGAAGCAGGGACTTTTCGCTATCATCGAACTCGCGCTCTCTTAGTATCGTTTGCATGAGGTTGAGCAAGTAGGTCTGGTTCTTGCTGTCGAACTCGTACAACCTTCTCGCGAGCACCACCGCGCATGCGAGCAGTACCTTGGGTTGCTTCGCGCCATCGTCGTAAGCGGACAACATCTCCAGGAGCTTCTGGTTCAGCGGCGTCTGATTGCCCGTAGTGACCGGGAAGCGATCGAACTGCGAGGCGAGCTTGTCGGAGTCGAGGTTGACTATCTTCTGCAAGTCATCCTTCCCCAGGGCCATGACTGCGGGCACTGGCTCGAACGAACCTCTCGCTTCCAGCTGCTCGCCACTTGGAGGGGGGAAAGAGAAGCGCAGCTCGTCCGAATCGAACCTCATGAAGGCGTAGCTGCCTTCTTCTCGCTCCCGCACGAGCGCATAGATCCCGCATCCCTGGATGTCGAAGTGGATGATTGGCGATGTTATCTTCCGACCAGTCCAGGGCTTCCCTTTCACCAGAAGGCGGTGCATGAGACCGAGGTCGCTCAACTCCTTATCCGACATGTCTTCTGGGTCCCAGTCAGCTGCTATGCCTACGGTGTCCAGCGTTTCTACGAGCGGCCTGTAGACTTCTATATCCTCGTCCAGACACCTCTCGAGATCCGCATCGTCTCCCGTCTCGACCCTGAACAGGGCCTTGCCGTTCACGACAAGCTCCCCTGTGCGCAAGAACTCGCGGATGAAGCTCACAGTCTTGTACCTCTTGCGCAGCGGTCCCTTGACATCGAAATTAAGTTTGACCCTGTGGTTCTTGCGCAGGATCATGCTCACGCCCTCGAACTCAAGGTATCGCCCCTCCAAGTGGTCGCCCACCATGAGCCTCGTCCGCATCTCAAAGTCGCCGGACGCGACCGTCGCCTCTTCGCCCCGCGCGAACATCGCAACGTCCTCGATCTTCCAAAGCACGGCGAGCTGACCGTCCATGGTCTTGCCATAGACGTAGGAGTTCTCCAGCCCCGCCAGCGTCGTGATATCCTCGCCTTTGAGCAGATGGCTCGTGACCGCGACCGAGGTGATGCCCTCCGGCAGGTTTCGAACGTCTCCTTTGAAGTCATACGCGACGACCTTGGCCTTCATCTGCTTTTCCCGGTCGTCGTTGAACGCCGTGACGGTCCTCGTGATCTCTTTTGGATTCGTTGGGAACGGTTTGATGCGCACGGACGTCTTCTTCTGGTTGTTCCTGGCCCTGGAAAGCGCCTGGTCGATGTCGTAGGGCAGGAGCTGGGCGAAGAAGACTTCCTCGCCGAGGCGCGTGGACTCGTGCACCTGCACCACGAAAAGGAGCACACCGTGGAAGACTTCCTTGTAGCGCCTAAGCGCCTCGGTGCGCACCGTGAACTTCACCACGCCGTGCTTGTTGGGCACGAGCGGCCTGGTTGTGCCCTTGACTTGGACCGGTATCTGGGCCCGGAGATTATCGACCGTCTGATCTGTCGAACTGTACAGGTCCAGCACCCCATCGGTGAGTATGTTCTTGTCATCCTCATCGAGCTTGTCATCGATGGTGTCGCACTGCTGGATGAGGTCGCGCACGCGGTTCACGGCGGCCTTCTCGATCTTCTTGTTGTCCATGCGCCCGGCTTTTGTCAACTCGTACCTTTCTCTGGGCCTATCGGTGGCATCTGATGAGCGACGTGCAGGTCGTTCATGGTATCATGACTGCATAATTATTGCATTTTGTCGATTGTACCCGAGGAGGGCCATGAAGTACTCCGAGCTCGTAGAGGGCGGAGCAAGCGAGACCCAGATACAGGGATTCCTTGCTGAGGGCGACCAGACCGCCATTACCTTCCGTGTCCCCAGGAATCTCAAGAAGGCGGCCGCCGAGGCTGCCAAGTTGAGGGGCGTGAGCTTTTCTGCGTTCCTGCGCTCGTGCGTAATCAACGAGCTCGCCTCCGGGAGGCGGTAGCGTGGCCGGCCAGGTCAAGTCGCGCGAGCGCGTGCAGGAGCACGGTGAGGTCTTCACCAACGAGCGCGAGGTCAACGCCATGCTGGGCATGGTGAGGCAGGAGACCGAGCGCATCGACTCGCGCTTCTTGGAGCCCGCCTGCGGGGACGGGAACTTCCTCGCCGAGGTGCTCAGGCGCAAGCTCGCCGTGGTCACGTCCCGCTACCGCAAGTCGATTCCCGAGTGGGAGAAGTACTGCTTCGTTGCCGTGGGGAGCCTCTACGGCGTCGAGCTCCTGCACGACAACTGCGTTGCCTGCCGCGAGTGGCTCTACAAGATCGTGGAGGGCGAGTACAAGCATGTCGCCAGGAAGCGGCAGAACCCTGCCTTCCTGGACACCGTCTGGTACGTGCTCGAGAGAAACGTACTCAACGGCAACGCCCTCTCGCTCAAAGCCGTTGACGAGAACGGGAACGACACCGACGAGCCCATCATCTTCTCTGAGTGGTCTATCGTGACTGGCGACCGGGTCAAGCGGCGCGACTTCCGCCTAGATGAGATGCTGGAGGGCAGCTCAGGCCAGCAGCAGGTGCCCCTCTTCGACCTGAGCGACACCCCCAGCTCTGAGTGGGAGCTCGACGAGGAAACTGGCTCGCTCATCCCCAAGCCCATCCGCGAGTTCCCGCTCGTGAGCTTCTACGAGGTGATGAAGGTTGGCTGACGAGAGGAAAGCCCGGACAGCGCCCGAGGAATCCGGGCGCCGAGGCCCTGAGCCCGCCGACGGCCTCGACCGCCTGGAGGGGCGCATCGTCTACGTGAGCAGCGACGACATCGTGGCCGATGCCAAGCAGATCATCGACAGCACCCAGCGGGTGGCCCACCAGGCCATCAACATCACACTCGTGCAGAGGAACTGGCTTCTTGGCAGGCGCATCGCCCAAGAGGAGCTGGAAGACAGCTCCCGCGCCGAGCTCTACGGCCGCAAGGTCGTGCCGATGCTTGCCAAGGAGCTCACGGTGGCCTACGGGAGGGGCTTCACGCGGACGAGCCTCTACCAGTACGTCCGCTTCTACCGGATGTTCCCGGAGATTGTCCACGTGACAAGTGGACAATCTCGAATCCTGCTCACGTGGACGCAGTACCGGGAGCTCCTGCGCGTGGAGGACCCCAAGGTGCGCGCCTGGTACGAGCGGGAGGCAGCCGACCAGGGCTGGAACGTGGAGGTGCTTTCGCGAAACATCTCCAGCCAGTACTGCGAGCGCATGCTCTCGAACCACGTGGAGCCCCCGCACAGGAAGGCAATTGTTCCGAGCGCGGCCGCCAAGAGGGCCCAGCGCCTCGCCTTCATCAATAACCCGACGGTCGTGGAGTTCCTCGGCCTACCGGCCGATCCGCACCTGCACGAGTCAGACCTGGAGAGCGCCATCCTGGCCAACCTGCAGCAGTTCCTCCTGGAACTGGGAAAGGGCTACGCCTTCGTGGCGCGCCAGCAGCACATACGCACGGAATGGGACGACTTCTACATCGACTTCGTGTTCTATAACTACATTCTCAAGTGCTTCGTGCTCATAGACTTGAAGGCAAGCAAGATCACCCACCAGGACGTGGGTCAGATGGACATGTGCGTGCGCATGTACGACGACCTCAGATGCGGCGAGGACGACAACCCGACGCTCGGCATCATCCTGTGCGCGAAGACGAACGAGGACATCGCCCGGTACTCGGTGCTCCACGACAACGACCACCTCTTCGCGAGCAAGTACAAGCTCTACCTGCCCAGCGAGGAAGAGCTGAGGGCCGAGATCGAGGAGCAGAAGCGCATCTTCTGCGCGCAGCTGGAGGAGGGAGGAGACGATGAGTAGCCTCTTCGAGACGACCTACAACCCGGACGTGCTGAGCTGCATCGCCAACCTGTCCAACGACGAGGTGTTCACCCCGCCGAAGCTGGCAAACCAGATGCTGGACCTTTTGCCCGACGAACTGTGGGGCGACCCCAACGCCACCTTCCTCGACCCGGCGTGCAAATCGGGCGTGTTCCTGCGCGAGATCGCCAAGCGGCTCATCGAGGGCCTTGAGGGCGAGTACCCCGACCTGCAGGAGCGGCTCGACCACAACTACAAGAAGCAGATCTTCGGCATCGCTATCACCGAGCTCACGAGCCTGCTCTCGCGCCGGAGCCTCTACTGCTCCAAGTATCCCAACAGCAAGTACTCGGTCGTGCGGTTCGACGGACCCGAGGGCAACATCGACTACAAACGGCTCAAGCACACCTGGGTCGACGGGCACTGCAAGTACTGCGGGGCCGCCCAGAAGAACTATGACCGTGACAAATCGCTGGAACAGTACGCCTACGAGTTCATCCACTTAGACGACCCCGGAGAGGTCTTCCATATGAAGTTTGACGTCATCATCGGCAACCCGCCCTACCAGCTGAGCGACGGCGGCAACAACGCCTCGGCGATGCCCATCTACCAGAAGTTCGTCGAGCAGGCAAAGAAGCTGAACCCGCGATTCCTCGTCATGATCACCCCATCGCGCTGGTTCTCTGGCGGGCGTGGGCTTGACGCATACCGCTCCGAAATGCTCCACGACCGGCGCATCAGGAAGCTCGTCGACTACGAGGATGCCGGCGAGTGCTTCCCCGGCGTGGACATGTCCGGTGGCGTCTCATACTTCCTCTGGGAGCGGGACTACGATGGCGACTGCACCGTCGTGAACATGAGCCATGGCAAGAGCAACGAGCGTCAGCGCGACCTCGGCCGCTATGACATTCTTATCCGGTCAAACGACGCCGTCTCCATCGTGGACAAGGTGAGCGCCCATACCGACAGATACCTGAGTTCCTCTGTCAGCAGCCAGCGGCCCTTCGGGCTGAGGACCTTCGTCCAGCCTTCAAAGTCCGGAGACCTTACCCTGAGATGGCGAAACGGAAAAGGACTGATTGAGAGCAGCAAGATAACGGCAGGCCAGGAGTGGGTCGACAAGTGGAAGGTCATCGTTTCCCGCGTCGTCTACGAGCATGCGGGCGGGACCGATGCCCAGGGCATGCGCCGCGTGCTCTCCATCCTCGAAGTGCTCGGACCCAAAGAGGTGTGCACAGAGACGTACATAGTCGTTAAGGCCTTCGACAGCGAGCAGGAGGCCCAGAACTGCTGCGACTACCTGGCCCTCAAGTTTCCACGGTTCCTCATCGCACAGGTAGCTTCTGCGCAGATGGTCAATCGCAAGTCGTTCACCTTCGTCCCTGACGTGGACTTCAAGCGCAGCTGGACGGACCCCGAGCTCTACCGAGAATACGGCCTCAACAACCAGGAGATCGATTACATCGAGACCCACATCAAGGACATGAACACGGGTGACTCCGATGCCAGCTAGAGACGACTTCTTCCCCGAGCGCCCGGACGCCCAGCCGATTATCTATGCCTTCAAGGACGTGAAGGACCTTGACGTGACGGGCATGCTCAAGGTGGGCTACACGGCCCGCACCATCGAGGAGCGCATGTGCGAGCACTACCCCACGCTCAGGCCCGGGGAGAAGCCCTACGAGGTCGTTTTCACCGCACCCGCCATGCGGACCGACGGCACGACCTTCATGGACCACGAAGTCCATGCCAACCTGGAAGCGAACGGCTTCAGGCGCCTGCGCGACCGCGACGGCAAGAAGACCGAGTGGTTCCGCTGCACCGTCAAGGACGTGAGATCCGCCTACATCGCCGTGCGCGACCGGACCGAGAATGTGGAGCGCCGCACCCAGACCTTCAAGATGCGGCCCGAGCAAGAGGCAGCCGTCCACAAGACCGAGGCCTACTTCCGCTCCATCGAGAGCGAGGACGGGGTGCGGACACCCAAGTTCCTGTGGAACGCGAAGATGCGCTTCGGGAAGACTTTCGCTGCCTACGAGCTTGCGCGAGACATGGGCTTCTCGCGCGTCCTCGCCCTTACCTTCAAGCCCGCCGTTCAGGCGGCGTGGGAGGAGGACCTGACCACCCACGTGGACTTCGAGGGCTGGCAGTTCATCAGCCGACCGAGAGAGCCGGGCAGGCCGAACATCGCCCAGCAGTACGAGGTCGCCGACAAGTCGCGGCCCATCGTGTGCTTCGGCAGCTTCCAGGACTTCCTCGGGCGCGATCGCGGCGGGCGCATCAAACCCCAGCACGAGTGGGTACGCGAGGAGGACTGGGACCTGGTCATCTTCGACGAGTACCACTTCGGGGCCTGGAACGAGAACTCCAAGACACTCTTCGAGCAGGAGGACGAGGACGAGGCGAACACCCAGGAGGACATCGATACCCGCGTCGGGCACGTGAACACGGGTAACGAGATGGACGAGGGAGACCTGCCCATCGTCACGCGCTACTACCTCTTCCTCTCCGGCACGCCCTTCCGCGCGCTCAACTCGGGCGAGTTCATCGAGGAACAGATCTTCAACTGGACCTACTCCGACGAGCAGGCGGCCAAGGAGGCGTGGCCCGCCGAGCACCCCGGCACGCCCAATCCCTATGAGTCGCTGCCGCGCATGGTTATGCTCACCTACCAGATGCCCGACGAGATCAGGGGCGTGGCACTCGGCGGCGAGTACAACGGCTTTGACCTGAACGTCTTCTTCGAGGCCAGGGGCAAGGCCGACGCTGCCGAGTTCGCACTCAAGGACTCGGTGCAGAAGTGGCTCGACCTTATACGGGGCGCATACAAGCCGTCTGCGGTTGACGACCTCAAGCTGGGGGCCGAGAAGCCGGCGCTTCCGTACTCGGACATGCGCCTACTGCGCGTGCTCAACCACACGCTCTGGTACCTCCCCCGCGTAAACAGCTGCTACGCGATGAGAAACCTCCTCGCCGAACCGCAGAACGTCTTCTTTCACGACTATGCGGTCAACGTCTGCGCCGGTCCCGAGGCGGGCGTGGGCGAGGCCGCGCTCGATCACGTACGCGAGAGCATGGAAGACCCGCTTCGTTCCAAGACCATCACGCTTACCTGCGGTAAGCTCACCACTGGCGTCACCGTGAAACCATGGTGCGGCATCTTCATGCTCACGAACATGAAAAGTCCCGAGACGTACTTTCAGGCCGCCTTCCGCGTACAGTCGCCCTGGGCCGCGCGGGATGACTCCGGGAAGGCCGAGGTCATCAAGCGCGAGTGCTACGTCTTCGACTTCGCGCTCGACCGGTCCCTGCGCATGGTATCCGACTACAGCTGCCGGCTCAAGGTGGACGAGAACGCCGGGCCCGAGCGGAAGGTCGGCGAGTTCATCAACTTCCTGCCGGTGCTGGCCTACGACGGGTCGTCCATGCGGCAGGTGAGCGCGGCCGACATCCTGGACATCGCGATGGCCGGCACCTCGGCGACGCTCCTGGCCCGGCGTTGGGAGAGCGCACTTTTGGTGAACGTGGACAACGATACCCTGCGACGCATCATGGGCAACGAGGACGCCATGCGGGCGCTCATGAGCATCGAGGGCTTCCGCAAGCTCAACCAGGACATCGAGACCATTATCAACCGCTCGGACGCGATCAAGCAGGCCAGGCGCGAAAAGGAGGAGCTCACCCCCAAGGAGAGGAAGGAGATCTCCAAGGAGGAGAAGGAGCTCAAGAGCAAGCGCAGGCAGATCCAGGAGAAGCTCATCAAGTTCGCGACGCGCATCCCAGTGTTCATGTACCTGACCGACTACCGCGAGCAGACGCTCAAGGACGTGATTACCCAACTGGAATCCAGCCTGTTCAAGAAGGTGACCGGCCTCACGGTGAGAGACTTCGAGCTTTTGGTGTCTCTTGGCGTCTTTAATGATGCCCTCATGAACGACGCCGTGTACAAGTTCCGCCGCTACGAGGACTCGAGCCTCACCTACGCCGGAGTGGACCGTCACGCGGGCGAGCGCGTGGGCCTCTTCGACACGACGCTCTCGGACTACGAGTACCTGGCCATGGCCCAGGAGAAGTCCATGGTGGAACCCGACGGGCTTGTCCGGACGCCGGGCGGGGGCGCGGCGGGCGCTGGCACGGGTGGGGCCATGCAGGCCGGCAAGCCGGGCACAAAGGCGGCGGGAGGTTCGACGGCGGCCATGGCCAAGGCCAAGCTGGGCGCGGAGAAGACCGCGCACTTCACGCCCGCCGAGCCAGGGCCACGGCGCGACTGGGTGCTCGACGACCTAGACGACCTGGGACTCGATTACAAGGACAAGCGGCCCTCCGGCGGGTGTCTGTGGGTCATCGGCGGCGAGGGCCTGCGCAGCAGGCTTGAGGCCACCATCAAGCGTAGGGCCGACTTCAAGCTGAGCGAGCGCGGCGGCAAGGTGACCGGCGGGCGCGCGGCCTGGTGGCTCAAGGGCTATCCGGAGGAGCGCGAGGAGAAGCCGGCAAGCGAGCTCGTGAGCCAGGCCGAGCTTGACCGGCTGAAGCCGGGCGACACGGTGTTCCACAAGGCGTTCGGCTACGGCGAGGTCGTCGACCTGGACGAGGGCTATGTGGAGGTGGCCTTCGAGAACGATGACCACCGGAAGAAGCCCTCGCGGAAGTTCGTGTTCCCCGGGGCGTTCTACCAGAGGTTGCTGAGGATGATGTAGGGATGGAACACCAGGGGGTGAAGACTCATGTCATTTGACGCTCGTCAAAGCACTATCGGGAAGCTTCTGGGTAACTCTTCCCTCTATCGGATACCGCGTAACCAGCGACGTTATGTGTGGGATGAGCAAAACTGGTCCGATCTATACGGCGACATTCTGCTTGTCACCGATGGGACAGCGCAGTCTCACTTCCTTGGTTCCATCGTCCTCAAACAAGAGGAAGAGGAGTCAGGAGTCGATGTCTTCACTGTCATCGATGGGCAGCAAAGAATCATCACACTCACCCTGCTCATCTCGGCGGTGATATTTCAGCTCAAGAAGCGTAGTCTCACTGATGATGCCATTGGGACCAAGAGATACCTGATCGCTACTGACAACAAGGGCGTTGAGAAAGAGGTTGTAAGTCCAGAGCACCATCTGACCCTGCCAAAGCTGGCCAAGGCGGTGGCGTCGGTTGATCCGTCATCCGTTGCGAAGAGAACCGCCTCCTCCTTTGCGAAGGAAAAGCGCCTCTCTCCCAATGACGATGAACTCATTGTGGAGGCTTTTGTTTACTTCGATCGCAAACTCGGAAGACTCAATGATGAGATGTTGCTGCGCTTCCGCGATGCGCTTGTGGGCACCCAATACGTCAATATCAGCTCAAGTACAGACGAGGATCTCTATACGATTTTCGAGATTCTCAACGCGCGAGGCCTCCCCCTTGGCGACAGTGACCTGCTGAAGAACTTCATCATGCGCTACATCCAGCCAGAATCGAAGAGGGACGATGCCAAGACCCTGTGGCTCAGCGTCGAGTCAAATCTCGGCAACAGCATGAACGCCTTTCTCAGGCACTATGCGATACATAAGTACGGCTTCACCTCGAAAGACAAGGGCGTCTATAAGAAGATCAGAGACTCAACTGATCCGCACACCGCGCAGCAACTTCTTGATGATCTTCTCAAGAAGTCTGAGTATTACAAGCGCTTCGACCCACCTCAAGACTCGAACGAAGACATGGTACTCTTCTATTTTAGGCAACATAATGTGCGGGCCTTTCGCCCCCTCATCCTTAGCCTTATGTACAAGACCGACATCGAGGAGATCAGCGCTGAGGACTATGAGGAAGCTCTGAGCTTTATCTACAGGTTTTACATCTGCTACAAGGTTATCGGTGGACTAGAGTCAAACCATCTCACGGATTCGATTGCCAAGTACGCCAGCGAAATCGAGCAAAGTTCTGACAGCGCCGCTTCGATAAAGAAATGGCGGTCTGCCTTTCTGGAGAAGATGCCTTCGACCGAAAGTTTCAGAAAGAGCTTCCTCGCAATTGGCTGGTCTCACCATCATGCGCCCTATGAGGGCTCAAAGAACAAGGACCGATGCAAAGTCGTACTCGAATTGCTTGAACAAAGCAAATCAGGCCGGCGAGACCTTGGAAGCTACACGATTGAGCATGTTCTCCCGGATTCAAAGGACGAAGCTAACGCCTCGATTGGTAATCTTCTTCTCCTTGAGAAAGACCTAAACGAGAGATGCAAGGACAAGCCGCTTGAGGAGAAGCTTCCTGTCTATCAGAGCTCACAGTTCGTGACCACCAGAAACTTTGCCGAACGATATGCATCACAGAAGTTTGATGTCGCTGCTCGTAGCATTTTCCTCGCGAAGGCAGTCTACAACCTAGTGGACCGTTCTAGGATCATATGATGCGTATCCATATCACGCCGCATCCTCTTTGCCGTCTCCGCTGGGTCCGATCCCCCACCTCCACCTGTGAGGCACGGGGCTCGCGTTGACCTCCCTGAGGCACGGCTCGATGCGCTCCCTCAGCTCGTCCAGCGACCTCACGCGGATGTGGCGCAGCACCTGCCTGGCCATCTTGCCGAAGAAGCCCTCTATCACGTTGAGCCAGCTGCCGTGCCTCGGCGTGAACACCATCTCGAACCTGCCGGGATGCCCCTCGAGCCAGGCCCGGGTCTCCCTCGACCTGTGCACGGAGTGGTTGTCGAGCACGAGCCTTATGACGTGCCCCTCGGGGTACTTGGCGTCGAGGGCCTCCAGCAGCTCGACGAACTCGCGGCTCCTGTGGCGCTCCCGCACGATGCCCTCCACCGTGCCGTCCTGCAGGTCTATGCCGGCGATGAGCGACACCGTGCCGAGCCGGCGGTACTCGCCGTCGCGCAGCAGCGCCCCTCCCCGCACGCCCGGCTCGGGCCCCGCGTCCGGGGCGACGGGCGCGATCGCCTGGATGCCGGGCTTCTCGTCGACCGACACGACGCGGGCCTCCGGCTCCTCGCCCTCCCAGGGCAGCAGGTCGCCGTCGTCGTCGAAGCGGAACGAGAGCTGCTGGCAGGCGACGAGCACCTCGCGCGTCCTCCCCTCGAAGTCGGGGTCGCGCCGCTCGCAGCAGTGGCGCACCCGGTCGGGGTGCAGGTCGGCCGCGTGGAGGATCGACCACACCATGGACTTCGTCGCGCGCGCGAGCGCGGGGTGCCCCGCGCGGGCGGCCTCGGCCCTCACGTGCGCGGCGAGCGCCGACTGCGTCCACGTCTCGGCGGGGTGCCCCAGCTCGCACGGCCTCTGGCACGCGAGGCCCGCCACCCACGCGCGGTCGCCGTCGCCTATCGACGCGGGCCTGCCGCTGCGGGCCGCGTCGGAGAGCGCCGCCTCCACGCCGCCCTCGCGGTACTTCCGCACGCAGAGCGCCACCGTGTTGACGTTCGCCCCCAGCGAGCGGGCTATCTCCGCGAGGCTGCGGCCGTCGGCCTTCCACAGCAGCATGCGGGCCCTGTCCACCCGCCGCGCCTGCTCGGTCCTGGTCCTCGCCACGAGCTCGAGCGCCTCCCTGTCGCCCTCCGTGAGCCTCAGGGCCTCCGGTGTCCTTGGCATGCCAGCCTCCTCGTAAACGTGTCGTCGCCATGACACCATTATACGGCAGGGAGGTCTGTAATGCCACTATATACTTAAAGAACGATATACTAGTCGCCAAGCCTCGGGGTGGCGGTTTCTGAGTCAAACGCGCGGCCGGGGTTGGGCACGTGCCTGCGGCTCTCCCCTGTCTTGCCCATGCAGTGGCCCATCCCTGCCCCCCTATCCCACATGCCCATGACATGCCTCACCCTGTCACGGAAGATGGTCTCCGGGTATGCTGCCCGAAGGCCCCTACAGAGTTTCTGCCTGCGCAGACGCTCTCCCTCGCGGCACGGCTGGGCGTCTGGGGAGCGAGCCCCACACCTAATGATGAGGGAAGCTGTGGTTAGACTGCCATCGGCATGACGATGGTCTGCATCTTCGCTACGATATCGTCCGCAAGGCAACATATTAAAGGGAGACACGGAAATGTCTGGTGTGATACTGCAAGGGGCGAGGAGGCTAGATGTTGGCGAGAGGAGGAGGCTTACAGAATTACCGCGCGCAGGCCCCGTTGGACTCGGCAAGACTGGTGAGACGGACAGGAAGCTGGACGTATGCCCCAGGTGCGGTGGGACGCGCCTCGCGTGCGAGGGGGATGAAACAGGGACGGGTCCTTGGCGCGGTTCCGCAGGTCTTGCGGGCGTAACCTCTCGCGTAAGACCTTGGGCCTGCTCGGATACTCTGAACCCGAGGGGGTGTCTGGGTGACGCTTGACGGCACTGTACGCGAGCGCGGTATGTCAGACTCCGGGGCGTGTACACCCAGCGGAGGGTTGGGTGCGGTAAGCTCGGCATGGAGGTACGTGCCGCGTGCGAGCTCGGAGGGCTTCCTAACGCGTTTCGGGAGGTCCCGCTGAAAGGCTTGGATGCTACCTGTCTAGTTCCTGTCGGACGAATTGATATTGCTCATAGAGAGAATGGATTTTTATATGAATAAAGTTTTTATTTGGTATGAGAATCTCTCAATGTGTGTACGAGATAGCGCTCAAATCTCAGTGGTTATAGTTGGATCTATTTCTACTATTTTATCTATACTCGGTATTTCGCTTGAAGATTGGAAGGGTTCATGCATTCCAATCAGAGCATGCGTTGTAATTGCCTCTATGGGAATGATCTATTTTCTTGTTTTTTTGGTAATAAATAGGATATTTAAAGAACAAATAAACCTTGTAATTCGAAAGACACCAATATGCATATGTAATGGAGATATTTTTAGCGAAACAGGTTGGCGAGTAATTGGCTGCGATTCGCATTTTGACACAAGAGTTGATGACGTTGTTATTGCAAAAAAATCCCTTCATGGCCAACTAGTATTATCGCATGGAAATAAAGAAGAGATTGATTCAGTAATAGAATCTGAAGCTCAACGGTTGCAAATTACCAAAGATGAAAATGGGCAATATAGGTTTCCGCTTGGTACGATTATACGCTACAAAAGTAGCGTCGATAATCAGATGTACCTTTTGCTTGCAGCGGCAAATCTAAACTCAAAATACGAAGCTCATACGACCATGCCAGAGTATGTACAAATGCTTATGAAAATGTGGAGAGAGATCGATAGGGTATATGCAATGAATGATATCATTCTCCCGGTACTTGGGACAGGGATACCAAGATTCGATGACGGGCCCAAAGACAATGATGCGCTGTTGAGATGTATGTTGTATACATTAAACATTAGCGGTGTTAGTTTGAAATCAAAAGTTAAGGTTATCCTTTTTCGGAAAGCAAAGGGACTTGCTCTATATGAGTATAAAGGTATGTTCCGTGAGACACATGGGAGGCAATAAGCATGTCATACCGAAATGGAAATTACTGTGCATTCTATGTTGATGAGCCGTTCGACCAAAACAATTTAGCCTGAGGCCCCGGCACTTCCTTAGCCCACAACTGCAGCCCGATGGTGTCCGGGCACCTGATCCCGAAGGCCCCGTGCGTCTCGCTCGTCTTCCTCACGGGCTCGGTGGTGACCAGCAGCCCGTCGTGCCCTGTCGCGTGCCGCTCGCGCGGGATCCCCGGTATCGACTCGACCGCGGGCGAGGTCCCGCGCGAGGCCGGCGCGTCCGACATCATCCTGGTCGCCGCGGTGGCCACGAGGCACATGAGCAGGTGCCC
>ERZ773079.1425-NODE-1425-length-14320-cov-3.954294_pt1 | contig 14320 bp, 14 predicted proteins | sample MGYA00511355_ERZ773079 | MGnify/ENA primary metagenome ERZ773079 (study PRJEB29015, sample SAMEA2737979) | human oral metagenome | biome: human oral; feature: human-associated habitat; material: dental | place: China | collected 2117 ... | reverse complement strand
AAAACATATTTTCAAAAAATATAAATAATAAATAATTTAAAAGGAGGAAAAGAAATTATGTCAAACGTTATGAATGCGACAAACGTACAAGTAACTGATTTCAGAAATACGGTTTCTGAATTTTTAAGGAATGTATTACCAATAGGTGAGGGGTTATATGGAACAAGAACGACTCCATTCTCTGAATTTATTGGAGCATACTACAACCCTGCAAATTTCCAAAATATGTATGAATATGCATATACCGTAGTAAACGATGCAGGAAAACCGGTAGTGAGTAAATCTTATAGATTGCCAGCTGCTGAAACACTAGGTGGATCGTCTGTAGTTTTAGATGATTTAGCTAGTGAAATATTTAACTTTACAGTTAATGATGAAATAACATCTCTAGTGAGAAATCTTAATAGAGCAAATTATTTAGCTGGATTCCCTAAATCGTCAGCAGGAACATTTGCAGAAGTAGATATTAATACATTTGCAAATGGAGATCCTAATACTCTTATCTCATTATTAGGAAGAATGACACCATTAGCATTATCACCAAATGAAAAAGGTGCTTTAACACAACTTATGAATAGTGACTTAATTAATATGTTATCTATATTAAAGTCTAGTGGGAATCCTAATGTGTATAAATTAGCACTTATGTTATGCAACTTATCAGAGTCTTATTTTGCATTAGCATCTGCTGTTAATAATATGGTATCTGCAGCGTTACAATTAGTTCCACAAGTAGCAACAAATACAATAGCTGCTCCAGGAAGAACAGTAGCGATTGGATCAGTAGAAGCTACACCTATTAATACAGCTGGAATTCAACCTATGAATTTACAACAAATGAACCAAAGATATATGAATGACATTGGTTTATTAGGACAAGCTTTAGCACAATATCCATACGGAGGTTTTGTGTATAATACACTTCTTCCATTAGGTCCTAATTTATCTGAAACTGCACTTAATAATATACACTTAATATTAAATGGTGCTTTATCAGATCCTAATAGAGCATATAATATAGTAATAGATGATGTATTATCTTCTGCTATAAATGTAGCTGTAGCACAAGGATCTCCAGTAAACCATGCTCAAGCTGTAGCTATAACATATATCTTAACTCTTACTGGTAGTCCAATGGCAGCCAATATATATCAAGCTTTAGGTATAGCTATGGGACAAGTTTATTCTGATATATTATCTAATATGAAGACAGATATAGCGAATGGTGAAGTTATAAGAACTGTATTAGCTTCTAGAAATCCACAAAATGGAAATTTAGGAAAGATATTAGAACATTATATTAAGACTAATTTAGCTAATAAATATCCGGTAAGATTAGCAGATGTTTTACAATTTACAAAGACAAGTTTAGGAAATACTACAAATAGTATTACTGTAAGACATGTGGCAAACTATCTACAAGCGATAGAACCACAATTCTATGGAATAGCCAATCCAGATGCAGTAATGCAGTTTGCAGATATACTATATAACTTGAACATTTAGGAGGAACTATTATGGCAAAGAAAAAAGATAGTTCTAAAAAGGTAGAAATAAAAACTAGTGAAGTAGGAGCTGGTACTGTAAAAGGTACTGGTCCTATTTTTGAACTTAATGACGAAGAATTCAAGCAATGGTGCTGTAATACCTTTCTACAAAATAAAGGTGATTCGGCAACTATAGATAATGAGTTTGCTAAGCATAAAAACTTAGTACCAGAAGATATGGATAAATTGCTTGAAAGACAGATAATGTATAATGAAGCACTAGATAATCTAATGCTTTATATGGCAAATGAAGAAAAAGCTAAACACCCAGAAGTATTCGTGGATCCAGCTACTATTGACGCTCCATTAGAAGATGTAGAAGTACCATATGGTACAAAGATAATAGATATGGATAGTGAAACTTTAGATGAATTTCTAAACTGGTGTATAGCAACAGGACATTTTAATGAAGTGGAAGATTGTTTATATCGTGATGATGTAAATTATGATAAGATACGTCCAGGACAAACTTCTACAGCAAATAGAATTTATCATAGATACTGTGATAAATTAGAAAATTATGGATTGAAAGATGAAGACGAAAGACTAGAATGGGAATCTGAAGTACTTAAAAAACACGCTTCTTTAATAGAAAGTGGAAAATTATCTAATCTTGTAGAAGTGGATGATGGAATATATGTTCCAAAACCTACTGATACTAGAGCTCTTAATGAACTAGGATTCTATGATAATAAAGATCCTGAATTAACTATGCCTGACGAGGAAGAGTTGAAGGAAGTAGAACCTAGAGTAGAAACAGCAGAGTTAACGCCAAATGCGCGCGAGGCGTACTTAAAACAAACTCTTAATGAGTTTGCAACTGTATCTGCTGATAAATTAGGAGTAGACGGTATTTCTATGTCAGATAATTATGATATTACACTTGCTGCAGTTGATAGAGTACATAAGAACCCTAATATAGAACCTGCGTCTAAAGAAAGAATAGCTGAAATGTTTAGAAGAATATCGAATGATGATGAATCTTATACGCATTTGACAGATGAGCAACTGAAAGGATTATTTTATCTTCCAAAGTATGCTAGATGGTATCATCGTGATACTAAAAATTCTCCGTATAAAAGAGATATATTAGCAGACGGATATACAGATAAAGACGGAAACGTTGAACGGAAAGATGATGAAAGTATTAAAATGGCTGAACTTAAGAAAATCAGAAACGAAAGTCAGTCTTACGTATTGAATGCATTAACTATGGCTGTCGACACCCTCCATCCAAAGTTAATTGAATTCTCTAAATCATTATCTAAAGAAGAAATGTCTATGTTATCTATTATATTCCAAGCAGCGCAAATAGAGTTCGAAGATTTACATATAAATCATACTGGATTTGCACCTGCAACGTCTGAACTAATGATAACTGAATTATATGAGATATTAGAAAGTATGGATGAAACTCTCATACCTGGAGTTAAAGTAGCTTATGATGTTGTGTTTTATCTTGATAAGACTATAAATTCAAAAGATGCGAAACACCTAAACATTACAGAATTAGTGTATAAAACATTAATAGACTTAGCATATATAGGATTTATAAATACTAATATGACTGAGTATATCTATACAGCTACTGCACTTTCTATGGCAGTAGAATATTTTACAAAGCATCCTCTATATAAGTATGTAGATCACGTAACTGGCCAAGAAGTGGTCGTAAATATGCTTGATAGAATAAATGCTAGAATTGGTGATAAAGTTGCATCTTTAGGATATAGTGAAAATATTACTAATCTTGAAGATCAATTAGTAAATGAAGTAAATAATAATATGAATAATAATTTAGGAGGAGAAGAAATGATTAGAATTGAGGCACCTGCTGCAGCGGCTCAAGCTGTATCAGGGATAAAGCAAAATACAGGATTAGATCCTAAATCTACTGCTAGTGCGTTTGTAGATAATAATACAGGATCAGTTTGGGGAGATTCTGGAACAACAAATACAGTAGCATATCCAGCTTCTAAACCAGGAGTAAAATTAGTACATAAAGATGGAACTCCATTAACTAATTTATTTCCAAAGAAAGATGAAGCTGCATACAAGAAACTTTTAGCTGGAGACACAAGTAGAATTCCAGTAATACAACCTAATCAACAATATCAGGCGATGCCTATACCAGGAAACTATGCACCAGCAGCACAAGTGACAGCTGTGTTAGTAGATCCTAATATAGACAGAGATATATCTATAGGAAGCGGAAATCTAAATGGACTACCTGATTTTAGATGTACAGAAGAATTTTATTATATTAATCCTACAGAAGTAGCGGTTAAATATCAAGATGGAAGAGTATTTGTGGTAAATGCAGTATGGATTCCACTTATGCAAGAAATATATAGTATGAATAGAGCTAAGCTACAAGAAAGAGCTAAAGCAACTGGAGGATTCTTACAACCATCAATTTACGGAACAACTGATAGAATAGATTTTGGACTATGGAATGACTTTCCACCACATATAAGATATAAAGTATCAAATGATCATGATAATGTTTGGAGAGTAGAAATGGCAACTAATAATAATTTAATTAATAATAACTTAGGAGGAATTGAAATGGGAAAAACAGTTTATGGAATGGAAGGATTTGGAATGACTAATAATGGAATGACAGCTGCAGGAGCGGCAATGGCTGGAATACCAACAGCAATGTCACAACCTATGAATATGATGAATATGGGAGGAAATATGAATACTATGACTACAACTAATGGATTACCACAATATAATAATAATGTTTATTCTGCACAATTAGGAGCAGCAGCTCAACCTAATATGGGTATGGCGCAACCAATGGCTGGACAAGCTAACAATAGTGCAATTATAGCAGCTTTACAAGCTCAAGTAGCAATGTTACAACAACAAGTACAAGCTTTACAAGCTCAAGTAAACAATATGAGAATGACTCAAGTACAACAACCAGTTAATACTATGACTGCTCAAGCTAATGCTTTTAATCCATATAATAATGGAATTAGTATGTATACAGCAGCTTCAGCACAACCTGTGAATAATATGGGATTTCAACAAACACCAGCTATGATGTCTCCATCTTTATTTAATAATAATACATCTTTAATTGGAGGACCAGTACAAGTATCTAATAATGGATATCAAACACCAGCTGTTCCACAATTTAACTCTGGGGTTTATAATCCAGTAACACCTGCACCTATGATGCAACAACCAGTGATGAATAATGGATTTAATGCTGTGCCAAATATGAATCTTAATTCGCCAGTAGCACAACCAGTTATGAATAACGGAATGTTTGGAGCTCAACCTATGCTTAATAATACTTTAAACACTGCACCAGTAGCAGCGTCAGCACCTGCTTATAATATGTATGGACAAAATGTGATACAACCAGTACAACAACCAACTCAATTACCACAAATGGGTAGTTTGTCTGGAGTAGGTATGCAAAATGTAGCTCAACCATTATATCAACAACCATATAATCCGCAATCAGCTGCACCAAATGGATATAATCAAACAGCAGGAGGATATTATTATACAGTGGGGTTGACTCAAAATCCATATATGATGCAAGCGCAAGGTATAAATCCAACTACCGGAGCATATTTGAACACAAACCCAGCTTCATTACCTACTGGTAAAGCGCCATATAGTGAAATTCAAAATATTAATGGAAAAGTAGTTATTAACTAATTATATTACTAAGGAGGATAACAATGTATATAACATTAAATGAAATGAATTCTACGTTGGGTGGAGTTGCAGCAGGTAGAAGAATTCGTATAACAGAATACTACCCACCAATTTATAATAGTATAACAAGAATTCCTGCGGATGGAGAATATGTTCATCCTGCATTTTCAGATTTATATGCTAGAAATATAGCCCAATTTCAAATGGGTCAATTACAAGTATATTCTGGTAATTTAGATGTTAGTATGGAACTAGCTGACTATACTAAATATTTGAATGAATACGTAAACTATATAAGAGCTAGCTTCCCATATATTAGTATAGAATGTGATGATGCTACTAGAATGTATAATATCTGGCGTAAAGCTGAAGAAAAATACAATATTAGTAATATACTTAATATTACAAGTAGATCTAATGATATAGTTATAACTAATTTGAAGAACTTATGGATACCTGAGTTAGATATTGGAAACACGATAAATAAAACACAATTCCTTTCAGCACTTAAATATTTCGTACCTGAATTGAATAGTTGTGTATTGATGCTTGATGCCCTATATGAATATGCTAAAGAAAATATTATGGGTAATGATCCTACTATATTCTTTGAGTCTGATTATACAGTTGAAGGTATGTCTAATTTTATAACTGCAGTAGTAAAAGAAACATATCCAAACCTAACTAACGAACAACTAGTATCAGTAGTGAACGCTTCTCTTAATGTTAATGATATGAAAGCATATTATATTGCTATGGGTCACCGTGGATTTAATGTATATGTATCTAAAGCGTTATTAGCATATCATGCTAACATATTGAAAGCTACTGAACACAAAGTAAGAAATACATTTGGATTAATAGGAGTAGACACTACAGACGTGTCTTTAGTTCCACCTACAGAAATGTATCTAGATGTAGAAGGTTCTAGTAAATCTTCTGTAGTTAGTATAATGTAGACTATCGATCGTATATGGTTATCAGTTATTTTACTAATTAGATAACCATATATATTTGGGTAGTCTACAAAAACTATCATAAAAACGTTTAAAACTTAAAAGGAGGAATTTAAAATGTCAATTAAACAAACATTGAAGTGCTTTGAAGCTGAGCTAAGCACACACATCAATTATCAAACTAGGGAGAGATTACAAGCCTTCCTAACTCAGCAAGGTTATACTGTGTATGGAGGACAAAAAAGATTAGTCGTTATGGACCCAGCTGGTCAATATGTTTATAAAATAGCATGTGACCTAAATGGTATCCAAGATAATATTAATGAAGTTGCTTGTAGTGAAAAACTAAAAGAACTTTGTGATCAAGGACTAATTAACAGAGCTGATCTAAATTTATTTGCTCTTGCTTCTATAGAAGATGGAGATCCGTTTGTAATCAAACAAGAATTAGGAAGACATTACGACGAAGATTCGACTTTTATCGATTTCTATAATAAAGAAAATCAAGCAAGAGGAGGAAATAAATCTACAGCTGACATTTTCCCTATATACGTAAATACCAATGAAATACTTGCAGGTCAATATAATAGAATAGTAACTATTATATCTAAGTATTTTGTAGCATCAGATGTATCTATAACAAGAGAACCAAGAAACTATGGATTTAATCCACACGTAGCTTCTACTTTAGTTCTATTTGATATGGGATCTATGATACCAGTATTTAAAAATCTACAAAATCAACTTGATTATCCAGTGTGTCCGAAATGTGGTAATCATACTATGGTATATGTTCCATTTGTATTAGGAAAACATTTATCATCAGATACATTAATGGATATTGGTGGTCAATATGGATGTACAAATCCAAACTGTTCATTATCAATAGCTTCAGGAAAACTTGATCTTAATGTAGTAATTCCTACAGAAGTAGCAGATCAAAATGTATTTAATAAATACTTTAGAGAACATATGCCTGAAGTAAATGTTATGAATTTGATCTATGGTTATAGTTGGCTTCCACTTAATCCATTAGCTATTAATAGTATAGTGGATCTTAGAAATGATATATACAATGCTACAAAAGGAGCTATAGTGATATCAAATGATGCTGATATGACTGCAATCTGGAATAACTATATGACTAGAAGTTCTAGCATAATTATATCATCTATGCCAGAAATTCTTGATATACCTGTGATAATGCAAGGTGGGTATAAAACATATACTCAATTTTATCAAGAATTAATGCAATTTATATCTGCTAAAGCACCAAATACATTTGAAAATATAATTATTAAGCATTTGGCTGCAATGTTATATTTAAGATCTATGACTATTCAAATGGGAGCATATGATATGTATGCTGAATTAGTAGAAGCTAATAATTTAGTATTATTTAGACAGGCTATGAACAGACACGTATCTATGCCTGACAATGAAATAGCATTATTATTTAGTACACTTAAAGGTGTGTAATATATTAAAGGAGGAATGATTAAGATATGAAAATACCAGCACAACAACCAATAGGAGGAATAGCAAATGTAACTCCTACATATAATAATTTTGTAAATCCAGTTTCTACAGTACAACCTGTAGGAATTAATAATGGATATATTCCAACTAGTGAGGTAGTGTCTCCTATGGGAATATCTATAAATAGCATAGTAGCACCAACTACTTCATCAACTGTAGAAGGATTATTTAATAATATATTAAGTTTACTTCCAGACGAACCTAATAGTAATCAAGCTATAGCTCATTTAAAATCTCTTATTCAAAATAGAAAGCTTTCTGTAGATAGAGATATGAGTCCAGTAGCAAAAGTATTTGGAGAAAAGATTACTAATGGATTAAAGACTTTACTTGCAACTGACTATCAAGCTTTTGATAGAGTAATAGATAATATAATATCAAAAGAAGTGCCTAATGTAGCACCAGTACAAATAAATAATAAATCTAAATATGCTGGAGTAGTAGATAACGGAATTAATGAACTTCTTAGAGCAACTGTAAACTATATGCAAAAGCAAAAAATAGTTAATGTCGGTAATATGGGTAAATTTAATAAAGTTATTACAGATATGATAGCGGATACAAAATCTAAGAAATTCTCAGATATAATTTCTAAAGTATCTATATCAGAATTATATAATGGATTCAAGAAATTTGTAGGAGGTGCTGTATAATGAATGATTTAGAATTAATGGTTGCACTATATAGAGGTTTAGCAGACTTTGCTAGAATAACTCCACTTGATAGTTGGGGAGATAAAAGATTGGTAGTTTATACTCCAATCCAAAATCATAATGGTTATTATTTTACTTGTATAGTAATTAAAGATGTAAATCTTATAACTACTATACCACAATTAATAGCAGGAAGCTATGAAGAAGTATCTTCTGTAATAGCTAAATATAAATCTACACAAGGAGTTAAAATTGTAGAAATCTCTCAAGATACACTTTATAGAATGTTTGATAATCAATATAAATTGATTACTAATAATTCAAACTTATTTTCTATAAGTGGTAAAGCTCCATTAGAAATAGTGGCTGCTGCGATAGATCAAGCATTTACTGACTATCAAATAGCTATGGGAGAATTCACAAAACAATATCCAGGAATGACATCTTATCAACTAAATATGCTTCTTCCTAGTTGGACTTATAGAAGTGCTACTATGTATAAACCATTTGGATTTAACTTATTCACTTCTACAAGCGGAATAGATATAATTCATAATGGAATAGAAATAGCACCAAATGGAGCTATAACATATATAAACACAACTCAACTATCAGGAGAAGTTGTAAGATCTGTTAAACATGATAATATAGTATAAGTAGGTTGACAAATCCCCACTTTAAGGATTATTTATTTAGTCTTTAAAGTGGGTTTACTTTTTTATACGTTATATATTTAAGGAGGAATCATATGAGAACATTTAATTTAGTTATAGATGGTAAAACATATATAATAGATTCTATATATAGTATTTATACTGTGTGTAGAATACTAGATTCTATATGGACTAATCATGCTATAGAGAACGTTAGTTCGTTTGAAACATTTAAGAAAGAAAAAGAAGTAATGTATAACACTAATGAAACTGAAGAAAATTCATATATTTTATTAAATGAACTAGATTTATCTAAAGATATGTATGATTTTACTTTATTTGAGTTAGTAAAACTTAATACTGCTCTTGGATCACTATTCAAGGTAGAATGTCAAAAGGTAGACGGAACAGATCCTAATCTATTGGGTACAGTAGAAGCTGCTTTATATATGTGTAATTCTATATATAATAATATAGCAGGAATACCAACAGGAGATGTTATAAGTAGTAGCATAAATAAATGTCGACTTCATATACCTTCTGGTCAAGAATATATTGATATAGTAGAGAAAATAATAGATATGCCTGTATTTTATAATGGAAATATATCTGAAACAGCGCATAAAATATTTGATCTTATAATAAAATTATGCAAAGGAGACGATTAAATATGCCAGAATACACCGCTTCTTTATTATTCGCACACGATAATGATGTCATTGAGCTGCCGTTCAAAGATATTTCTGAAATAGATAGGTTTAAAAATATAGATCTAGAATACATACGTCGATTACCTTTAAATGAGTTTATATCAGAAATGTCAACATACTTTACAAATATAGAATTAAATAATGATATTATGAACTTATTTAAAAAATCTGTAGAAGAGAAAATGTATATAATAGCAGATCCTAGAGTAACTATTAAGTCTAGTTTATCAGACATTGAATTAAATACTATAGATGAATCAATGGGTATTATTAGAAGAGCTGTTGATGGTCTAGTAAGAGCATTTTCAGATTATGATAATATGTTATTATCTAATTCGTCGGTGATAGTTAATTCTATAATGATAAAATATATATGTAAGTATGCTAATGTGATAGGTGATGCTGGACATATCTTAAGAAATGCTTGTGTTACTGAAATACCTAATAATAAGGAGGAATAAGAATAATGTTAGCAATATTAAAATCATTAGGAGATTTAATATTCAGCATATCATCAACTAATCATGAAAGTACTTATGAAAAATTTAATGAACTTAAAGATATAATAAATACAGAACTTTCACAAATGAATAGTGTAGATAAAATGCTTAAAATATTTGCAGGAAAGGATTGGGAATCTGATCCTATAGAAAGAACTAAGAAAGTAGCTTCTGGATATTATGATAAATATGCCAGCGGATGGGATTTATTTGGAAAATATAAACAAATGTGTAATTTACTAGTAACTAAATTTGGATTATAAAAAGGAGAAGTGATTAAGAATGACTAAAGCTATGGAAATATTAAATGAAATAAATGGAAGAAATGAAAATGAATTATATGCTCAAGTTGATAGAATTAAAGGTATACTTACAGTATTAGACGTATATGAATATGATATACTTGACAGTATTCTAGTAAATAGCGAGCTTATAAGTAAGAAATATGATAAAATATTACAATTCTTAAGAGAATCTGCACTTAATGAACGTAAGCAAACTTATGATCTATTAGCAATCACTCCTAATATGGGAGATCATATAGTATATTCAGCAGAGCTTATTTATAATAACTATATTATAAATGATATAAGATGTATATTAAATGTATTAGATAATGAACATATTATAGATTTAGTTCTAGATGAGGATGAATCTAAAGAATTGACTGATAATAGAATAGTAATAGATTATGCTAAAATTAGATATCTTTTAGGAAAATACGTTAGTGATGCAGATAAAGAAGTAGCTATTTATAGAAGTGCTATAGATGGTGATTTTTATCCACACTATGAAAGTTTTAATATAAAAACTGCTAGATACTTCGATAAAGATAGTTTTATAGAAATGAGCTTAACTGGAGATCTTGAATGTGAACTTATAGATTTAGATTGTAGAAGAATAGCTCTATTTAGCAATATGTGTGTTGACGCAGGAGTAAAATCAGCACCATCGAATATAATAAATCCTGTATCATCAGGTAATGAGCAAACTATTAATGATAGTAGTAATGCTACTTTATTTATGTATTATATAGAAGCTATGAAAGATGATGAAGTGAGTGAAATAATAAATACAGTAAAATAGGAGGAATATATAAATGCAAATAACTAGAAAAGAAAAAATGGAATTTGGAAAAGATGTAAATAAAACATTAGAACTTATAGGAAAACTTGATCCTGAAATAAAAGAAGCAGCATTAGAAATGCTTAAAGGATATGATAAAAGCAACCCTGTAATAAATACAATTATAGAAGGAGCCGTAGAAGCGATATCATCAAAAAATAATACGATAGCTACAACTCAACAACCTGTAGCTGCGTTAGAAGGTGGAGTCATAGCTGTTCCTATAGATGACGAAAGTAAAGAAGCTAGAAAACCTGCACCTGCTGAAGCGTTAAAAAATCTACTTAAAAGTTGCAGTATATCTGAGTTAGAAGATATGGTTGCTACTGGTGATGTAAAATCTAAGTATATTACTAAACAAGAAGATACACCATCAAAAGTATCAGAAATAGTAGCTAGTAGTATCGCAAAGATATTTGCTGCCACTGCATTATAACATATTAATAATTAAAATAAAGAGTTGAAACATACTCTTTATTTTTTTTTTGTATATTTATTGTTTAACAACGTTAATTTTATATGACAAGCATTCTGTCTTTAGTTATTTAATAGATAACTATATATGTTAGACTGTTTCAAATAAATTTAAAAGGAGGAATTATTAATGAGCAAAGGATTAAAGATTGGGATATTAATATTTGAATTAGGTGATAATACGGATGATTTATTAAAAGTAATTAGACAAATATCAGCTGATATCCATATTCACTTATTCAATGATAAGTCTTCAGATTATCAAATAGATATTCTAGCTAGAGAATATATTGATAAACTGATAAAGAATATTGATGATGAAAAACCTGGTGAGGTTGCATTTGCTATTATTAAATCATTAGTAATAAATAAAGGCGAGTACACTGTGTCAAATGATATATTAGATAAAAAGATAAATCTAAATGAACTATACTTAACAGTAGATAAACAAGTGGATCAAAGTGGAGATAAAACTGTAGTAGTGAGGTATAAAGATTCTGTTATAGTGTCTTACTCAAAGGATTATAGAGATGGACATATAGAAAATTTAACTGTAAATAATAAAGCAGTATATAATAGAATTGATAAAATAATAGATATTGTAGCTACTTACTTAATAAAGTTATGTGATGAATACGATAATTATCCATATAATACTATATTGAACTACGATATAATAAATATAGCTATAGATGGAAAAGTATATACTATGTCAAATGCTCCAGTTTATAATGGATAAAGAGATAGGTGATTGTTATGTTAAGTTTAAAATTAGAGAATTTAGAAATATCATTAACTAATGATAATATAGGTATCATTAAACTTATATGTGATATTAATGATGATATTAATAATATAGAATTGGATGATGAAGATCTATTGTATTATATACACAATAAATATTCATCTAAAATAATAGATGAGTTGAGTGGAAGTCGCATTAGTCCTAGACACTGTAATAATATAATAAGAAGCATAATTTCAGGTAAATAAAAAAGGAGGAATATAACATGAGCTATAGTATTTATAATACAACTATATCAAAGAGATGTAAAGATAATAACACAATAGTAATAACAGTGACAAACTATAATAATGATGTTCTTATAGCTATGGATATTAATACTGTTGGTAAAACGGTAAATCTTACACACGCAACTAAATCTGGAGCGGACTTATGGATGGATCATTCTAAGATAGTTATGGATATGGTAAGATATTTGGTTATGAACAAGAGACATTCTTCTATAACTATGATTCCAGAAATCATATTACAAACAGCTGCAGCTGAAATAGAACTAGATTTATATGGTCCTAAAATGCACGATCCAAATAAAGATGTAGATAATCCTACAATGCAAAATAATGATAATCATAGTGAAATATATAGTGGTGACATATGGGATCAAATGTATAAAGAATCTGGAGATGTATATGATAAATCATATAAGTCGTGGAATACATGGCGTAAAAAGTAATATAACATATATAAGTGGGAGGATTGAAAAATGACTAAATTTAAAAGGAATATTACAGAATTAGAGAAGACTTATTCTACATGGTTTAACAGCTTCCAATTTACAGGATTTCTTAATGAAAGACTTCTTAGCACATCTGATAGAGATTTCTGGAAAGCTATGTTTAATGATATATTTACAGACTATTATACATCTTCTATATACGAAGGAGTTATAGTAGCATATAAAGAAATACCTTATAGCGAAGCAGTGTTACAAAACGCAATATTGCTTACTAATAATGATGATGATATATATAAGCCTACACAAGATGTCTATGCTTCATTATATCCTCATAATGTAAAAATTTATCGTTGCTTATTCGCTATATCTCCAGTAAACAGTCCATCTGCTAAAGTAGGATCTCAATTATATAACACACTTAATATACTTAAAAGGGATAATAATGGACACTTTATTGGACAGTATGCTGACTGGACACCTGTAAATAAAGTATTAGATTTCTTCGAACTACAACTGTCTATGCATGAATTTAATATAGAGAAGCTTAAGAATGAAGAAACTCTACTTGCACAGCAACCAGTAACCATTATAGTTCCTATACCAGAGCGTACTGGATATTATAACATAAATGGACAAGATAGAAGGCCTCTACTAGGAGAAACATTCTATCATAATAAGACTATTTATGGACAAATAAAATTTATATTTAAACAAAGATCAAGACGTTCTTTTAGGAAATGGGCAGCACACTTTGCAGTAGGAATATATACTAAAAATAACTATAATAAAGAGATATTCTATATAAAGTTCTTTAAAGAACAATTTGTAAATCCACTTCTAGTTTTTGACGAACATGAGGCGGAAGAGCTTGTAAAACATGTATTGCGTTCTGATATAAGTGAGAAGACTAGGGAAATACTTCTTAATACTTATGAATGCTATCTTCTAGAAATAGATCTAGTGCGTACTAAGTTTAAGAATAAAATACCCACTATAGT
>ERZ773079.1423-NODE-1423-length-14335-cov-15.403431_pt1 | contig 14335 bp, 9 predicted proteins | sample MGYA00511355_ERZ773079 | MGnify/ENA primary metagenome ERZ773079 (study PRJEB29015, sample SAMEA2737979) | human oral metagenome | biome: human oral; feature: human-associated habitat; material: dental | place: China | collected 2117 ... | reverse complement strand
GCGCGGGCGGGACGCTCAGGGAGTGCGCGAGGGCCTGCGGGGTGTGCCTGAGCACGTCCTGGTTCATGCGAATGAGGCTCTGCGAGGTCATGGGCCGCGCCCTTGCGCCGTTCAGGAGCGGGCCCACCGTCTCCTGCCAGGTCGACGGCACGTACCTCGACGAGTCGCTGACCGGCAACCGGTCCAGGTCGGCGGCGGGGATGCCACGGGAGCCGCACCGCTGCGGCGGCGCCGTGCGCGAGCGCGGCATATCGAATCTCAAGGTGTGCGTGGTCTGCGGGGCCAACGACCTCGGCGACGAGTTCTGCGAGGTCGCGGACCGGGGCCGGCCGACCGACGAGGCGCTCGGGTCGGCCCTGGGGGCCGTGGGCGAGGGAACGTCCGTCTCGACCGACGGCCTCCGTGGGTACGCCCGGGTGCTCCCCAGGCTCGGCGTGTCGCGCCACGACGCGACGCCCGCGCGGGAGGCCGTGCGCGGCGAGCTCGGCATGGTGAACGCGATGCACGCGAGGCTCAAGGGCTTCCTGGCGCGCTTCAGGGGGGTCTCGACGAGGAGGCTCGGCCACTACCTCGACTGGTTCCTGTGGGACGAGCAGACGAGGAGGTCGGACGCCGACAGGGCGGACACCCTGTCGGGCCAGGCGGCGACGGGGAGCTACGACAACACGCGGTTCGCCCTCGCGAGGGAGCCGCAGCCCCTCTGGTCCTACTGGGAGGATAAGCTGGCCGTGTCAACGGTGGTCTAACAGAGAGTTGTTTTATGTTTCCGCTGATCAGGGATTTACTCCCCGGCAACCTGTTACCATTCCAACACTTGCGCGTGCTAAAGTGGAACTTGGTACTGAGTTCCAGGTGAGTCCCGGTTTTGGGACGATTTCTCGATGTCGAGAATAAATAAATCAAGTGGTCAGACGACTCGTTGAGTTCATGGGTGCTTGAATATCAACGATAGAGTGGGAATAGCTGCTGGCAGCTTTAAAGCCGAATTTATTGGTGCGATTTTCTGCAAATCTCAATAAACCACACCCATAACTGCTATGATGAGCCCGGTTGAAAGGAGCCCATCGTGCAGGTATACCGTCGTGAGAAATACCTTAAGGCCATTCGTGGCTTCTATCACGACGAGGGGATGATCAAAGTGATCATGGGCGTACGCCGCTGCGGCAAGTCATGCCTGATGCGCTCTATTGCAGACGAGCTTGTCGAATCCGGGGTGCCCGAATCCGCCATCGTCTTCATCGACCTAGACGCTCGAGGTAATAGGAGCGTGAAAACGCCCGATAGGCTCGAAGCCCTTATAGACTCCTCCACGCCAGCCCGGGCGGGGGGCACGAAATACCTCTTTGTCGACGAGATACAAAACGTCGAGGGCTTTGAAGATCTCATCAACGGCTATCGGACCGATGGCGGATGGTCCATCTTCATCACCGGCTCCAACTCCTACCTCCTCTCGGGAGAGCTCGCCACAAAGCTGACCGGCCGCTATCTCGAGTTCGACGTGTTCACGCTCGATTTCGCCGAATACCTTGGTATGAAACGGTTCCTCGGCAAGCCCGTCAACCAGAAGCTCTCACTCGAATTCTCCGAGTATCTGGCGCTCGGGGGCTTCCCAAAGGCCGTCGAGTATGACGCGGAGGACGAGAGGCGCATCTATATCCGCAACGTGATACAGGAGATTTTCGAGAAGGACGTGAAACGCTCGAACAAGATCAAAAACGTCTCGGTCTTCAACGCCGTCCGCGATTACCTCATCAATAACTTCGGGTCACCTACGAGCCTCAAGAACTTGCTTGCGCACTTCAACGACGTGGAGAAGGTACCGATCAAGCGCGAGACCCTAAACAGATATATACAGATTCTCGTCGACGCAAAGATTCTCTACCGTTGCTCGAGATTCGACCTGAAGTCACGTAGATCGCTCTCGCGCGACGAAAAGTACTACCTTGCCGACCTGGGATTTTACTTCGCAACGAACACCGATGCGAGGATAAGCTATGGCCCCGCCCTGGAAAACATCACGTACCTGTACCTTAGAAGCCTCGGGTACGTGCTCAGCGTCGGGCGCATCGGCGAGTTAGAGTGCGATTTCATAGCACGAAGGAGCTTCGGGGAGTATCGCTACATTCAGATTGCGATGACTATCGCAGAGCGCAGTACCGAGGATAGAGAGTATCGCCCATTCGAGAAGATACGCGACTCGTACCCCCGCTACCTGTTCACCTTGGACCCATTGCCTCAAATGCGGGATGGGGTGCGGCATCTGAACCTTATGGAATTCATCGCTCAAGGCGATGATCTTGGCTAAGGCATCGATGCACCTATAACGAGCTTTATAGAGAGGCTTCGTGAGTTCGTGTGGGCAGGTGGTTGCGTCACCGTCCCGGCAGCGCGGGCCTCAGGTCCGAGCGCCTTGGCATCACGGGGGCCATGGGGCCATCGACGTCGTGGGACCCGTGGCCTCGCCTGGTCGCACGGGCAGCCGGGGGAACACAGGAGTGTACACAGATCGGCTAAAACGGTCTCTCGGCGCCGTTTTGGGGCATTCGTGTACACTGTTGCGACGCGAGGGTCGCTCGAGCTGCGCCGCGAGCCGCGTCGGGTGGCACGAATGCCTCAGCCACCATGGCGTGTCGGCGGCGCCCCTCGGTGGCCACCTCTCGCTTGGTCGGGAAGACAGGTTCTGCGTGAGTGGCGCCGACGCCCGTCGCGCTAGGTCAGCCCTACGTAAATGGGACGACGTCGCTCCCGTGCTCGCACGTGCCCGGAAGGCGGGGGTCGCATGCGCCTTGACCGAGACCGGCCGGCGCCCCTCGGACCCCGCCCAGTCTGACCTGGCATTCTCCGTCACACGGGAGGCCGTCACGAACGCCCTGCGCCATGGTCAGGCCTCCTCGATCGTCATCGCATGGGACCATCGGGTTGACGGGTCGCTCGCCCTTTCCGTTCGCGATGACGACGCACCCGAAGGGATCACCTCGGATCCTGAGGATGACGCGCACCTCACCCCTGCAACCGCCGGCACGGGCCTCACGCGCCTCGAACGTCGCGTACGTGGCGCGGGAGGAACGTTCTTTGCCGGACCCTCCGAGGGCAGTTGGACGCTGAGGGCGAACATCCCCGCGTCCACATCCGCCGGCGTCAGTCCGGTCGAAGGGGGACGGTTATGATATCGGTGATGGTCGTCGACGACCAGCGCTACGAGAGGCTTGGACTCGCGCTGATGCTCAAGGGCGCCGAGGGCATACGCATCGTCGCGCAGGCGGAAAACGGCCGCGAGGCGGTGGACGCGCTCGCCGCCGCTTCAGGCGACGAGATGCCGGACGTGGTGCTCATGGACGTGCGGATGCCCATGATGGACGGCATCGACGCCACCCGCATCATCACGCGGGCGCATCCAGGCGTCAAGGTGCTTGTGCTCACGACCTATGACCAAGATGACTACGCGCTCGGCGGACTGTCCGCCGGCGCGTCGGGGTTCCTGCTCAAGGACGTCACCTCAGCAGAGCTCGCCGACGCGGTACGTGCCGTCGCCTCCGGCGACGCCGTGCTCACGCCAAGGATCACGCGCAAGGTACTGGGAAGATGCTTTCCCTCCTCCCCACTGGCGTCCCCAAGGGGCAGTGCGCCTACGCACAAGGGGAGCTTCTCGTCGCTCACCCCGCGCGAGGCCGAGGTCGCCTCCCTCGTCGCCGACGGTTTCTCGAACGCCGAGATAGCCGAACGACTCGTCGTGGAGCCAGCGAGCGTACGCAGGTACGTGAGCAGGATCCTGGCCAAGACCGGCCTGCGGGACCGCGTGCAGGTGGCCGTCGCATGGGTCAGGGCCAAGATGTAGGCGCGTGAGCCATGGTTTTGGGGGGAGGGGACGGCGATCACGATGGCATCCTCCCCAAGATGGAGACGCGTGAGCCGGTTTTGAGGAGGTCCCTGGATGGGGTGCGGGCGGCAAGGGCGACTTTGCGTACATCCGTGCCTGCGCGGCACTCTCGCCATAGCCGTCAGGGTACGGCCCCGACCGCCTCAGCCCAAACACCATTCGAGCTTGCTGCGGCAACCTCCTTGTCCGCTTCACAGCAGCCCACAGTCTGTATGCGGGCAAACTTTTGGATGACCGTTTCGCTCTTGAGGACAGGTATCCGTACTCTTGGGTACGATACCCTTGAGTACGGTACTCAAGGGTACAGATACGCCAGAGAGGCATGACCGGAAGGGGACTATGTTCGTCGCACGCGAAAGGGAGCTCACGGCGCTCGAGCGCATGTACAAGAGGGATGGCTTCCAGATGGCGGTCATCTACGGGCGGCGGCGCGTGGGCAAGACCACCCTCATCGACGAGTTTGTCAAGGACAAGAGGGTGCTCTACTTCACTGCCCAGCAGAAGACGTCGCACCAGAACCTTGAGCTCCTTAGCGCCGCCACCTACGCGGCGTTCTCGCTGCCCGCAACGCTCCCCGCCTTCGCGTCCTGGAACGACGCCTTGAGGTTCGTCGTCGAGAGGGTCGGGAAGGAACCCCCCGACACACCGCTCGTCATCGTCTTCGACGAGTTCCCCTACGCGGCCGAGGCCGACCCGTCGCTTCCGTCGGCCTTGCAGGCAACGATTGACCACGGCCTCAAGCAGACAGATACGAAGCTGATCCTCTGCGGGAGCAACGAGGGCTTTATGGAGAGCAGGGTGCTCGGCAGCAAGAGCCCACTCTACGGTCGGCGGACGATGCAGATGAGGCTCAACCCCTTTGACTACCTCGATGCCGCCCGCATGCTCCCAGGCGTGCCCCCCGAGGAGCTTGTCATATACTATGCGACCTTCGGCGGGACTCCCTACTATCTCTCGCAGGTCGACCTCTCCAGGACCTACGAGGAGAACGTGCGGGAGCTGTTCTTCGACAGGCTCGGTTTGCTCTATGAGGAGCCCCTCATGCTGCTGCGCCAAGAGCTCCATGAGCCGGCACGATACAACTCGATCCTCGATGCCGTGGGATCCGGCAACACCACCCCATCGAGGATCGCGAAACGGGCGGGTGTGAACCCGAACTCCGTCGGCAAGTACCTGAAGACACTTTCCGTCCTCGGGATCATCGAGAAGGTCTCGCCTCTCGGGAACGGCCCCACCTCGAAGAGCTCGGCCTATCGCCTGAAGGATCCCCTCTTTGCCTACTGGTACCGATTCGTAAGCAGGTATCTTGGGACGATCGAGAAGGGTGCGGGTGCGGCGGCGTCCTCCTACGCCAGCTCGGGACAGGCGCTCTCGACGTACGTCGGCAAGCAGTTCGAGGACGTCTGCCTGCAGTGGGTCCAACGAGAGAGCATCGCCGGGAGACTCCCGTTCTCCGCACTCGAGTTCGGGCAGTGGTGGGGCACCGACCCCGACGCGCACGAGGAGACGGACATCGACATCGTCGCCATGAACAGGGTGGAGCGGGAGCTCCTTGTCGGCGAGTGCAAGTGGCGCAACTCCTTCAACGAGACCGCAGCCATCAAGGCGCTCGAGCACCGCTCGACACTCCTCAAAGGCTTCAGCAGACGTCACTTCGTCCTGTTCACCAAGAGGGAGACGAGCGCTGCAACAAGAAGGGCTGCGGCAGACAGGGCGGACCTTTGCCTCGTCACGCTCGACGAGCTGTATGCCGGGCTCAATAGATAATCTCTGAAATGCTTTTCACCTGGAAGATGGCGCCATCGTCAATGGGAACGGCAATGCTCTTGGCCATCATCATATTTGAGGACCGGGGACAAAGGAACGTACACAGATCGGCGAAAATGAGCTCTCGGTACCAGTTTGGAGCGTTTGTGCACACTATTGTGGCACGAGCTGCGTCTGGTGGCACGAGCGCCTCAACCACCATGGTGCGCCGGCGGCACCGATGGAGTCCTGCGCAAGCGGGGCACATACGGCGCACGGAAAGAAGACAGCCATGCGTAGCATGCGCCCACCCGGCTCATTTCTGAGACCTCGTGAGCTCGTGTGGGTGAGTAGTCGCGTCGTCGCCCCGGCAGCGCGGGCCTCAGGGCCGAGTACCTTGGCATCACGGGAGCCATGAGACCGTCAATGTCATGGAAGCCGTGGCCCCGCCCGGTCGCGGTTCTTATTGAACCAAGGCTGTGGTTAACCCTACTCTGATACGGCACAGCAACTCTCTACCCCTACGTCAGCCAATACGGAGAACATGGGGGTCGCCCGACGAGCAGCGCGATCGGACCGTCGGAGCGGCGGGCTTCGTACATCAACGCAAGCCACGTCAAGCACAGCCGCATGGGAGATAGGGAAGGCGGTCGAGTCAGCCCTCCTGCGCGAGCAGAACACCGCCATCCCCCCTCTTCTCCCTCCTCGACTGCATCATCGCCCCTCACCAGCACAAGTGTCCCTGCGCAAAACTTAATGTTTCCATATACGCATTCGCTTCATCCTTAACATAGGAGTCGCCCTCCATAGCGAAGGGGAGAAGGAAACGATGCTGAACGAGTTGACGAGTAGCGATCTGTTTCATACGTACTACAAAGAATGGATAGCCGTCTACAAGGAGGACGCGGTGAGGCAGGTGACACTCAACAAGTACAAGCTTGCACTCGGCTGGATCGAGAGGCTGGCGCCTGACCTCACGTTGGAGAACCTAGACCGACTCGCCTACCAGCGTATACTCAACGAGTACGCGAAGGAGCACGAACGCCAGACGACCATGGACTTCTGTCACCTGCTCAAGGGCGCGGTGCTGGACGCCGTTGACGAGGGGCTTGTCCCCCGGGACCCGACGAGGAAGGCCATCATCAAGGGCAAGGCCCCACGACCGAAGAAGAGCCGCTATCTCAACCAGTTCGAGCTGCACAAGCTACTCGCAGGCCTCAATCTCGGCCAAAAGATCAGTTGGGAGTGGTTCATCCTGCTCGTGGCCAAGACAGGACTGCGGTTCTCCGAAGCACTAGCGATCACCCCTGTGGACTTTGACTTCACCAAACAGACACTCTCGGTGAGCAAGACGTGGGACTACAAGAACGGCGGCGGCTTCGTCCCGACCAAGAACAGGTCGTCAGTGCGAAAGGTACAGATCGACTGGCAGCTGATCGTGCAGTTCTCGGTGCTCATCAAGGACCTCCCCGAAAGTGAGCCAATGTTCGTAAAGCAGGGCAAGAAAGTGTATAACTCGACGGCGAACAACGTGCTCGCAAGACTCTGCAAGGAGGCGGGCGTCCCCGTGATCTCCATCCACGGACTTAGACACACCCACGCCTCGTTGTTGCTGTTCGCGGGCGTATCGATTGCGAGTGTAGCCAAACGGTTAGGACACGCCAGCATGAACACGACAGAGAAGACATACCTGCACATAATCCAAGAGCTGGAAAACAAGGACGTTGACTTGGTGATGCGCTCGCTCACCAGCCTTATCTAATCATCAGCGTAAGTCACTGAGGGCGACTCTCGCTGATGAAGGGCGATGAGGGAGTCGAGGCGGGAGAAGAGGGCGCCGACGGCGCGCTGCTCAGCCTCGCTGGACGGCACCGTAAGCTCGGTATCGAAAAAGTCCGACGGTGCGATGTTGAGAAGCCCGTGGTTCCTCGCGCCCTCCGCTGCAATCGCCTGCACGCCCTTGTACCAGCGGTCAGTCTCGTAGTACGTGACGAGGAATTGCGGGTTGATGCCCAGCGCTTCGAAAACGATGTATAGTGTCGATACACAGCCCTTTTCATATCTTTCGAGCCTCTTGACGGCACCCCATGGACTGTCGCCCGACGTGCTCTTGTTGTAGGCAAACTCACCTTTGTGAAGTAGGTAATAGCCGCTCAAATCGGAGCTTGCCACGCGGTTATTGAAGAACTCCGTCTGGTCGACAAGGCCATACTGCGCCGATATAGTCAGGGGCAATTGCGACTCAAGGTTTTCGTTCTTTCGAGTGACCCGGCGAGTGATGTCGCCCAGCTTACGCTGTTCCCAAGCGTGTTATCCTACACGTCGATCCCGCCCTGTATCACAAACTCACGCAGGAGCTTGTCGAGCTTCATGTTCACCTGAAACGGCAGAACCGGCCCTTTGCTCTTCTCGGCGAAATGGGCTGCGGCTCTCTTCTTGTCGCACGTGGCCACAAGCGCCTCGAACCTCCCGTACTCGTTGATGGTGTCTTCGCTGGGATGGCGCGCCATCAGGTCACGCAACTTGTCCGCATTCACGCCCGTAGCGGCGACCAGGGCCTCCACCTGTGAGTTCCTTCCCTGCTGCTGGAAGTCATTGATGTAGTCGAGGAAGGTCTTGCCAGGAATGACCTCGAGCTCGCCGCGCTGCGCCGCATGAATCACCAGCTCGGCGAAGCGCTGCTGCTCCTGTGTGAGCGTAGCGAACGAACCATGCAGAAGACTGAGTGTCGCCTGAGCCTCCTCGCCCTCGTCGATCTGCTTCAGCCACTTGGCAAAGTTCTCGTTCATGTAGTCGGCGTCAATGCGCCCGGTGTCAATCTCGGTTAGGTAGCCATCGATCTCGAAGGGCACGTCGGTTGGTCCATCTCCACCATCGTCTTCCTGAAAGAGTTCCTTATAGCGCAGGGCAAGCACCAGGTAGACCTGTTGGTCTAGCGCCGACTTGACGGTCGCCGCCCCGTCTTCGCACTCGAACGCATACGAGTCCTTGTCCCACGAGAAGCCCTGCACCTTAGCCGCCTCGATGTAGTCCGAGAGCTGCTTGAACAGCTTTGCGAATTGGGCACGCGCAGCATTTGGGTCCGGCAGGCGCGCGAAGCCCTCCACCCCGTAGGCAGAGAACAGTGCACTGATGTCAGCGTAGCACTGGTTGATATGCTCCAAGTTAGCCTCCAGCTTGTCCACGAACAGGCCGAAGGGACGATCACCCGAGTACAGGCGTACCGCATCGTCTACATTGCGTTTCATAATGTGCGGGTAGCGATAGTACTTGATGATGCCAAAGGGCTTGTCGGGGCCAAAGAGCCGATTCGTGCGGCTAAACGCCTGGATCAGGCCCTCATACTCCAGGACCTTGTCCAGGTAGAGCGTGCTCACCCACTTGGAGTCAAAGCCCGTGAGCATCTGGTTCACCACGATCAGCAGGTCGAGCCTCTTGTCGGGATGGCGCTCTATGCCAACGTAGGGCCTCTTGTGGGCCAATCTCGCCGCAACGTCCTTCTTGAATCGCGCGTGCGTGGGGATGGTGTAGTCCTTGCCCGGATAGAGCTTGGCGTAACCATCTAGGATCTCTACCAAGCCCTCCTCCTTGAAAATGGTGCCCGTGGGGTTGTCGGGGTTGTCATTTCCGATGTTGGGGTCAAAGAGTGCGGTCACCTTGAGCTGCGGTGCCTCGTCGCGAAACATCCGATAGTAGGTGATAGCCTGGGGAATGCTCGCTGTAGCAAGTATCGCGTGGAACTTTCCGCCCTGCGAGAGGGTCGCCCAGTTGTCCACGATGTCGGCAAGCACCATGCGAAAGTGCTCAGGGCTGCCCTCGCCGTCCGGTCCGGAGTACTGACTCTCTGGGACGTAGTCCTCTACACCCTTGTCGCAACCGCCGCTGGGCCTGCGCGCACCTGCCATGGGCACCTCATTCATGAAGTGCAGGTAGACCTTCTTTTTCTTGGGATCGGCGAGCGCCATGGACTGGCTATCCGCGCGCGCCTTCTCCAGGGCGACCTCCCGCCTCACGTCCTTGTCCTTATACGTACACACCATGTATGGGTCAAAGGCGAGCACGTTGTGGTCACGGATACCGTCGGCGATACTGTAGCGGTGCAGCTCGTCACCGAACACGTCCATGGTCGTGTTCATCTTCTTCTGGTTTTCGTCCTGGATGGGCGTACCCGTGAAGCCAAAAAACATGGCCGTGGGAAACGTGCGACGGACAGTCTGCATCATGTCTCCGAAGGTCGAGCGATGGCATTCGTCCACGATGAAGACGATGTGCTTCTCGCGCACACGCTCCAAGTCGGCTGCGGTCATGCCACCGTCGTGCTCGTGGATGTTGCTCATCTTCTGGATGGAGGTCACAATCAGCGTATCTGCCGGGTTATCGCTCTTGAGGCGGGAGCGCAGCACATCGGTGTCCTGCGTAGCCTGAACCGTGGTCGAGTCATTGGCGAAGTTGCGATACTCGTCGAGCGATTGGGTGCCCAGCTCGATGCGATCCACCAGAAACACCACCTTGTTGGCGTCCTTTGAGTCAGCGATGAGCTGGGCCGACTTGAAGCTCGTCATCGTCTTGCCACTGCCCGTGGTGTGCCAGACGTAGCCGCCGCGCGCCCCACGCTTATCCCAGCTTGCGCGCCGTACGCGGTCTGATATGGCAGCGGCGGCATAGTACTGGTAGCTGCGCATCACCTTGAGCGTCGCATCCCTCTCGTCGGCCACGGAGTAGAAGCCTATGAGCTGGTGCGCCATGGGTATGAAGAGCAGCGTGGCAATGACGCGTTGCCACTCATTTATGGGCTCGTTGTTGAAGTCGGCCCAGTGGAAGCGGTAGAGCGAGAAGTCGCCGTCTTTGCCGGGGTTGGCAAAGTACACCGTCTCGGCGGGCTCCATGGCCACGAAGATTTGCACGAGCGAGAAGAGCCCGGTGAACACGCCCTCGTGGGCGTACTTCTCTATCTGGTTGCATGCCTGGGAGACGGGCACGCCACTGCGCTTGAGCTCGATGTGGATGAGCGGCATGCCGTTGATGAGAAGGGTCAGGTCGCCACGGCGATCGTTGAGTCGAGCAGAACTCGCCTTGAAGGTGGGCTGCTCGGCAATCTGGTAGACGCTCCTACCGCTAGCGATGTCGCGACGGTCGTATATGTACAGGCTCACCTCGCGGTTGAAGTGCGCTACGTCATCGGGGTTGTCGCGGGTGATGGAGATGGTCCCCCCGTTGATAAAGCCGTTGAGCCTCATGGGCGTACGCAGCTTCGCGACCTGCTCCAGGATCTGCTGCATCTCGCCCTGGGTGAGTGGGCATCCGTTCAGCCGCCTGTCCCCCTTGTTGTTCTCGTAGAGGATGTGCGCCCAGTTGTCCAAGAGGCCCTGCTCGGTGGGTTGGCGCAGCACGCCGCCCTTCCAGCCGTGGTCTTGGAGACAAGAGACCACAGCCGCCTCGAACTCAGCCTCAGAGGTAAAGATGTCAGCCATCACTCGCCCTTCCCGCTGTCAATATTCAGGTAATAGCGGCTCTCGTTCGCCTTTCCCCGCAAAGAGACCAGGCCGACTCCCGTAAGCTTCTTCATCGTCCTCTGCACGGTTCGCAACGAGACTCCCAAACTGTCAGACAAGTCGGCCGTCCGAGTTGGGCCGTCAGTCGCGAGCTGCCCGAGAATGCCCCGGTCCCTTGCGGAAAGCGCGTCCCACGCCTCCGTGAGGCGATGGCCAAAATCCGGGTACGTCGCGCCAAGTCGCGCCAAGTCGCGCCAAGTCGCGCCAAGTCGCGTCAGTACGGCACCGTCCCTGTCATCTGCGTGAACATGAGTCGCGATATCACCAGGATCTGACTGTTGCACGCCAATCCTCATCACACGATTCTCAGGGGCGGTAAACACTATCTGCAGGCTGTTCCCCACCATGCGGTACAGGGGCGACTCGACGCCATCGATCTTGCAGGCGCTGAAGATCCGCTGCACGCCACGACCCCATCTCTCGATGAGGCCAGCCAAGAAGAAGACGTGCGCGATCTTGGGGTTGTGTGGCTCTGACTCATGAAAGCCCAATAGGTCGTCCACCGTCCAGCCTTCCGGGAGTATGCATGCGTTGCCGATCTGCAGGCAGTCATCACAGACGCGAATCTGTATCGGTGAAGTCGAGGCATAGTTTCTGTGAACGACAGCGTTGACCACGGCCTCGCGTACCGCCGCGCGCGGAAACGGAAACCGCTCCACGCGATGCGCCCCATCATAGTCGATCCTCGCCCGCAAGTACTTGGCATAGAGCAGATCGAGCGTCTTGTCGACCTGCTCTATGATGGGTCCTCCCACCTCATCCTGAAAGAGGATTTCCGATCCGTCGAAGTAGCCGACTTTCACGAAGCAGCTGGAAAACACAGCCATGGGATCTGGATGGAACAGCAGCACTGCAGCGTTGGTGCACCGGCCACCCTCCAGCAGGTGCAGGCTCCGCAGCAGCGACTCTGCGTCATCGCCTGCAACGTCATCGGGCATGCGACCCCCGCCTCGCGCCTCTCCCAAAAAGGAGTCCATGGCCTTTCGACTCAGGTCCTGCACCCGCACGTTCGGCACGGGCACGCTGTCCCAGGTCCGTCCCCGTCTGCGCAGAAGGAAGGTATCGAGGCCGACGCCTCGCAAAAGCTGGTTCGTGGCGCCGGACCGCAGGTAGTAGCGTCCCTTGCAGTTGATGGGAAAATCCTGCGGCTCGATGCTTATCTCGAGAAACTCCCTGCCGTTTTCCCTATGAAGCTGCACATAGGGGATGATCCCGAGTGCGGCGATGGCCTTGTTGGGGATATCCTCAAGCAGACGGTCAGCGTTCTTGACCCCCACCACCTCACCGTCATCGGCAATGCCTACGTAGATGGTGCCGCCACGGGCATTGGCAAACCCACAGAGCCACTGCAGGTACTCATCGCGCCAGACCGCCTTGTACTCGATATCCTGGTTCTCCATTCCCGACCCCCTCACACGAGCATATTATCGAGTAGTGACTTTATGACAGTCTTGAGCGCGTCCGGCTTACGCTGATGAAGGGCGATGAGGGAGTCGAGGCCATCGAACAGCTCTCCGATCGCCATCTGTTCCCTTGGGAATAAAGGCATTGAGACATCGATCTGAGAGAATTGCTCAAACTTGAGAGCCAGTGTGTCCTTTGAATTCCCCTGTGAGACTCTCTGATAATGAGAGAGCATTTCGGGCCGCTTTAGGAGCCTTGCGAAGAATCTTGAATCTACTCCCCCCATGGGCCGAGCCACCACATAAGCTGGGCTTACGATGCCTCTGTAGATACTTGAATCTACAGCACCCTGCCACATGCGCATACTGTTGTAGACAATATCTCCGGGATGCACAACTTTGTAGTTTGCGATGCTTGCTCCTGGGTTAGTCGTGCGATCGGACTCGGAGGCAGGATAAATGCCACCCCTCACACTGACCGATAGAATCTCCAGCTCAGATGATCGATCATCACTCTCAACAAAGAGCTCCCCCAGCTTACGCTGTTCCCAAGCGTGTGTTCTACGAGGATGGGTCACGATGTCCTCCCACCGCGAACAGGCCATAGGGCAGCGCAACACACGTGAGCATAACCACCAAGCCCCTCTCATATCACAATTTCCAGCTGCGATGCAATCAGCCTCTTTGTTCCCCTTCCCACCAACGGGGCGCTGCCGCAAATCATAGCCCGACCCATGACACATGAGCGTCCATACGGGGCGCTGAGCGTCACGGCTACCCCCACGAGGGAACACAAAACTGCATTTATAGTAGTGACGCGTAAAGCTACATGCAAACTCATTCGAGTTGAGACGCCTGAGATGATCGCCCCTCCAAGGCCGAGCAACGCTTGTATGGATACCCCTCTGACGGAAGAAAGAGTGCGTCTACCGACCATCTTGGGGACCTTCACCGCGCATCCTTGCGGCGGTCTTACCACGATTGCGCAGCGGACGCAACCCCCGACCCATAGGAGATGGCAACAGCAGGGACAGGCACCTCGTCGCCAAATCACAGCGATGACTGGCGGAGCATGGAGACTCCTCATGTAGGCGTCTTCCGGAGGAAGACCACCCAGATGTCCCGGACTTACCGAGCTTGCGCCACCTCGCGGTCTGCATGACTCCCTACCCACCAAGATGGCCAGCCTGCACCAGGCCGGCATTGATGGGCACCGAGGGGTCGCACGGCGCAGCGATCCTAGCAAAGATGGACACGAGGGCGCCCATGTCACGGTCCTCGGCCGCCAGACGGCTCGCCTCGTCATTCTCCGCACCGGTAACGTCCCTCCAGTCGAGATCGTAACCCGCATGATGGCAGATGAGGGTCCAGAGCAGCCGTTGCGTTCGCCCGTTGCCCTCGCGAAAGGGGTGCACGAAGTTGTAGTTGTCATAGTGGTAGGCCATGCGGCTAGGGAACCGCCTAGAAGCCAGGCCCACAAGGAAGTCGTCCTTCTCCAGCTCGCTGCGCGCCCATGCGATGCCCATCGGTATGTTCGCGGAAGGCAGGAAGAACTGCGCCCCCTCGCCCGCCTTGCGAATCTCGATGGTCCTGACCTCCCCCGCCCAGTCGTACACGTCCCGAAACAACCAGCGGTGAATGCACCTCAGATCATCGAGCGTGCCCGTCGGCTCCAAGGGGAGCTCCCTCAAGAACTCGCTCATGCGCATCGCGACGAGCTCGCCCTCTGCGTTGCGCAGCTCGTCCCACGTCCCCGC
>ERZ773079.1414-NODE-1414-length-14402-cov-12.102879_pt1 | contig 14402 bp, 10 predicted proteins | sample MGYA00511355_ERZ773079 | MGnify/ENA primary metagenome ERZ773079 (study PRJEB29015, sample SAMEA2737979) | human oral metagenome | biome: human oral; feature: human-associated habitat; material: dental | place: China | collected 2117 ... | reverse complement strand
CCATCGTCATCGGGCAGGCCTGCGAGTTCGACTACTCCGGCACCCAGGCCTGCCGAGTCCTGCGCAGCGAGGGGATCCGCGTCGTCCTGGTCAACTCCAACCCGGCGACGATCATGACCGACCCGGACGTCGCCGATGCCACCTACATCGAGCCGATCACCCCCGAGGTCCTGACCACCATCATCGCCAAGGAGCGCCCGGATGCCCTCCTGCCCACCCTGGGCGGGCAGACGGCCCTCAACGCCGCCATGAGTTTGGTCGAGCGGGGTGTGCTCGAGGAGTATGACGTCGAGCTCATCGGTGCCTCCGCCGCGGCCATCAACGCCGGGGAGGACCGCGACGAGTTCAAGGACGTCGTCGAGCGCTGTGGCGCCGAGGTCGCTCGTAGCGTCATCGCCCACAGCATGGACGAGTGCCGCGCCGGAGTGGATGCCCTGGGCGGCTACCCGGTCGTCGTGCGCCCCTCCTTCACGATGGGCGGTCTGGGTAGCGGCGTCGCCTTCAATGACGCCGATCTGCGCCGCATCGCCGGCGCCGGTCTGGCCGCCTCACGCACCACCGAGGTCCTCCTGGAGGAGTCGATCCTGGGCTGGAAGGAGTACGAGCTCGAGCTCATGCGCGACACCGCCGACAACGTGGTGGTCGTGTGCTCCATCGAGAACGTTGACCCCGTGGGAGTGCACACCGGCGACTCCATCACCGTGGCCCCCGCCCTGACCCTCACCGACCGCGAGCTCCAGCGGCTGCGGGACATCGGCATCGCCGTCATCCGGGAGGTCGGGGTCGATACCGGCGGCTGCAACATCCAGTTCGCCGTCGACCCGGCCACCGGCAGGATCATCGTCATCGAGATGAACCCGCGCGTCTCGAGGTCCTCAGCCCTGGCATCCAAGGCCACCGGATTCCCGATCGCCAAGATCGCCGCACGCCTGGCCGTGGGGTACACGCTCGACGAGATCCCCAACGACATCACCGGCTCCACCCCGGCCTCCTTCGAGCCGACTCTGGACTACGTAGTCGTCAAGGTCCCGCGCTTCGCCTTTGAGAAGTTCCGGGGCGCTGACCCCAGGCTCACCACCACCATGAAGTCGGTGGGCGAGGCCATGGCGATCGGCCGCTCCTACACCGAGGCCCTCCAGAAGGCCTTGCGCTCCCTGGACAAGAAGGGATCCGTCTTCCACTGGGACGGACCGGCCCCCAACCAGCAGCAGACCGCCGAGCTGCTGGAGTCCATCGCCGTGCCCACCGAGCACCGGCTGGTTGACCTCCAGCAGGCCGTACGCGGCGGAGCCACGATTGCTCAGCTTCACGAGGCCACCCGCATCGACCCCTGGTTCCTGGACCAGATGCTGCTTCTTGAGGAGGTGGCCCAGGAGGTCAAGGACGCATCGGCGCTCACTCCGGACGTCCTGGCCCGGGCCAAACGTCACGGCTTCTCCGACGTCCAGGTCGCAGCCCTGCGCGGCATCAGCGAGGACACGGTACGAGAGGTCCGCCATGCCTTCGGCCTGCGGCCCGTCTACAAGACCGTGGACACCTGCGCCGCCGAGTTCGCCTCACGCACCCCCTACCTCTACTCCAGCTATGACCTGGAGACCGAGGTGGCATCCCGCGAGCGTGAGGCCGTCATCATCCTGGGCTCGGGACCCAACCGGATCGGCCAGGGCATCGAGTTCGACTACTCCTGTGTTCACGCCGCGATGGCGCTGTCCGATCGCTACGAGACCGTCATGGTCAACTGCAACCCCGAGACCGTCTCCACCGACTACGACATCTCCGACCGGCTCTACTTCGAGCCCCTGACCTTCGAGGACGTCATCGAGATCTACGAGGCTGAGCTGGCGGCCGGACCCGTGGCCGGTGTCATTGTCCAGCTCGGTGGCCAGACACCGCTGTCTCTGGCGGCCAGGCTGGCCGAGGCCGGGGTGCCGATCCTGGGGACAAGCCCCGAGGCGATCGACGCCGCCGAGGACCGCGAGGCCTTCGGCGTCGTTCTGCAGCGCGCCGACCTGCCCGCACCGGCGCACGGCACCGCTCTGAGCGACGAGCAGGCGCGCTCGGTCGCCCAGGGCATTGGCTATCCGGTCCTGGTGCGCCCCAGCTACGTGCTCGGCGGCCGCGGTATGGAGATCGTCTACGACGCCCAGGGACTCGACGACTATCTCCAGCGCGCCGGTCTTGAGCCCGGAGGCGTCTACGGGACCGGGCCGCTGCTCATCGACCGTTTTCTCGACGACGCCATCGAGATCGATGTCGACGCCCTGTACGACGGCAGCGCGCTGTTCCTCGGCGGGGTCATGGAGCACATCGAGGAGGCCGGTATCCACTCCGGTGACTCCGCCTGCGTCATGCCGCCCATGACCCTGTCCGACACGGAGATCGCTCGCATCCGACGCTCCACTGAGGCGATCGCCAGAGGGGTGGGCGTGCGGGGGCTGCTCAACATCCAGTTCGCCCTGGTCTCCGATGTTCTCTACGTCATCGAGGCCAACCCCAGAGCATCGCGCACAGTCCCCTTCGTCTCGAAGGCATCCGGCGTGCAGCTCGCCAAAGCGGCGGCCCTCATCATGACAGGGGAGACGATCGCCTCGCTCAGGCGCTCCGGCCACCTGCCCGAGGCCGACGCCGCCGTTACCGATCCCGATGACCCGATCGCCGTCAAGGAGGCGGTCCTACCCTTCAAACGATTCCGCACCACCGAGGGGCGCGTGGTCGACACGATCCTGGGACCGGAGATGCGTTCCACCGGAGAGGTCATGGGCTACGACGTCGACTTCCCCCGAGCCTTCGCCAAGTCCCAGGCCGGTGCCTACGGTGGCCTACCAGGAGAGGGCACGCTGTTCGTCTCGGTAGCCGACAGGGACAAGCGAGCCATCATCCTGCCGGTCGCCCGGCTCGCAGAGCTGGGCTTCACGGTCCTGGCCACCACCGGGACCGCACAGGTACTGCGCCGCAACGGGATTGACGCCATGGCGGTACGCAAGATCAGTCAGGGGGTTGGCGCCCACGGCGAGCAGACGATCGCCGGACTCATCGAGTCCGGAGCCATCGACATGGTTGTCAACACCCCCAAGGGCCAGGGAGCCCGTGCCGACGGGTACTCCATCCGCGCGGCCACCACCGGCGCCGACCGTCCCATCATCACCACCGTCCAACAGCTCCAGGCGGCGGTCCAGGCCCTCGAGGCCCAGCTGCGCGGTCCCTTCCAGGTTCGCAGCCTCCAGGAGCACATCGCCGCCCGCCGATCCCGACGAGGCTCGGCTCCCGAGACCCACCCCGTCACCCCTGTTGAAGACAAGGAGACTCGATGAGTCCCGCAGCCTCTTACCAGCCCAGTCGTACCAGACGCCCCTTCGGCTCCCGTCTGGCCGACGCCATGGATGACCACGGCCCCCTGTGCGTCGGCATCGACCCTCACCCGAACCTGCTCGAGGCCTGGGGGCTGGCCGACTCGGCCGCGGGGCTGCGGGACTTCGCCCTGCGCACCATTGACGCGGTCGGAGGACACGTGGCCGCCGTCAAGCCGCAGTCCGCCTTCTTCGAGCGTCACGGCAGCGCCGGCATCGCGGTCCTTGAGGAGACCCTGGCGGCCCTACGCGACGTCGGCACCCTGTCCGTTCTCGACGTCAAGCGCGGGGACATCGGTTCCACCATGGTCGGCTACGCCCAGGCCTACCTGTCCGACGGCGCTCCTCTGGCCGCAGACTCCATCACCGTCTCGCCCTACCTGGGCTACGGGTCCCTCACTCCTGCGCTCAACCTCGCCGAGGCCAGCGGCCGGGGCGTCTTCGTCCTGGCCCTGACCTCCAATCCGGAAGGAGCCGGGGTCCAGCACGCCGTCAACGGCGACCAGGCCGTGGCCGCCGGCATCGTGGAGGGCGTGACCGCGTCCAACGCACAGGCCAGTGGTGAGGGCCGGCTCGGCTGCATCGGGCTGGTCATCGGAGCCACCATCGGCGGGGCCGTCTCTGACCTGGGAATCGACCTGCAGCGCGCCAACGGTCCGTTGCTGGCGCCCGGGGTCGGTGCCCAGGGAGCAGGGCCCGCCGAGCTGGAAGCCGTTTTCGGGGCGGCGCGCCGTCAGGTCCTGGCCTCCACCTCACGCGGGGTTCTCAAAGCGGGCCCCTCCATTGAGGCACTGCGAAAAGCCGCGTCGGCGTTTTCCTACGAGGCTGCAACAGCCCTTCGCTGAGCCTCACGGTACTGTAGCCCGTCTCGAGTTCGGGGTGTGTGTGGAAGCACGAAGTAGGTTGTGGAATATGGGCTCCTGCGAATGCGAGTGCACGTGACCCGACTTATGCTCGTGGTGCGGGTCACTGGTATACGACCGGGAGGAGACACACCATGACGCTTCCAACGCTGACACCCGAGCAAAGGGCTCAGGCACTGGAGAAGGCGGCTGCTGCGCGATCGCAGCGTGCCCGTATCAAGTCCGAGCTCAAGAGCGGGGAGCTCAAGCTCTCCGAGTTCTTCACCGCCTCAGAGACAGATGATGTCCTGGGCAAGATGAAGGTCAGGGCACTGCTCGTCTCACTGCCACGTGTGGGGACCACAACAGCTGACGCCATCCTTGCCGATGTGCATATCGCCGAGTCCCGGCGGGTGCGCGGACTGGGGGCGAATCAGAGGGCGGCGCTGGTGGAGCGCTTCGGTTAGGCCATCCACTCGGACGCAGGGTCGTGCCGGCAGGTCCCGATGGACCATGATGTGGCCATGACCGACGTTGCTGCCACAGACCCCTCCGTTCCTGCTCTCGCCCGCCTCACCGTTCTGGCCGGTCCCACCGCGGTGGGCAAGGGCACTGTTGTCGCGGAGCTGCGCAGACGCCATCCCAACCTGTTCGTCTCGATCTCGGCCACCACCCGTCAACCTCGTCCCGGTGAGGTCGACGGCGTGCACTACCACTTCGTCAGCGACGAGGACTTCGACTCGCTCGTCGCCAGCGGCCAGATGCTGGAGTGGGCCCTGGTCCACGGCGTGCATCGCTACGGCACTCCCCGCGGCCCGGTTCAGGATCGGCTCAATGCCGGATGCCCTGCACTGTTGGAGATCGACCTGGCCGGCGCCCGACAGGTGCGCCGGGCGATGCCTGAGGCCCGCCTCGTCTTCCTCGCGCCACCGAGCTGGGACGAGCTCGTCCGCAGGCTCATCGGACGCGGTACCGAAGATGCCCAAGAGCGGGAACGGCGCCTGACCACGGCACGCACCGAGCTGGACGCGGCCGGCGAATTCGACCACGTTGTCATCAATGACACCGTGGCGAGCGCCACCGCGGAACTGGAGAGACTCATGGGATTGAGCAGTTAGAATAACGTGGCTCTGAACTATCGAGATTGAACCGGAGGCATGCACATGCTCGGAACCTCTCCCCAGCCCGAGGGCATCACCAACCCGCCGATCGACGACCTTCTGGAGAAGGTCGACTCCAAGTACGGGCTCGTGGTGGAGGCCGCCAAGCGCGCCCGCCAGATCAACACCTACACCCAGCAGCTCGAGGACAACCAGTTCGAGTTCTTCGGTCCGTTGGTCGACTCCGAGGTCGGTGAGAAGTCTTTGGGCATCGCTCTGCGTGAGATCGCCGAGGACAAGCTCGAGGTCATTCCCGGGGACGTGGCCCGCGCCCGCCGCGCCGAGGCCGAGGAGGCTCGTCGGGCCGCCGAGGCCGACATGTTCAGCGATATCTCGCTGGATTCTCCGGTCTCCCTTGAGGATGGCGAGACTCCCACCAGCCTCGACGACATCCAGTTCTGAGCCGGGCTCGCCATGGACGAGCCGTACACCGCTGTGTGTCAACGCGCCGTGACCGCCCTCGAGCGGCCACGGCGCGTCGTTGTCGGCGTGGCCGGGTCGATCGCCGCCTACAAGGCCCCCTTTGTCGTTCGACTGCTGCGTCAGGCCGGGCACGAGGTCAAGGTGGTGGCCACCGAGTCGGCGCTGAGGTTCATCGGTGCTCCGGCGCTTGCGGCGGTCAGCGGCCGGACGGTATCCACCGGGGTCTTCGACGACCCGGCTGCGGTCGAGCACGTGGCCGTGGCCGAGTGGGCCGAGCTCGTCGTGGTCGCTCCGGCCTCGGCGGACCTGCTGGCGCGGGTGCGGGCAGGACGGGCCGACGACATGCTCACCGCGACGATACTGACCTGCCAGGCCCCCATCGTCCTGGCGCCGGCGATGCACACCCAGATGTGGGTCAACCCCGCCACCCGGGAGAACGTGGCCGTGCTGCGCGAGCGCGGTCTGACGGTGATCGAACCGAACAGTGGGCGCCTGACCGGCAAGGACTCCGGTGTGGGACGGATGCCCGATCCCGAGTTGATCGTGTCGCAGGCCCTGGCTGCCGTGACACAGCCCGCCGCCGGGGGCGCGGCAGCGCAGGACGCCTCGGGGAAGGGCGACAAGCGACTGGAAGGGCGGCACCTCGTCATCTCGGCCGGCGGGACACGCGAACCCATCGATCCGGTGAGGTATCTCGGAAATCGCTCCTCAGGGCGCCAGGGCTGCGCACTGGCGGCGGCGGCCGTCGAGCAGGGAGCCCGCGTCACGCTGGTGCAGGCACACGTGGCCTGCGACCTGCTCAACGCCCTGCCTGCGGAGGTGACCGTTGTTGCTGCCGGTACCGCCTCGGACATGCTCCGAGCCGTGCGCGAGAGCGCCCGCAACGCCGACGCCGTCATCATGGCAGCAGCTGTCGCCGACTACCGGCCCGTCACCGTGGCCGCCAGCAAGCTCAAGAAGCAGGTGCCCGCCGGATCGGATCACCTCAGCGAACCGGTCATGTCCATTGAGCTCACCACCAACCCGGACATCCTGGCCGGGCTGGTGAGCGACCCGCCTCGGCCCGGCCAGATCGTCGTCGGATTCGCCGCCGAGACCGGGGACGAGAACGGTGACGTGCTCTTCCACGGCAGGGCCAAGGCCCGCCGCAAAGGGGCTCACCTTCTGGCGGTCAACGCGGTGGGGGAGGAGCTCGGCTTCGGAGACGTTCCCAATGCCGTCGTCGTTTTGGATGCCCACGGCACGGAAGTGGCACGGGGACAGGGCAGCAAGATGGAGGTCGCCCGTCTTCTCATCTCCCTGACCGCTGACCTGGTAGACGCGGCCTGACGCCCGCTTTGCGCATTTTCGTGGGTAACGCCACGACGGATCAGTTCTTGCGGTGACTACGATGGGCAGGTGAGTTCCTCCTTGCGTCTGTTCACGTCCGAGTCGGTCACCGAAGGACACCCGGACAAGATCTGCGACCGTGTCTCAGATGCGATTCTCGACGCCATCCTCGAGCAGGACCCCACCGCACGCGTCGCGGTTGAGACGATGGTGACGACCGGCCTGGTGCACGTGGCCGGCGAAGTCACCACGGAGAGGGCCTACGTCGAGATCCCCGAGATCGTTCGCCAGGAGATCTCCGCCATCGGCTACACCTCCTCAGACGTCTGCTTCGACGCCCGTTCCTGCGGTGTGTCGGTGTCGATCGGGCAGCAGTCCGCGGATATCGCGGCCGGAGTCGACAAGTCGCTTGAGGCCCGCCAGGATGACACGGATATCGATCCTCTCGACCTGCAGGGCGCAGGCGACCAGGGGCTTATGTTCGGCTACGCCTGTGACGACACCGCGGCCCTCATGCCGCTGCCCATCCATCTGGCGCATCGTCTGGCGGAGCGTCTGGCCGTCGTGCGCAAGCAGGGCATCGTCCCGGGACTGCGCCCCGATGGCAAGACGCAGGTGACGATCGGCTATGACGGCCAGCGCCCGGTGAGTCTGGACAACCTGGTCATCTCCACCCAGCACGATGCGGACCGCACTCGTACCTGGCTCACCGACGCTCTGCGCACGGAGGTCATCGAGCCGGTGCTGGCCGCCGAGGCCGAGGCCGGCACCGATCTCGACACCGCCGACACCGAGGTCCTCATCAATCCTTCGGGACAGTTCATCATCGGCGGTCCGGCAGGTGACGCGGGGCTGACGGGACGCAAGATCATCGTCGACACCTACGGCGGAATGGCCCGTCACGGCGGGGGCGCCTTCTCCGGCAAGGATCCCTCGAAGGTGGACCGTTCCGCCAGCTACGCCATGCGCTGGGTCGCCAAGAACGTCGTCGCAGCGGGACTGGCCAGACGGTGTGAGATTCAGGTGGCCTACGCCATTGGCTCCGCCCACCCCGTGGGCGTCTATGTGGAGACATTCGGGACGGCAACGGTTTCTGAGGAGCGCATCATGAAGGCTGTCAACGAGGTCTTCGACCTCCGTCCGGCCGCGATCGTGCGCGACCTCGATCTGCTGCGTCCCATCTACCGTGCCACCAGCTCCTACGGCCACTTCGGGCGCCCCGGCTTCAGCTGGGAGGCCACCGACCGCGTCGAGGCGCTGCGCCAGGCTGTCTGAGTCCCCTGTACTCAGGTCGGGAGACTTCCGAGGGCTTGTATGGCAACCGACTACGACGACGCTGCTTCTGCCTCCGGGCAGTCCGAGGGGCCCGGGCGTGGTCATGGGGTGAGCGGGCAGGGCGAGCTGCTGGAGCTGCCGGAGCCCGGTCAGCGCACGGTGACCGTGGCCGGAGTCCATGACCCCGTGGCCAGGGTTCTCCTGGACTCCCCAGTGCCGCACCTCGACCGCACCTTCGACTACCTGGTGCCCGCGGCGCTGGCGCAGCAGGCCCTTCCCGGCACCCGGGTCATGGTTCGATTCGGCGAGCAGGAGATGCGCGGATGGATCTGGGAGCGGGGGGCCACGACAACCCATATCGGCCGGCTGACTGCTCTGCGCCGAGTGGTCTCCGACCTCCCGGTCCTTCCGGAGGGCTCACGCCGTCTCATTGAGGCTGTCGCCTCCCGCTGCTGCGGGACACGCTCCGACGTCATCCGTCTTGCGGTTCCGGCCAGGCACGCCACGACTGAGAAGGTCGAGAGGGACAAGGCTCCCCTCGACCTTCCCACCTGGGAGCCGCCGTCCTCGAGCGAGCCCAGCTGGCGCCCTTACGACGGCGGTGAGGAGTACCTGAACCGGTTGGCCCACGGTGAGGCTCCACGCGCGGTCTGGTCCGCACTGCCGGCGCAGTTGCGGCCGCCCGAAGCACGTTCGTCGTGCGACGACGGTCGGTCCGCCCCGGTAGTTGAGCCGTGGCAGGTGTGCCTGGCCCGGGCCGTCCAGGCTACTTTGGCGAGCTCTCGCAGCGCTGTCATCGTGGTGGCGACAACTCATCAGGCTGAGACCCTCGCTGCCCGGCTCAGGCGCGACCTGGAGGGGGAACCGGTGGTGGTGCTCTCGGCCGAGCATGGGCCCTCACGCCGTTATCGGGCGTTTATGGCTCTGCTGCTGGGGCGAGCCCGGGTGGTTGTTGGCACCAGGTCGGCGGCCTTCGCCCCGGTGCACCGGCTCGGGCTGGCGGCCATCTGGGACGACGGGGACAACCGGCTGGAGGAGCCTCACGCCCCCTACAGCCATACGCGCACGGTCCTCGCCCTGCGCTCGACGTTGGAGAGAGCCGGCCTGCTCATCGGAGGATTCACTCGCTCCGTGGAAGCGCAATCGCTCGTCGAACAGGGATGGTGTCAGAGCCTGGCAGCTTCCCGACACGTTGTGCGCGCCGTGGTGCCTCGCGTAGCGGCTCCTGGCCCGGCTGAGCTGGACCGGGAGGGCGCTTCCGGAGCGGCCCGCATCCCGTCACTCGCCCATCGAGCACTGCGGCGCGCCCTGCAGGACGGACCAGTGCTCGTTCAGGTGCCGCGCGCCGGGTACGCACCGTTGGTGGCCTGTGCCCAGTGTCGCTCTGCTGCTCACTGTTCCGTCTGCGGAGGCCCGTTGGCGATGGACCATCGAGGTCGCACCTCCTGCCGCTGGTGTGCTCGTACGGTGGGGCAGTGGGACTGCCCCGAGTGCGGCGGCCATGGACTGAGGATGGCGACGGTCGGTTCCACGCGCACGGGGGAGGAGCTGGGGCGGGCCTTTCCCGGTGTCCCCGTAGTGGTCTCAGGAGCGAGGGAGGCCCACGGCGTCGTGGACCAGGTCGACAACACGCCACGCCTCGTCGTGGCCACACCCGGAGCAGAGCCGGTGGCCGAGGGCGGATACCGGGCCGTCCTGCTGCTCGACGGCGGCGCACTGTCCTCACGCCCCGACCTGGGGGCAGGAGGTGAAGCACTGCGCCAGTGGTCGAATGCAGTGGCGCTGGCGGCGCCGTCGGCCCGCGTCATTCTCCTGGGCGGCCCGGATCCGGTCGCGGCGCAGGCCCTCGTGAGATGGGACCAGGCGGGCTTCGCGCGCAGAGACCTACTGGAGCGAGCTGACCTGCACCTTCCACCCGCATGGCGAGTGGCACGCCTGGACGGCCCGGTAGGCGGTGTGGAGACCCTCCTGGCGCAGGCCGAAGCCGATGGTTTTGAGGTACTGGGTCCGGTGGCCCCACCACCCGTTCGCGGTCAGGTGCCCTCCGGCATGGCCAGAGCCCTGGTGCGCGCTCCGCTGTCACGCGGCAAGGCACTTGCCACCATGCTCGGGGTAAGGCTGCGTGACCGCTCTGCCCGGCGCGAGGAGCTGGTGCGTGTTGAGCTCGATCCCACCCGTTTGTGGTGAGAAAGCCTGGAAGAACTGACGAGGAGTGAGACCAGCCGGCAGGGCCCTAGCCTGCGGAGCTACTCGACGTGACCGTGGCGGGCCGGGTCGTATGAGCGGTAGGGGTCGAAGTGGAGCGCGCCGTGGCACCTGGCGCCTGGAAGGGCGGCATGCCGCGGGCCAGGGAGATGAGATCCGTCAGTAGTCCTGCTGCGGTCGACTTGACGTTCCACCCCTCGCTGAGGGCGGTGACGGCCGCACCGTCAACGATGGCGATGACCATCTCCGGCTCGAGCGGGCTGTCGAGCTGGCGCAGCACACGACGCAGGGCGGCATTGAGACGTTGCCGTCCCTGGCGGTAGGCGTGTTTGACCGGTGACGCCTGGCTGGCTGAGATGAGCTGAAGATAGTGCCCGAAGTAGGCGCCATGGGCGGGAAGGGTCGCCTGTAGGATGAACCGCACCCGCTGGGAGAGGTCTGGAACACCTTTGAAGGCCTCCACCCGGTCGGCGACATCCTCCGCGCGGGAGGCCCACAGTCCAATATTGACCAGCCCCGCTTGATGGAGGAGATCCTCCAAGCCGTCGAAGTAATAGGTTGTCGCGGACAAGGAGCACCCGGCTCGCTTGGCGACACTGCGATGGCTGACTGCGGAAGGGCCGGACTCACGGATGATGGCGGCCGCGGCTTCGATGATGGCCTGACGCCGGCCCTCACCGCGCGGTGTCACTCGCGATTCTGCTCGAGAGCCTGCGGGTACAGAGGCGTCACTACTTGCCGCCTCTCCAGCAGCATCTGCGTCGGTACTAGCCATGCTCATCATCTTACGATGATAACGCGTTGATGTCCGTAACAAGACGGTGATAATGGCCTCGTAAAGAAGCGGCCTATATTCGACCTGTCACCACATGCTCTCAGTGAGCCACTCGAGCTCAGGACTGAGCCTGATCCTCAGTCAGCTCCGACCCATGAATCATACGAGAGCGGAGGATTGCCACCATGGCGATCATCGCGATCACCGTGAGATAGACCGCCGGCGCCAGGGAAGAGCCGGTGACCTTGATGAGCCAGGTGACAATGAACGGTGTCGTCCCACCAAGAAGCGCGTTGGCCCCGTTGAAGGACAGGGCGAAACCCGAGTAGCGCACGTTGGTCGGAAAGGACTCCGCCAGGAAGGTGGCCAGTGTTCCATCATTAGCAGTCAGAGCTATAGCGAAGACAATCTCGCACAGGATCACCACTGCAAGCATGCCCGCGGCCTTCATCATGACTACGAACAACGGGATGGTGAGAACGATGAATGCGACGCAAGCGGCGATGAGCATCCGTCGGCGTCCGAAGGAGTCCGACAGGTGCCCCATGAGGAAGATCGCCGCAATGTACACGACCAGCATCACAGAGGTCGCCAAGGTGGAGGTGTCCTGGGAGAACCCGAGCTCTTCATGGACATATGTCGGCATATACGTGAGAAGCATATAGAACGCAACTGCATTGAGGCAGGAGACTCCGAAGGTGATGAGTGTCTCACGCAGGTGGTCGTGCAGCAGCAGGCGCAGCGGCTCGGACCAGCTGGCGGTCTTCTGCTCCTGCGGCATCTCTGCCCGCATCTCCTGATATGCGGGGGAGTCCTCCAGATGCACCCGGATGTAGCGGCCGATGAGTCCCAATGGCCCTGCCAGGAGGAAGGGGACTCGCCACCCCCAGGTGTTGATTGCGTTGTCACTCAGGACTGTGAACATCCCCGTGACCGTGAGAGAGCCGGCAAGTAGACCACAAGCGGTGGAGGCGGGAACCAGAGACGTGTATATCCCGCGGCGCGACGGAGGGGCATACTCTGCCAGGAAGGTTCCAGCGCCTGCATACTCGCCTGAGGCGGAGAACCCCTGAATCATTCGCAGGACAAGCAGGCCAATGGCACTTGCCATTCCGATAACCGAGTATGTAGGAAGAAGTCCGATAAAGAATGTCGACCCGGACATGATGAGAATCGACCAGGACAGTGCCCAGCGGCGTCCCCAACGGTCACCCCAGGCCCCCCATACAACAGCTCCGATAGGGCGCAAAATGAATGACATCGCGAATACTGCATATGTCGAGAGAAGCTGCACCGATTTGTCCGCCTCTGGGAAGAAGGCGTAACCAATGACGGTGACCAGGTATCCGTACGAGGCATAGTCGAACCACTCAATGAAGTTGCCAATGAAGCTCGCTTTTGCTGCGCGCCTCAATGCGAGACTTCGTTCTGAATTCGGGCGATGGCCGTTCGTGCTTCCTGAGTGGACGGTATTCATAACCTATGGCTCCGGCTCGGTGGATGTCGACGATGACGTGATAATGCTCCTGAAGAGACGTTGATGATTATACATGTGATCCTGTCCGCCTGCAGGAAGTTGACTCAGGCAGACAGGATCACATGATCATCAGGCCATGGAGGGGCGCGACTTTCGAGAAACGGCATCCACGACGATCGGGGCGAGGCCCCCGCCAACAATGAGCAGTCCTCCGATGATTCCCATAGGACTGAGTTGCTCTTTCCAGATGAGAAGACTGCACACAATGACGACTGCACACTCCCAGTAAGAGATCGTCGAGTACTCCACTGCAGGCAGGTTGCGCCCTGCAACAACCAAGAATCCCAGTGCGAAGAGGCCGCAGACGAGGAAGAGGACCACTGCCCACATCCAGTTGCCGGCCGTGAAGGAGGCGACCCCATGCCAAGGACGCAAGACAATGGACATCGCCAGCGTCGCGCAGGAGGCCCAGAAGAAGTTCCAGACACCGCGGACAACTGAATCGACATCCTTGCGGTACCCATAGAAGAACAGGGCCAGGCCATAGAAGACACCTGACAAGAGTCCTAAAAGGTCTCCCAGGCTCTTCTGTGGAAACTTAGGATTCCCGGTTGACAGATCCAGTCCGAAAGTCAGGCTCCCGTTCTTGATGTCGATGATGCCAATGGTCGGCAGCATGCCTAAGAACACAAGGGACAGGAAGACTCCAGAGAGCACACTGATCTTCTCTTTTCGGAAGATACGTGCGAGCAACGCACAGAACAGGGGTCCAGTGTAGATGAGGAAGACGGCATTGGTCATGGTCGTCATCAATGTCGAGGAGATGTAGCAGCCCAGGGACAGGCCGATGCTCACTCCTCCCAGGATCACGGTGGTACTCAAACGGGTGCGGCGGAACAGGCCAACCTTCCGGGCGAAGACGAGGATGAGGATGAATCCGAGCAGTCCGACGCTCATGCGCCCAAAGGCCAGGAACGATCCGATGACGGACTTGTCGGCATGAGCGAGGCCGGCGGTCGCGCCGCGACTGATGGTGCCGACGAGCCCCATCCCGGTGGCGGAGAGAAGCATGGCAATGGCGCCAAGCTTCTTGTTCATCACGTACTCTGTGACAGAGGATTCAGCGGACGAAGTCTGTGACATGGCAGTTTTGTCTCCTGAGTTCCCCCGGCATGCACAGCAGATCGGCATCATTGCCAGATCTCACGCGGTCAGTTCGGCCGCAGCCAGTTCAACGGAGCGTCCGACGGCCGCGCTGCGAAGAGCAGAGCCGGGAACGGTGCGGGGCGGCAGCCCGATCCATGAGCCGCCGCCCCGCACCCCTAGAGAATCAGACCAGAGTCGGGTCAGCGACCTGGTTGGGGAAGTAGTCCTCGCAGCCACCCTCGCGGTAGACGTCCGCGGTCGCGCAGTGGAGACCACCGCCGAAGGCGTAGGCGTCACGGAAGGGAACCGGGATGACGTTCATGCCCAGCTTGTCCATCTGCTCCATCTGGTGGACCTCGCTGGCCTCAACACACACGGTCTTGTGGTCGATGACGAGGCAGTTCATGGACAGCCAGACGGAGG
>ERZ773079.1413-NODE-1413-length-14405-cov-83.826063_pt1 | contig 14405 bp, 9 predicted proteins | sample MGYA00511355_ERZ773079 | MGnify/ENA primary metagenome ERZ773079 (study PRJEB29015, sample SAMEA2737979) | human oral metagenome | biome: human oral; feature: human-associated habitat; material: dental | place: China | collected 2117 ... | reverse complement strand
TCGCCCGGAATGGACGGAGCCCGGCCCGGCCCGGCCCGCGGCTCCCATTCGGCCCCTTCCGCGCCCCGGTCTCCCGCCGTCGGCGCGCCGGCCCCCCGGGGCGCGCACGCGCGCATGCCCGTCGTCCGCCTCGTCTTCGACGACGGCGTCTCCCGCGACCTGTCGGGAACCCTCGTCGTGGGCAGGAACCCCTCCGTCGACCCCGCTCACCGCGGCGCTGAGCTCATGCCCATCGCCGACCGGCAGAAGTCCGTCTCCAAGACGCACGCGGCCCTCACCGCCACCCCTCAGGGTCTGCTGGTCGAAGACCTTCGATCGACTAACGGCACCGTCGTCATTTCGGCCGATGGCAACCCGGTGCCGGTCGCGCCGGGCTTCCCCATTTGGGCGACCGACGGCGCGAGCGTTCTGTTCGGAGGCCGAAGGGTGAAGGTGGTGATTCGATGACGCTGCGAGTCGTGGCCCGCACGGGGTTTGCGACCGACATCGGCATGCGTGCGCTCAACGAGGACAGCGCCCTGGCGGGCAGGTCCGTTTTCGTCGTGGCCGACGGCATGGGCGGGCATCTGGCGGGCGAGATCGCCTCGCGGACGGTGGTCGACGTGTTCTCGAGGCTGGACGGCAAGGAGTTCGTCAGCGCCTACGAGCTGGAGGGGGCGATCGCGCAGGCCGCCAGGCGCGTGGCCGGCCTGGCCAGCCAGAAGAGCCTGCCGGGCACGACCGTCACGGGGCTGGTCTTCGCCGACGAGGGAGGCTACCCCTGCGCGCGGGTCTTCAACATCGGCGATTCGCGCACGTACCACGTCTCGGGCAGGGCCTTCACCCAGGTGACGAGGGACCACTCCGAGGTGCAGGAGCTTCTCGACGCGGGGATCATCACCGAAGAGCAGTCTCTGACGTGGGAACGACGCAACGTCATCACCCGGGCGCTGGGAGGCTATTCGGGACCGGTCGTCGGGGCGGACGTCCATCTGGTCCCCCTTAATGCGGGAGACCGCTTCCTCCTGTGCTCCGACGGGCTGAGCGGCGTCGTGTCGGACACCGAGATTGGCGAGGTCGCCCGATACATGGAAGACTCGAACGAGACCGCTCAGACCCTCGTTCAGAAGGCGCTCGGAGCCGGGGGCTCCGACAACGTCACGGTGCTCGTGGTCGACATCGTCGATTGCAGCCCCCGATGGCCCGCGCTGGAGGTCGAGGGGGAGACGGCAACTTGCGATCGTCGGAACGTCGGCGACGACACGGTACCCAGGAAGGGCGATTAGGCGCATGTACATCGTTTCTGCTCGTGCAAGACCGGGTCGGCTTCTGGCCGCCGTCACGCCTCGGGGGGCGTTGACCGTGGCGGGCATGAACGCCGAGCGAGTGGAGTGGCTGTGGGGCGCCCTGCGCTCCGGCGCGTCCTTCGACCAGATGGTCGAAGGCCTGGGCTACGGGGCCCCGCCGCCTCAGGGCATGCCCGAGTTCGCGCTGCTCCTGTGCGAGGACGACTGCGTCCGGGCGGCCTTGCGCGGGCGGTTCCGCCTCCGCGACGTGGCGGGGAACATGATCGCCGCCGGCGCGAACGCGCCGACGTGGAACGAGATGCGCCTGACGAGCGTGCACGAGATCGTCGTCGACGCGGGGCCCGGCCCCGGCGACCAGTACGCCGAGGGCCTGCCCCTCGGCGACGGGATGCTCGGCCTGTCCTCCATACGCATCTCCTGCCTTCCGGGCCGCCCGGAGCCCCTTCCTCGCGCTGCGCAGGACGCGGGCGCCCTCGCCTCGCAGGCGGAGAGCGCCCCGGTCGGGTCCGCGCCCGCAGCGGGCTCCCTGGCCGGCGTCGCCGTCGGAGACGCCTCGATCGCCGATCCGATCCGGCGCGCCGCGGCGCATTCCGATTCCCCCGGGCCGCAGACGCATGGTCGCCCGGGGTCCGGCGAAGGCCGGGCCGCCGCGGCCGATGCGCCCGTCGGGGACGCAGCCTACGCGCACGCTCCGGCCGCCCAGGAGCGCCGATCCCACAGGGAGCTCCCCCTGCCCGCCGGAATCCTCCCGCCGGCCGGCGCCCTTCCGCACTCCGACGCCGCGCGGTCGGATCGGGAGCCCGCCGGGCCGACCGGGAATCGCGAAGGCGCCTCCGCGCCCGAAGGTCCCCAGCCCGAGGCGCATGAGCCCGCAGCCCGCCCCGAGGCCCGCGAGCCCGCCGAGACCGGCCCCGCCCCGCAAGCGCAGGAGTCCGCGTCCGATGCCGTCGACCGGCAGGAGCCCAGCCAGCCGGACGGCGACGGCCGGGCCGCGGAAGACGACGATCCCGCCGACGACCTCGAGCTCACCCGTCAGCCCTACGACGACTCCTTCCTCGACGCGGTGAACGTCCCCCGCCTCGAGAAGGTCGACACGGGTTCGACGGCCGCGGACTCCGATTTCTTCATCGACTCCGTCCCCAGCAGCCTGCGCGTGTCCCACGCCGCCGACCTGCCGGCCGAGCAGGAGGCATCCCGGGACGGCTCATCCCACAGCGAACCCCGGGAAGACGGCGATCCGCAGGACCGGGAAGACGGCGCACAGGGCCGAGAAGGCGATCCGCGCGGCGATGAAGAGGCCTCGCGTGAGCGCGGGAAGCGAGAGGACGGCTCATCCCCGGAGGCTTCGGGCTCTGCTCCGGCTCCGTCGGCGTCCGGGAAGGGGCCCGAAGCCTCCCAGCATCCGTCGCCGGAGCCCGTTCAGGCCTCCTCCCCGCGCTCCGAGCCATCCGCGCCCGCGGAGCCGGCCGAGCAAGCCCCCGAAGAGCCCGAGGAACGGGAGGACGCCGCCGACGGCCCCGCCTCTCCGCCGGCGAACGATCCCGCGGTCGCTGAAAGCCCCGCGACCGCCGAGAGCCCCGCATCCGGCGGCCCGGCGTCCGCCGAGAGCCCTGGCACCGGCGCCGCGTCCGGCGAAGGCCGGCCGTTCACCGTGCAGGGGGTGTCCAGCAAGTGGCCGGTGGTCGAGGACGAGCCCGAGCTCGTGGCCGGATACGTCTCCGCAGACGGCGACGCGCCGGGCGCCCTACCCGACTCGTCTGGCTCGGGCGGTGCGGACGGCTCCGGCCCCTCCGATCGAGACGGCGATTCCGGCGCCGACAGCCCGGCCGAGGCCGCCGGAGGGCGCAGGTCGCGCTCCGGCCCCCGTTTCCCCATGAGCAACGACGACGGTTCGGAGATCGTCTGGCCGTCCGGCGATTCCACCGATTCCGAAGCCTCTCAGCAGGGCGAGGCACCCGAGTCGGAGGATTCATCCGAGCCGGAGACCGGCTCGCGGGCAGGACAGGACGGAGAGGAGCTCGCCGACGCCGCCGACGCCGACGCGGAGGAACCTGCCCGCCCGGCCGCGGATCGGCGCTCTGTAGACGAGCCCGCCTCCAGGACGCCGGCGGAATCCGGCGGACCCGCCGAGACCTCGCCCCAAGCCCGCCGAGCCCGCCCCGAAGCAGGGCAGCCGGCCTCCGTAGGCTCCTCGCCGGCCGAGGCGGGCGCTCGCGATTCCGCCCCCTCGCCGGGCGACGCCCCCTCGAGCGGCGCCTCCGCGGCGCCCGCCGGCGGCTTCTCGGCCGGTGTGCCGTTGTGGGGCGGCGGCAACCGGGTCCTGACCGCGCAGGAGCCCGGCCAGGGGGGAGCCCACGACATCCCCACGGCGGTGGACCTGCCGGCCATCACCGGGCCGATCGGCCTCGACGAGCCGGCCTCCGGAGAGCCGGAAGAGTCGGATCCGTCGGCCTCTTCGGACCCGCTCGCGCGGCCCGGCGCCGGGGGCCCGAGTGGGAGTTCGAGCTCGGCGGCTTCCAGCTCGCCCTCTCCGGTCGAGCCCGCCGAGGCGATGACGGCCGCCTTCGAACCCGACGATCTGCTTCCCGCCGAGCCCAGCCCCGAGAGTCCGTCCGAGGCGTCCCCGCTCCCCTCCGGCGAGCCCTGGGCGGAGGGAGCGCTCGAATCCGGCTTCGACGAGGGTGCAGAAGAGGACGCTCTGGCCGACGAAGGCGACCATGACGGCGAGACGGTCATCTCCAGCAGGGCCCAGGAGCTGCGCGAGCAGATCTCCGGCGAGTCGGAGGAGGAATCCCCCGCCATGGTCCTGGCCCTGCTGTGCCACTACGGGCACATCAACCCGCCGCACGGCTCCTCGTGCCGCCTGTGCGGGGCGCCCATAGGCGGGGAGCCGAACTGGTATCCGCGCCCGGCCCTGGGCGAGATCTACGTCTCGACCGGTTTGCGCGTTCCCATCGACGCCGACATCATCATCGGGCGCAAGCCCACCTCGACTCCCGAGTCGGGGCGTCCGCACGCCCATCTCGTGCCGGTTCCCAGCCCCGACCAGCAGATCTCCCGCACCCACTGCGAAGTCCGCGTGGACGGGTGGGACGTGCGCCTGGTCGACCGCAACTCGAACAACGGCACCTACGTGCTGCGGCCCGGAGAGCGGCCCATCCGCATCCGGCCGACGGAGCCGTTCTTCGTCAGGGTCGGCGACGTCATCGACATCGGCGAGGGAGTGACGATCCAGATGCTCGGCCCGCAGGCAGGAGTGTGACGTGGCTCGTCGCCGTCCCGCTACACCTCCGAAGATCCCCAATGCGACGTACCTCTCATTCCTCGGATCCGGTGGTTTCGCGGACGTGTACCTCTACGAGCAGCAGATCCCCCGCCGCGAAGTGGCGATCAAGGTCCTGCGCCGCGGCGTGGCCGACGCCCAGAGGCAGTCCTTCCGCGCCGAGGCCAACCTGATGGCCCGCATGAGCTCGCACCCCTCGATCGTCTCCGTGTACGGTGCGGGTGAGGCCGGGGACGAGCGCATGTACCTCATCATGGAGTACTGCCCGCCCCCGCACCTGGGCGCCAGGCTGCGCCAGCAGCCGTTCACGGTCACGCACGCCCTGGAGATCGGCATTCAGATCGGCGGCGCGATCGAGACCCTGCACCGCGCGGGCATCGTCCACCGGGACATCAAGCCGTCCAACATCCTCATGACCCCGTTCCAGCGCCCCGTCCTCACCGATTTCGGGATCGCCACCCGCATCGGCAACGTCAGCCCGGCCGAGGGCTTCTCGGTTCCCTGGGCGCCGCCCGAGCAGGCGACGGGGGAGGGAGCGGCCGCCGTCACCGTGGACGTGTACTCCCTGGCGGCCACGGTGTACACGCTCCTGGCCGGGCGCCCGCCCTTCGAGGTCAAGGACGGAGACAACTCCGAGATCGCCGTCATCAACCGGGTGCTGCGGACCCCGGTCCCGCCGATGGGGCGCCACGACGTGCCCGAGGAGTTCGAGCGCGTCTTGACGATCGCCATGTCCAAGGACCCCCGCCAGCGATACGCCTCGGTGATCGACTTCGCCAGGGCTCTCCAGGCGATTCAGGCGGCGTTGCACCAGCGCCCGACCGATCTGGACGTCCTCGACGATCCCGCCTACGACAACCCGTCCAAATCCGGCGACGACGCCGACGCGACCCGCCAGGCGATCCGCACGATCGACCCGCTGCGGGACGACTCGACTCGCCTCTCCCCCCTGAGGGTGCTCGGACCGGTGCCCTCTCCCAACATCCGCGCCTTCCCCCCGGCTTCCGAGGCCCGCTCTTACGACGCGGCGGGCCAGCGGGCGCCGTTCGACTCGGCACTGCCGGGCGACGCGGGGGGTTCCCTCGGCGGGCCCGCCGAGGCGGAGACGGGACGGCGGGCACCGCGAAGCGGCGAGGCTCCGGGCTGGGGTCCAGCGTCTTCGGAGGGCGCCGTCCCGGACGCCCCGGACGCGCGCGCCGGCGGATTCCAGGAGAGCCCTCTGGGCGTCGTGGTCGTCCGGTTCCTCATCGCCGCCGCCGTTGTGCTCGCCATCGTCGTCGGCATCCTCTTCGCCCTGCGGCACGGCAAGGGCGGGACGGTCGGGCCGGCGACCTCGACGGGGGAGACGACGCCCAACGACGCAGGCGTCAACCACGTCAGCCAGGTCGTCGGGCTGCGCGGCGAGCTCATGGGGGACAAGGTCAAGTTCACGTGGAGCAACCCCGACCCCAAGCCCGGGGACAAATTCCTCTACGCGATGGACCAGATCTCCGGTGAGGGCCAGCTCAACGAGACGAAGGCGTCGAGCGTTACCGTCCCCAAGCAGTCTCTCCAGACGTGCTTGTCCGTGCGGGTGCACAGGAAGGGCGGGTCGGAGTCGCCTGCCACCAGGCAGTGCGTGAGCACTCCGTGACGCCTGGCCCTCCCGCCCGTTCCGCGTCGCGGCCCGGGCTGAAGCCCTAGCCGTCTCGCCTGCCTCGTCCGCCGTGGGCGGGGCTGCGAACACCCCGTGACGCGCAACCGGCTCGCTTCCTTCCCGGAAAGGGTAGGATTGCCGCGTGTACGCGGATGGATTCACGGCGGTGGGTCTTCTCCACGGCGGCGATCCGTCCGCAGCCAGGAGTTGTGCCGTCGGTCTGGCGTGTGGAAGGCTCAGCCGAGGGCGCCGCTCTCATCGAAAGGGAACGAAGCCACAGTCGGGTCGCAATACGTTAAGGAGTCGTGATGACTACAACCGCCGAAAACCCCACCGAAGAGGTCGATCAACCCGAGGTCTCCCCCGAGCCGGCCGGACTGGAGATTGAGTTTTGCGGCGAGATTTACAAGGTCGACCCCGGCAAGACCTTCACCATCGGACGCGTCGGATCTCTTGCCATCGACGACAATCCTTTCCTTCACAGGAACTTTCTCGTCATCGAATCCCATAATGGGCTGTGGTGGGTGACTAACGTGGGCTCGCGCATCGCCGTCACGGTGGCCGAAACCACGGGTATGCTCCAGTCGTGGATCGGGCCGGGCTCCCAGATCCCGCTCGTCGTCCACGATATGAGTCTCGTCTTCACCGCCGGGCCGACGACTTATGAGATCGATCTCACCGTTCCGGACACCATGTACGAGGTCTCCTCCACGGGCCGCGAGGAGGCGGGGGAGACGACGATCGGACAGGTCACGCTCACACCCAGCCAGCGTCTGCTCATCCTCGCCTTGGCCGAGAATTGGCTCAAGCGCGTAGGCACCGGGCCGTCGGACATCCCCAGGTCGGAGGAGGCCGCGTCGCGTCTGGGATGGACGCAGACCCGCTTCAACCGCAAGCTCGACAACGTGTGCGACAAGCTCGACCGCCTCGGCGTCAAAGGCCTGCGCGGCGGACAGGGCGTCCACGCGACGTACCGCCGCGCCCGCCTGGTCGAGTACGCGGTCGCCAGCCAGCTGGTCACCGTCGAGGATCTCCCCCTGCTCGACGAGGAATTCGAGGCCAATCGCCGGGCCAAAGCGGCTGAAGCCTCCTCCCGCGGCAAGAAGCGCTGATCAGGCCTTTCGCCGATCCCGCGGGGCCCGCCTGTTCGGCGGGCCCCGCGGCGCAGATGGGGGGTTGTGCTGCTCGCCATCCGGCCGGGCAGGGGCGAGGACAAGTAGATGGGGCCCACCATCCCGGTGGGCCCCATCTCATCTCCGGGTCCATTGGAGGCGCAGACCCTAGAGGTAGAGGCGTCGGCTGGGCAACCGGCAACCTCGCGCCCGCGTCATGATTGGAGGCTAACGTCGGGCGTTATCACACACGCGCAATCAACCGTGGCTGACTACGTTCCTAATACTACTCGATTTTTCCCGATGGTCAACATGGGGAGCGTTACCCGCAAGTCGCATGAGCAACTGAAAGCCGTCAATTCAACGGTTTCCCGCCCGTCGGCCCGCCGCACGCCAGTGGTTTGCCTTACTTTGTCCGAGGAGGAATTGTGCTCCGATCCCCGATATGCCATGGTTGGCTAACGGATTCGCAAAGGGGTGGTAAAGCGGTTCGCCTCGGATACGCTCTTCCCCACACTTTCCCGAAGAGCCTCCCGGCGCCGCCCGCGGTCCTCGCCGGGAGGGCGTCCGGACGTCTCCGGGGCGGCCGGGTCGGGTTCCAGTTCCGGCCCTGGAGCGACGGAACCACAGGCCTCTCCCCCGCGCCGCTCGTCCGCGCGAGGGGAGGGCGAGACTAGGAGGTTGACATGGACCGGCTGGCCACGATCTTCAAGGACGTGAACGATTGGACGACCCTTCACGTCCTCATCTGGATGCTCATAGGCGCTGGTCTATACTTCACGATCCGCATGCGCTTCGTCCAGATCCGCCTGTTCGGGCGGATGATCCGCCAGATCTTCGATTCTCGGACCAGCGACGGCGAGGGGATCTCCTCGTTTCAGGCCTTCGCCATCGGCATCGCCTCGCGCGTGGGCACCGGGAACATAGCGGGCGTTGCCATCGCCATCAAACTGGGGGGAGCCGGCGCCGTCTTCTGGATGTGGCTGGTCGCGTTCCTGGGAATGGCCAGCGCCTTCGTCGAGGCCGTGCTCGCCCAGCTGTTCAAGATCCGCTGGCCCGACGGCACGTTCCGCGGCGGCCCGGCCTTCTACATCCAGCGAGGCCTGGGGTCGCGCGCATGGGGCGTGGCCTTCGCCGTCTTCCTCATCTTCTCCTTCGGCATCTCCTACGAGATGGTTCAGGCCAACACGATCGCCGACACCCTCGACGAGCAGTACGGCATCGCCCCCTGGGCGACGGCGCTCGTCCTCCTGGCCCTCTGCGCGCCCATCCTCTACGGGGGGCTCAAGCGCGTGGCCAAGATCTCCGAATGGGTGGCGCCGCTGATGGCCATCGTCTACATCGGACTGGCGGTCGTCGTGGTGGCGATGAACCTCGACCGCGTCTACCCGACGTTCAAGGCGATCCTCGGCAGCGCCTTCGGCGCCCATGAGGTGATCGGCGGCTTGGCCGGGAGCATGGCCGCGGCCATGCTCAACGGGGTGCGCCGCGGCCTGTTCTCGAACGAGGCGGGGGAGGGTTCGGCCCCCAACGCCGCCTCGACCGCGCAGGTGACCCACCCGGCGAAGCAGGGGCTCATCCAGTCGATGGGCGTTTTCGTCGACACGATCCTCGTCTGCTCGGCCACGGCCTTCATGATCTTCAACGCGACTCCCGGGGCCCTGGACGGCTACTGGCGCCAGGAGGACCCCAAGGGGGCCAACATCACCATCACGGCGATCGAATCGCAGCTGGGCTCCTGGGTCGTCCCGGTCATGGTCGTGCTCATCTGCGTCTTCGCCGGATCCTCGCTCATCGGCAACTACGCCTACGCCGAGGTGAACGTCGACTTCCTCACCCGGGGCAGAAGCTGGGGGCCTCGGCTCCTCCAGACCGTGGCGGTCGCGTCCATAGTGACCGGCTCCCTGTCGAGCCTCAAGCTCGTGTGGAACTTCGCCGACATCACGATGACCGGCATGGCGCTCATCAACATCGTCGCCATCGTGCTGCTCGGCAGATGGGCCTTCGGGTGCCTGCGCGACTATGTCCAGGATCCCGAACGCCCCTTCGTGGCCACCGACAATGCGAACATGCCCGGTGCGCTGCCCACGGACATCTGGGTTCCCCGAGCCACGGCGCTCACCTAACGGATCGCACCGCAGGCCAGAGTGGGAGCCGCATCCCAAGGAGACCTCCACCTGCATCTTCCCGCAGTATCAACGCATATGGGCATCCCTACCCGCTGACGCAAGAGGTTGCCGTGGCATACCCACCACTAGGATCGGCAGGGAAAGACAGAGGAGGCCGTATTGAGAAGCGGACATGCCAGTCGGAGTCTGATGGCCGTGGTGCTTGCAACGGGGCTGGCCGCGTGTTCCCTGAATGCGTCGGCCCGGTCTCTGCGCGCCGCCTCATCGGAACCGACGGCCGGCCCCTCGGCGTCGCGTTCGGGAACCCCCGTCAAGGCCCACCGCGGGGACGCCGAACTGAAGAACGGCTATTTCAAGCTCTACACCGGCAAACACTGGATCGGCTTCCAAGCCCCCGACAGGTTCAAGCTCAACAAGGCCTCGAAAGACGGGGTCGACTACCAGACGCTCACATCGCCCTCCGATTCGAAGACCAATATAGTCTTCGCGCGCTCCAAGGTCGGCAGTCTACCGACGTCCGAAGAGCTGGTCGCCTCCCTGCCGAAGGCGAACGGCGCCGCCACCGCCCGCCCGGAGATCGCCGACATCGCGGGATTCAAGGCCGTCGCCGCGGCCGGGGCGCCCGATTCCGGCGGCTACACGGGGATGGTGATGTTCGTCGACTTCGACGGGGACATCTGGGGGATCACGGTCAACGCGCCGGACGACGCGACTCGGCAGAAGCTGACCGACGCGGTCAGGCAGATCAAGGCGGACCAGGCCGGCGCACCCTCGACGAGCGCGACGCCGAAGCCCTCCGTCAAACCCGAGTCCATCAAGGCCGCCGTCAACGGCGGCGCGTATTCGGTGACGGTCGAAGGGGCGACCCTCTCGATCGCCATCCCCAGCGGTTTCACGGAGCAGAGGTTCGACACGGCCGGCCTGGTGGGCGTCGGCGACTCCGCCGACAACGGGCGCAACATCAACTTCTGGATAGACCAGAGCGGGCTGACCGCCAAGGAGTCCGAGCTCCTCAAGCTGACGCGTGAGCAGACCTCGGCGAACGAAGTCGAGGAAGTGCGCAGCGTCCCGAGCGTCCCGTCCGTGGCGGGGCACAAGACGGCGGCCTGCGACATCCGGCGGAAGGACGGCAAGGTCTCGCGCCTGTACGTGGTGGACGTGAACGGCGTCGTGGTCCAGATCGCCGTCAACGAACCCAACGGGGCGGGAGGCCGTTTCGCGGAGATGGTGAAGACGGTTGAGAGCGCGACCTGATCGGCCCTCCGCATCGCGATCGCAGGCGGGGACGAGACGCGGGGCGGCCGGCCGCCCCGCGGGAGGAAGGCGCCTGCGCAGCGTGCTGACGGCCGTCGCCGTGTCCCTGGCGATGCTCGTCGTGGCGGCCTGCGGTTCTGGGACGGCCGAGAAGTCGCCGTCCTCCACGGGCGCGGCCAGCCCGACGCGGGCCTGGCGGGTGACCTCCGGCACCGAAATGGGCGCGATCCAACTGAAAGGCGGCGTCCTGAAGATCGGCACCGGGGCCGGGACGCTGAACATGCGGGTCGGCCAGAACATGGTGCCCTTCGACCGCGCCTTCGTCGAGACCGGCACCGTCGGGGTCAAGGACAACGCCGAGCCCAAGTCGCGCATCTCCTTCTCACCCCTGTCCTCGCTGAAACCGGGGATGAACGCCGCGGATTTCGCGGCCCTCCTGGCCAGCCAGAGCAAACGGCATGCGACCGCCGTCGACGGCCTGGCCAATCTCGGAAGGATCCAGGCGGTGGCCGCCGACACGACGACCGCCGAGGGGCTGCCCTCCCGCGTCCACCTCCTGACGGTCGGCGACAAGGTGTGGAACCTGACCCTCAGCGCGCCGACCCGAGACCGGCTCGACAGCCTCGTCGCCATCGCCGGAACGCTCAGCCTGGAGTCCAAGGTCTCCTCCTTGGGCCGGGAAGTCTCCGTCAGCCTCGGAAACGACGGAGCCTCCACCGCTCCGCGGCCCGGAAGCGAAGGGACGCAGTCGGTCGTCAGCGCGAACGGGGCGCTTCGCGGGATCCTGAACGGTCAGAGCTTCTCTTTGACCATGCCCGGCGGCACCCTCTCCTTGTCCAGCCCCGGGGGGCTGAGCCTGGCCACCGATTCGACCGATGCCAACTTCATCGGCCTCGGCCGAGTCGGCGTAGCGGGGTGCTCCGTTCTCTTCGGCCAGGCGAGTTCCGGCGATTTCACGTCCTCCGAAAGGCTCGCGGAGGACGTCGCCGCGAGAGTACCCGACAAGGCCGAGGCCCCGAGGCCTCTGCCGGAGGTCACCTCCGTGGCCGGGCATTCCGCGGTCGCCGCCGAGGCGAAGACGCAGGACGGCGGGGCGGTGCGCTACTACGTCGTCGACGTGGGCGGCGGGAACTATCTGGCCATCGTCGTGCGGAGCCCCAACGTCGAGACCTACCCGATCGAGTCGCTGGCCTCGATGCTCGACGGCGCGCAGATCGCCAACGGCTGAGGCGCGGGCCGCCCGGTCCGCCGGGCGCGCCGTTGTGCAGGGACGGGGCGTAGTCCAGGCGGGGCGCAGTCGAGATGGAACGCCCTCCGCCAGGAACGTGGCCGGGGAGCGAAGCGCTCCTCGGCCAGAAGGAGGCCCGCGGGTGTGTGCGACGTGCGCGGCTTACTTCCGAGATACCGTGAATGCCACGCTTTCTCGCCCGGACACGAGCCGGCGCCTACCGACGTTGCCGTAGGTATTTCGGATATAGTTTTGAATGTCTACAGGAAGCAGCCTTCCGTGCTCGCACCGTGAGACTGAGGCGACGGCGCCTCCCCTGATCGTGGAGACCGAGGGAATCCGTCAGGTGTCCGTGTCGAGGACGTCTCCTTCTCGCTCGGAGTGCGTGAAACCTGGCGTTGCGCTCACGCTCGCGTGTGCGCACGGGAGCCCGGGGGATGCGTGACCCCCGGGCTCCCGAAAGCTCTCGAGTCCGGGCCCGACGGCGGCCGCCGGGAAAACACGACGTGCCGGGGCGCCGCACGGCCGCCGACCCGGCAGGCGCGGTGGCCATTCGGGACATGCCGCGGGACCCGGACGGCCTCCACCTCGGATTCTCCCCCTTGCGCGGGCGCGTGCCCTCCGTGGTATACAGGACGGTACGTGACGGAGACAACCGGAACGGACGTCGATCCGCCGGAGGGAGGGCCCGTGCCGAAGATCGATGCGCCCACGGTGCGCGAACACCACGAGGCCGTCAAAGCCCGCCTGATCGCAGCGGCGGACCGGATCCTCAGGGAATCCGGCTCCGGGGTCCTGAGCGCCGGAGCCGTCGCCCGCGAGGCCGGGATCGCCCGCAGCTCGATATACCGATACGTGGACTCGGTCGACGACCTCAGGCTCCTCACGCTCGCGGCGTACATGCCGCGCTGGCGGAACGCCGTCTTCGACCGGGTGGACGACGGCGCCGAACCCGCCGACCGACTCAGGCAGTTCGCCGTCGCCTGCGTGCTCCAGACGTGCGACCCCTCCCACGCCTGGTTCATGAGCCTGACCCGCCGATCCTCCTCGCGCAGGCACGACGGGGCCGCCCCCGCCGGGGCCCTCGTGACCCTGCGAGCGGGGGGTGCCGCATCCCCGCAGCCCGCCGACGCGGCGCCCGCGGGCGCCCGGAGGATCCCGCCCGACTCCCGGAAGGCTCCGCCCGATCGGCACGCGGGGGAACGGGCCGCGATCAGGGACGAGATCGTGGGCATCCACACGACGGTCGACGAATTCATAGCCGAATGCTGGAAGGAGATGGGCGTGCCGGATCCGGACGCCTGGATGAGATTCTCCCGGGCCCTGCTCTTCGAGGCCTTCGGCCAGATCGAAGCCGGAACCGACGCTCGCGAGGTCGCCGACCGGCTGGACAGCGCCATCGCGGGGATGTCGAAGGCGGCGCAGGGGAACGCCTCCTCGTCCCAGGTCGGCGCCGCCCGCGACCGGGCGTCAGACGCCGAAGAGGGCCGGGAGGCGGCCCGTCGCAAGACCGCCTGAATCCGCCCTGTCGATGGGGAGTGAATGGGGCGCCCGCCGGTGCGCACATGCGAAGCGCTCGACTAGGATGAGCCCATGCGCGGCCTTCTCTTCGATCTGTACGGAGTCTTCCTCACGATCCAGAACAGCACCTACCTGCGCCTGACATCCGAGATCGGAGTCGATCCGGAGGCGCTGCGGCCGCTATACGAAGGGCCCACCCGGCGCGACTACGACGCGGACATCCTCGACACCCCGGCCTACTGGGCGAAGGTCGGCCGCGCCCTGGGCGTGCCCATCGACTGGAGGCACGCCCTCCAGGCCGACCTCCGGTCCTGCAGCCTGGAAGACGAAACCATGGTCGCCTACGCCCGCGAACTGCGCGCCGCCGGGGTCCCGATGGCCATGCTGTCCAACATCCCCGCGGACTTCGCGCGGAATGTCAGGGAGAACCGCCCCTGGATCGCAGAGTGCTTCGACCCCGTCGTCTTCTCCTGCGACGTCCGCATGGTCAAACCCGACCCGCGCATCTTCGACGCCGCGATCGACCGGCTGGCCGAATGGGGCGGACGCGCCGGGAAGGGGGTCGACCCGGGCGAGGTCCTCTACATCGACGACACCCTCGACAACGTCGAGGTCGGAGCCGAACGCGGCCTGGCCGTCCACCACTTCCGGGGAATCGAGGGCCTGCGTCGGGCCGTCTCGGACCATCTCGGCCGGTGACGACCCCTGAGGCGCGGACGCGGCATGCTCGGCGCCGGCTGGCGGCGCGGTAGAAGGGGCGCATCCGATGCCGTGGTCCCGGGCGCTCGCGGCGGCAGGCGGCCTTCCCGTCGCCGCGCACATCGGCCGAATGCGCCAGGCGCTCGACGCCTCCGCGGCGCGGTCCGGCGGCGCCCCCGCCCTCGTCGTGCAAGCCCCGCCGGGCACGGGTAAAACCACCCTCATCCCGCCCGCGCTACACAATCACACTAAGGGAA
>ERZ773079.1411-NODE-1411-length-14410-cov-19.413584_pt1 | contig 14410 bp, 12 predicted proteins | sample MGYA00511355_ERZ773079 | MGnify/ENA primary metagenome ERZ773079 (study PRJEB29015, sample SAMEA2737979) | human oral metagenome | biome: human oral; feature: human-associated habitat; material: dental | place: China | collected 2117 ... | reverse complement strand
GCGCCCGCAGCGGCAGGCCGCGCGAGATCGACGACGCCGACCGCGCGTTCGTGGTCGACCTCGCGTGCCAGCGGCCCGCCGACCTGGGCCACTCCGCCGAGCCCAGGGCGAGCGACCTGCCCTGGGCCCACGCCGGGAAGGTGGCGGAGGCCGCCGGCCACCCGAGGCTCGCGACGCAGCGCAGGATGCGCAGCGGTGGGGTGTTGCGCAGGATGCGCGGAGGCGCGATGTGAGTGAACCACTCACATCGTCAGCGCGAAGTGAGTGGTTTTCTTGCTCTTGGCAGCACGAGTTGATAGAGTCGGACTTGCAAAACCCCAGGTCAAAGTCTTGTTGAAAGTAGACTCGATGTGAGCGATTCACTCACATCGCGATGAGGAAGTGAGCGATTCACTCACATCGCGATGGGAAAAGTCCCTGCGGCAACGTCTACCCCTGTCATACTCGGAGGGCCACGTTAAAGCGTACGTTTTCGTCATATCGTTCGGCAAGACCCCAGTTAGTATTTTTTAAGGCGACGAAGACGTACACTTTACGAGATCTGAATTTTGAGGTTGTCCTTCCCATGCCGTCTTGAGATCGTCCATCGTCATGGCATGCGTGCGTGGAGTCCCTTGGGGAAGCTCGCATCTCGCCTGTGTGCGCGTACTGCGCACTCCTCGAGGCTCGCCGACACGACGATCGCGTCGCCCTCGATCGTCACGCCCTCCACGACGGTCTTCACAAGCGCGAGGACATACCGTAGAATCTTCGCCATGCGCCCACCTCCCGTTGCTCCGGATACTTTTGGCGAAGTGGAATCCTACGGGAAAAGGGCGCCGAGCGGCCCCTTACGGGGCCGCTCCTGTCAATCCTACCTGTTTTCAGCACGTGAGCTGGGCAAAGCGGTCGATGGTCACCCACACAAACTACCGAAGAGCCGAAAATGACAGGGAAAAAGGTTCACGAGCTACAGCTCGATGATTGATCTTGCGCGGCCGCAGCGCCATCTGCGCACGGCGCCTCATCGATCGTCTCGGTATCGGAGGCGCGAGTGTCGTTGGCGGACCACGTTGACCGTTCGCGGCGATTTCCGACCGTTCGCGGCACATGATTGTGATGTTATGTTCGTCACCATTACTTTCGAGTAGATTTATACCCAACTTTACCTGCTACGTCATATAGTGTCGCCGGCGCTGCCCCATGGCCCGCCCTATTGCTTGTGCCAGTTATTGAAGTTCTTACGGCACGTCCACAAGTAAAAGCGGTCAGGCCTGTACTCTTGCTTCTGATCTACTCGGTCTGCTTCATGTTGATGGGGTTGGCCGCCTTGAGCCGTTGGAGGTTTGGCTCATGAGCAGGGCGTCTCGAGTTTCAAACATCGCGCATAGGCTCTCCTCCCTTCTGGGTGCGGCGGCGGTCGCCTGCCTTCTGGCCATTGCCGTCGCAGGCGCCCTCGTGACCTCCGGCGACGTGGCGATCGCACGCCTGCAGCCTTGGTGGCGGGGCTTTGCCGCAATCTGCGGCCTGCTGGCCTTGCTATGGGTGACTACCTTAGTTTGGGCGAGGTACGTACCCCTGGTTGCCCATCTGGCACTCGCCGGCATCTCAATGATGTTCACTGTTTTCGGGGTCGCTCTCTTCAGGCCGCTCGGATGGGGTGACCTCCTGTGGCTTGCGGTCATCCTGTTCTCGCTGCTTGCCGTCGTCCGCTTGCTTGAGAGTGGCGGGCGCAGCTCATGAGCGATCCCGCGAGGCCCTGTGGCCCCAGCCTCTGCCAGTCAGTTCGCTATCTCATTGGACTCGACGTGGCCCAATGGGCCCGCCGCAACCGCGTAGAGCCTCCGTGGTTCGTCCTCACGCGGATTGGCGCCGTCGCCCTCGCCCCCGCAGTGGTATCCGCAGGCGTCCTCGTCTTCGGCGCTGGCTACGCCTTTGGTGCCACGCTCTGGTCCCTCTCCGTCGAGCGCACTCGTGGGCTGGGCCTGCTCCTGGCCATCGGCGCAATCAGTGCGCTGGCGGGCATAGGGTCTTCCGGCCTTGGCTCGAGCGTCTCGAATGTCTTGTTGTCGAGCGACGCCTCGCACCTGGTCGCCGTCGGCCTCCACCCGCTCTCCCTGCTAGTCCATCGTGGGATGGGTCCCATCGTGCGGAAGTCCGTGACGCGATTTTTGGTCCTCACGCTGCTGGCGCTCGGCTGCGTGTTCGACGTGCGCCCCCTGCCTTGGCCGGTCCTGGCGCTTCCAGCCGTATTGGCGGTCGTGGAGGCAGCCGCAGGCACGGCAGTCCTGATGAACAAATTTGTTGAGTGGCCCTAATGGCAGTGGTAAGTCCACACTTATGCTGGCGCTTGCCGGTCAGCTGGAACCTATCGCAGGAAGCGTGTTCCTCGAGGGTCATCCTGCACCATCCGATGAGGCACGTGGGCTCCGAAACGTCGTCACGAGCAGGCCGGCGCTAATCCCCTCGCTTACTCTTCGAGACCACGTGGAGTTGGCTCATATCAGTTTGGGGCTACCACGGGAGCGAATTGAGCGCAGACTGGAGGACTACCAATTGAGCGCGTGGATTGACGTCCCCTGCTCAGAGCTCTCCTCGGGAAATCAGCAGCGCTCCTGGTGGGCTCTCTCGACCGTCGCGCCTCGACCCATCTTGTTGGTTGATGAGCCTTTTAATACTGTTGACGCAGATGGGGTAAGGCAGATGGCAGCGGATCTGAACGAGTGGGCGGCGAACGGACGTACCATCGTTATGATAGCCCATAATCCTCCGGCAGAGCTCCACGTATTCGATACCGTTCTCTTGACCATGGAGGTTCACCGTGATTGAGCTTTGTGGTGGGCGTACTTCGAGCTGACTTCCGCACGCGTATGTTACCTGCAGCAATCGTAATCATAATGCGAACGTTGGAGGCGCGAGTGTCGTCGACGGACCACGTTAACCGTTCGCGGCGATTTCCGACCGTTCGCGGCACATGATTACAACGTCATGTCCGCCAGATTACTTTCGGGTAAAATCATAGGCAACAGAGGGAGCCGCACGATGAGCGGCCGATGCGGGGGGTGATGCCAATGTACAGTGAGGAGCCGGATTTTCAGGTCCGCGTACCTGGCGTTGCGAGTCCCGTCTCCATGTGGTAGGCCGTGGTAGATAAAGGCCATGTTGAGCTGCACAAGCGCCGCAAAAGTCTTTAGGTAGACAGACGGATGAACCGGCACAGGTACGCGGAGGTAGGGGCGCTGCTTACTTTTCGTTGAGCTGAGAGTATGGCATAAGCTCCTGTGCACCGTTTATATTGTCTGGTATATCGCACTTCCCGGGAAGGCGATCGATTCTAAGGGGATGGATCCAAAGGTTACGTGATGCCCTCAGGGCAGTAGGCATATGTGTGGGCGGGCGGTCTTCGGGCCGCCCGTTTTTTGTCGTCGGTACAACGGCAGGGGACACGTCAAGGTGACGCTCGGTCGCCCCCCGCTTACGTCGCGCCCCCCTCGCTCACGTCGCTCGCCGCTCATACTCCCATCGGAAACGAAAGGCACCGTTTCGTGCGTGTCAGCCCACCTCAGCTGCTCTGTGGCTATACTGAAAAGCAGGTCCCACAATATCCCACGACGTGACCCACGAGCCCTGAAGGGAGAGGTGCCATGTTCTGTCCAAACTGCGGTACAAAGATGAACGATGATGTGCGGTTCTGCGGGGTCTGTGGGCATCGCATGCAGGTGCCTACGACGGCCGCTCAGCAGGGGGCCCTCACTCCAAATCCCGGTCCCACTGACGCGGGCACATCGTCTGCATCGCATCGCCAGACGCAGCTCAGGATCGCCGCCATCGTCACGAGCGTGGTGGCTGTCCTCGTCGTTGGCCTAAGCGTCGCCCGTGCCCTGGGGCTGTTTGGTGGCATGGGTGCCGCGACCTCGGAAGGGACCGCCACACATGCGAGCTACCAGCCGAGCGAGGTCAGCTATGAGGGCAGAACCGTGCAGGCCCTTGCACGACCCTCTCTGGCTGCGGGCATCCCCGCCTACCAGGAGCCCGCCGCTCCCAGCGTCAGGGACTACACCGTGAGTACCGACCTCTCCAATGTCAGCTGCAACCAAGAGCAGCTTGAGCTCACGTCTAGCGGCTCGTCCGCTCTCAGGCAGACCCTCGCGCAGAACGGCTTTGCCGTTACGGTGGGTTCGGCGGGCTTCGAGTTCTTTGAGCTCTATGAGAAGAACCGTTACGACTACCTGCCCAACTTTGTCACGACCGACTCGATGATGCACACGTACCACCTGTACTTCCAGCATCTCATGAAGAGTACCGAGAAAGGCTATCTCTCCGGTGAGCTTGCGACTGTGGGAAAGGCGCTCTGTGCAGAGAGTGAGCGGCAGCTCCAGACGCTCTCGGGCAGCGAGTGGGAGGCTGCTGCGAGGCGCAACGTCGAGTTCTTTGCGGTGGGCTCGGCGCTGCTCGATCCTGCCGCCCCTCTGCCCCAGGCGGTGGAGAGCGACGCGCGAATCGAGCTGTCACGCATCAACGCGGCCTCCGGAAGCGAGAAGTCAACCATCACGGGTGATAACGAGGACTACAGCCAGTACAAGCCTCGCGGCTACTACGAGGGTGACCCCACGCTCGAGGCATACTTTCGCGCGATGATCTGGTACGGCCGCATGGGCTTTACCCAGCGAGACGAGGACCTCGACAGGAGCGCCCTACTCATGACGCTCGCCCTGCACACCTCTGCCCTCGACTCCTGGTCGCACGTCTATGCCGTGACGAGCTTCTTTGCGGGTGCTGCTGATGACTGTGGCTACTACGAGTACTATCCGCTTGCCACGGCCGTCTATGGTGACGATGTGAGCGCTGGTGCACTTGCGGGCAAGGACACGGAGTGGCAGCGCTACCACGATCTGACCGCCCAGATGAGGGCACCGCAGGTCAACTCGGTTGCAGATGCCGACGGGCGGAGCGAGGACAAGGGCTTTCGCTTCCTCGGGCAGCGCTTTACCCTCGACGCGAGGATCTTCTCCCAGCTCATATACGATCGGGTGGGCACGAACCCCTCGGGTGAGCGGCGTATGCTGCCCAATGCCCTCGACGTGCCTGCGGCGATGGGGTCTGACACCGCGCTTGCCCTTCTTAGGGACGCTGGCGCCACAAACTACGACGGCTATACCGAGCGCATGGATGCCCTGCGCAACGAGACCAAGGATGCCGATGGCGAGCTCTCCTCGGGCAGCCTGTACGGGCGCTGGCTCTACACGCTCGATCCCCTTCTCGATGCCAAGGGAGAGGGCTATCCCGACTTCATGCGCTCTGCCGAGTGGGGTAAGAAGGACCTCCAAACTTACCTTGGCAGCTACACCGAGCTCAAGCACGACACGGTCCTGTACGCCAAGCAGGCGATGGCCGAGGCGGGTGGCCAGGACTTCGACAAGCGAGACGATCGGGGTTACGTGGAGCCGGAACCAGCGTTGTACTACCGTCTCTCCAAGCTCACGCAGGCGACCAAGGACGGCCTCTTGGGCTATGGGATGCTGGGAGACGACGACGCTGGTATGCTCGACATCCTGGTGTCGCTCTCGAGCCAACTTCAGGCCATTTCTGAGAAGGAGCTCTCGGAGCAGGCGTTGACCGACGATGAGTACGAACTCATACGCGGTTTTGGCGTCCAGCTCGAACACTTCTGGCAGAAGGTGAATGAGGCAGATTCGGGCAGGACGAACCTCAAGACCCACGAGTATCCCGCTGCGCTCGTGACAGACGTGGCCACTGGTGACGACAAGGTGCTCGAGTTGGGTACGGGTAAGGTCTCTACCATCTATGTGGTCGTGCCCGTGGACGGGCAGCTGCGTGTCTGCACGGGTCCTGTCTACAGCTTCTACCAGTTCGCCCAGCCGGCGGCCAACCGTATGACCGATAGCGAGTGGCGAGGCCTCATGGGCGTTGGACTTAGTGGCGCGAAGTCCGCCTCCGCGCCTGACGTGGAGGCCTGGACGAGCGGCTTTCAGCTGGCGGGCGACTACTGGTGATGTTTCGCCGCGCTCGCGAGGGCGATGGTGTGAGGCGCGCTCGTGCGAAGAGTAGTCCGTCTTCTGCTGTGCCGCTTGCCGTAAGAGGTGTGGCGGCAGGCCTGTTGGTGGCGGTGGCCCTCGGCCTTGGCCTTCGAGCGCTCTGGTTGGGTGGCTGCTTTCTTCCGAGCTGGGTCCGATGGCGAGACGTCACCGTTGAGGCCGACCTCGACGGTGACGGTGCTACTGATGAGCTGTGCGTCGAGAGACGGAAGCTCTCGGTTTCTGATGCTGTGGGCAGGGGTTGGCACAGTGGGGGAGATTGGCTTGTGCAGGACGCGCTTGTGGGCGACATCAACCACGACGGGGTGCCAGAGCTGATACTCCTTGTCTGGAAGCGTGGCAGCTACGGCTCTCAGCGTCCTTTTTGGGTCGAGCGGGACGAGTGGGACTTCTCGCAGCACATCTTCATCTACCAGTGGAGGGACGGCAGGCCCAAGGCGCTCTGGATGTCATCGCGGCTGCCGCTGAGCGTGGCTGCGTTCTCTCTGGACGCAAAGGGGACGCTCACGGTCGTTACGCCCGAGGGAGAGACGTCGCGTTGGGTGTGGTTGAGCTGGGGCCTTGTGGAGGACGACTGAGCCGAGCCAGCGCGGTTGTCACCGATGGAGTCGAGCCAGTGCGGTTGTCGCTGGCCCTCACCCTACAGGCAGGCGGCCTCGATGAGCCCGCGCAGCTCGCGTATGCCCGTGCCCGCCTTGGCTGAGGTGACGACCATGCTCGAGCGGTCGACGTTGAGCTGTTCGGCGAGGGTCGCGGCCTGCCGCTCCTGTCTGGTGCGGCTGAGCTTGTCCGCCTTTGTGAGTGCCACCACAAAGGGGAGCTCTGCCTGCGTGAGGAAGGCCAGCGTCTCCTGATCGATGCCCTGGGCGTCGTGCCTGATATCGATGAGGGCTACCACGAGGTTAAAGCTCCTTCTCTGGTCGAAGTAGCCGGCGATGAGCTTGGACCAGCGTCGCTTCTCTGCGTGGCTCACCTTAGCGAAGCCATAGCCGGGAAGGTCAACGAACATGACCCCGTCCACGTCATAGAAGTTGATGTTGGCCGTCTTTCCCGGTTGACCCGAGACGTGGGCCAGGGCCTTGCGGCCAAGGAGCTTGTTCAAAAGCGACGACTTTCCCACGTTGGAGCGTCCCACGAAGGAGACCTCGGGTGTGGTCGGCTCTGGTAGCTGCTCAGGGGTCCCGTAGGCTCCCGAGAAGCGGGCGGTCTCGTACTTGAGCTTGCTGGCCATGGGGGTTCCTCTCGCGATCGGTCGCGACATCTGCGTCGCGCGCTGAGTGCCACTGTAGCGTAACGGCACGAAAAAGGGACGGACAAACGCCCACACGAAGGATCCCGCCCCTCCAGGGAAGGTACCCCGCAGATTCTGGGGCACTAAGAAAGGGAGCTCAACTGGGCAAACGTCCGCACGAAGGTACCCCGCAGATTCTGGGGCACTAACCCCCAGCCCGAACCCGACCTTCGGCCCGAACCCGCGCTCCCGGCCTATGGCCCCAAGACCTCCTCGGCGAAGCCGACGCGGTAGTTCTTGAAGATCGCCTCGCCCTCCTCTTGGGTCGCGTCAAGATCGACGTCTGCGGCGATGCCAAAGTCGCGGTCGCCGTCTGCGTCCTTGAGCATCTGGCGCACGTGCCAGACGTGCTCGGTGCCCTCGTCCGTGTCATCGATCGTGAGGAAGTCCCAGCTGCGTGCGTCGCCATCGAGAAGAACCTCGTCATGGGCGTCGTAGAAGGCCTCGATGGCCTGCCTCCAGCGGGGTGCGCGCCAGCCCCAGCCCTCGTCGAGCTCTCCGAGGGCGTTCGCGTCTGAGGTCGCGATGAGCCTGACGCGGGCGAAGAGCGCGTTTCTCACGAGTAGCGTCACGGCCCGGCGGTCTTGCACGACGACGTCTGCGGCTGCAGGTGCCGTCCCCGCGTCGACCTCGTCGGTCGTGGTACCGGCCCACTCGTCCACGAGGCTCGAGTCTACGGTGCGCACGACCATGCCGAGCCACGCCACCACGTTCAGGAGCCGCTCGTCCAGCTTGTCGGCGGGAACGGTGCGCGAGAGCGATCGGTACGCGTCGGAGAGGTAGCGCAGGAGCGTCCCCTCGCTGCGGGCGATGCCCAGGCGCTGGACGTAGCCCTTGAAGTCGGCCGCCGTCTCCACCATGTCGCGCAGGACCGACTTGCACCTCAACTCGTAGTCGGCTGCCCAGGGAACCTTTGCCACGTAGCGCTCGAAGGCCTCAGAGAGGAGCTCCTCGAGCGGCATCGGGTAGCTCACCTCCTGGATGCGCTCGATCCTCTCGTCGTAGTCGATGCCCTCGGCCTTCATCTCGGCCATGGCCTTGTCGCGGGCCTCGCGCTCCTGCGCGCGCAGGATCTGCGGTGGGTTCTCGAGCGTCGCCTCGACCATGCTGATGAGGTCGAGCGCATAGGCATCGTCCTCGGGGTCCAGAAGCTCGAGTGCCGCGAGCAGGAAGGGAGCAAGCGGCTGGTCGAGCGCGAAGTTGTCAGGCAGCTCGACGGTGGTCGAGTAGGCCTCGCCTCCACCCTCGACGCTCACGCGCTCCACGACCCCGGCGTCGATCAGTGTGGCGAGGACCTCCTCGGTGCGTGTCGCGAGCGCGGCCTTCTCTTCGGGGGACTGCATGGAGTCCTCGATGAGCCGAAGCACCCGCGCCCTGGCGTCGCCTCCCTGCTCGACCTCGGCGAGTACCATGGAGTGCGTGATGCGCAGGCGTGGGCGCAGGGTCTCGGGTGTGGCGGCGATGAGCCGCTGGAAGGTTTGCTCGTTCCAGCCCACGTAGCCTGCGGGTGGCTTCTTGGTCACGATCTTGCGGGCGCGCCTCGGGTCGCCCCCGGCCTTCGCCAGGGCGCGGGCGTTCTCGATCTCGTACTCGGTCGCCTGTGCGATAACGAGGCCCTCGGTGTCGAAGCCCGAACGTCCCGCCCTGCCTGCCACCTGATGGAACTCTCGCGCGTTGAGACGGCGCATGCGGCGCCCATCAAACTTCGTGAGCTGGGTCAGAAGGACGGTGTGGATGGGTACGTTGATACCCACGCCGAGGGTGTCTGTGCCGCAGACCACGGGGAGCAGCCCGCGCTGCGCGAGCTTCTCCACGAGAAGTCGGTAGCGCGGAAGCATGCCCGCGTGGTGCACGCCCACACCCATGAGCAGCAGGCGACGCAGGGTCTTGCCGAAGCTCGTGGTGAAGCGCGTGTGGGCGAGGGCGTCCTTGACCTGCTCGCGCTGCTCCTTTGTCGAGACGCCAAAGCTCGCGAGGTGCTGCGCGGACTTCAGGGCTGCGTCCTGGGCAAAGTGTACGATGTAGAGAGGGGCCTCCCCTGCCTCGAGCGCGACCTTGACCGTGGCCTCGAGCGTCGTGTTCACGAAGCGATAGCTGAGCGGGACGGGGCGCGGCGCGTCCAAGATGAGCTCGCAGCTGCGGTCCGTGTGCTCCTCAAGGGTGGCGGCGATGGCGCTGACGTCGCCGAGTGTGGCGCTCATGAGCAGGAACTGCACGTGTGGTAGGGTGAGCAGGGGCACCTGCCAGGCCCACCCGCGGTCGTGGTCATCAAAGAAGTGGAACTCGTCCATGGCGACGGCCCCGATGTCTGCCTGCTCGCCATCGCGAAGGGCGATGTTGGCCAGTATCTCGGCCGTGCAGCAGACGATGGGGGCCTCTGCGTTTATCGTGACGTCGCCGGTGACCATGCCCACGTTGTCACGGCCGAGCAGCCTCACCATATCAAAGAACTTCTCGCTGACGAGGGCCTTAATGGGGGCTGTGTAGTAGCTGCGACGGTCGGTGCAGCAGGCCATGAAGCAGAGGCCGAGCGCGACGAGGCTCTTGCCCGAGCCGGTGGGCGTGCCCAGGATGAGGTGGTCGCCCGTGGCGAGGTCGAGCAGGGCCTCCTCCTGGTGGGGCCACAGCTCAAGTCCGCGCGACTCGCACCAGCCCATAAAGAGCTCGAGCGCGTCCTCGGCGGGTATGTTGGGAAAGTGCTCGTCGTCGGGCCAGGGGATGAGCGCCCCCAGCTCGCCTGCGTCCGTGTCGCGTGTGCCCATGCCGTGCCTCCTGCCGCGTTTCCCACCTTGTTGGTCTACCCTATGCCATGGTACGACATAGGGCCTCGCGCCGGGCGGGCGACCTCTTGCTGGCAGCATCTCTCTGGCCCGAGGCGCCATGCGTGCACTATGCTACAGGGTGTCGGTCCGTGAGGGCCATGCCGGACCGTGAGGGCCACGAGGAGAGGGGAGTGCAAGAGACATGAGGACGCTCACCAAGCGTGCGACGGCACCAGGTCAGGACCTTCGCCGCGAGGCTGCAGCCCTGCGTTGGCTTGCCGAGGCGGAGCCCCAGGGCGGCATCCATGTCGCGCGCGTACGCCTCGCCTCGAGCGACGAGCTCGTCGAGGAGGCCATCTTGCCCGGCTCCCCATCGCGCGAGGGCGCTCGCGCCATAGGCGCAGCCCTTGCAAGAACCCATGCCGCAGCTGCACCCTGGTGGGGCTGTCCGCCTTCCGCCTGGCCTAAGGCTGCGGCGGGCTACGTCATCGACAGCTCGCTGACACCCGTCATCCCCAGCGCGAAGCTGGCACCCAGCTCCTGGGGTCCCTTCTTTGCCGAGTGGCGCATGGAGGCCTACCTGCGACCGCTCGTCGATGGGGGTACCATCGACTCAGGGCAGCGCGCACTGCTCGAGCGCGTGGCCTCCCGCGTCGCGGACGGCGCCTTCGATGCCAAGGAGCCCGCGCTGGTCGAGAGGGCCATTTCCTCCTCGACGCCGGACGCGCCTGTCGCCTGCGCACGCCTGCACGGAGACCTCTGGGCGGGAAACGTCCTGTGGGACGGGTCTTCGCAGGCGCAGACGGGCGGTGCGCTCATCGATCCCATGGCCCATGGCGGTCACGCGGAGAGCGACCTCGCGATGCTCGCGCTCTTTGGCTACCCCTACCTCGATGATGTCATCGCGGCCTACGACGAGCTGTCCCCTCTGGCGGACGGGTGGCACGAGCGCGTCGGTCTGCACCAGCTCGCCCCACTGCTTTTGCACTGCGTGCTCTTTGGGGGTGCCTACGTCGCCCAGACGCTGGGCGTCGCACGTCGCTACGCGTAAGGGGCATCTGCGACAGCCCCGTCTGACTCTGCAGTCACCTCGTCTGACTCCCCGTCGCTCTCGCCGCTCTGTTCCGCCCGCCTCAGCGCCTGCCTCGACGGCACGAGCACCGACTCGTCCTTGAAGCCCACGATGCGCTCGGTGAGCTTCTCGATGTATGCCTCGGCTAGCTCGCTCAGCTTGCGCTCGCCATGCACCACGTAGCCCACGTTCATGATCTCGTCGGTCTCGAGTGGGATCGAGGCAATGCCTGCGTACATCTCGTCCGAGCGCACACCCGTCGAGATGAGAAAGCCGTCATAGCCCTTGAGCAGGCTCGTCATCGTGGCGCGGTCGCTTGCCACGATCTGTCGGTCGTGCGCGAGCGTCGAGAGTGGCTCCTCCGAGAGGTACAGCGAGCTTTCGGAGCCCTGCTCGAAGGTGTAGCGCGGAAAGTTCGCGAGCTCCCTGACGCGTACGACCTCGCGCGTGGCGAGCGGGTGTCCCTCCCTCACGAAGACGTGCGGCTTGGCCTTGAAGAGCGACGTGAAGACGAGGCCTGACTCGTCGAGTCGCCTTCTGAGCGCACGCTCCGTCGAGGTCGAGAGGTAGAGGATCCCAAGGTCGCCCCTAAAGCTGCGGACGTCGTCGATGATGTTTGCCGTGCGCGTCTCCCTGAGCGTGAACTGGCACCCGGGCACGTCGTGCTCGGCGACAAAGTCGATGAAGGCCTGGACGGCGAAGGCGTAGTGTTGTGACGAGACGGAGAGTCTTCTGTGTGGCGTGCCTCCCGTGGCATAGCGACTCTCGAGCAGGTCGGCCTGCTCGACGACCTGACGTGCGTAGCCCAGAAACTCCACGCCGTCGCTTGTGAGCGAGATGCCGCGCGAGGAGCGCTCGAAGATCTGGACGCCTAGCTCCCGTTCCAGGTCGTGTACTGTCACAGAGAGGCTGGACTGCGAGACGAACAAGCTGTGTGCGGCGGCGTTGATCGAGCCGCTCTCGGCGATGGCGATGATGTAGCGCAGCTGCTGGAGCCTCATGGGCGCCTCCCCCGTCAGTTCCGACGACCTGCGCTAGCCTAGCTCGATGACGCCAAAGCTGTCAAGGAGCTGCTGGTACTGGTTTTCGTCCGCAGGTAGGAGCGCAGGGTCGACGCCAGAGCACAGCTCGGCGTAGCTCATCGTCTGGCCCGTCTCCAGCACAAGGTAGCGAGCGTCATCATCCGGCCTACGAAACGGCTCCTGCTCATGAGGACAGTCCTGTACGGACGCCATCTCCTTGCTCATCTCCTTACCCATGTCCTTCGCACCTCCCCTCTGTCCTGTGTGCGTGTACGCGTGCTCTCTTGGTATATGTAAGGTAGATTTTACGACTGCTTTGCCATCCTGTATACGTATAAGAGATTCAGGCTACGGTTGACTACTCAGAATTGACGCCAGATGTGGATGGGAGGCGCAATGTCTGGGAATGAGCTGGGCCTGAGGCTGAGAAGGCTGCGTAGGCTCGCGGGCAAGACGCAGTCGGTGGTCGCAGCCGAGATCGGAGTCTCCAAGGCGACGTACAGCTCATGGGAGACGGGCAGAAACGAGGTGAGGTGGCACTTTGTGGTTCCGCTCTGTAGGAGTCTCTCCTGCACGCCCAACGACATGTTCGACTATGGCAATGACGATAGCGACGATCGCTCGGGAAAGCTGTTTCACAGGCTCGATGACGCCTACTTCGATTTCATCAACCTCTATGAGCGCACGCCGGTCAACATCCGTGGTGCCGTCAGGGTGATCATGGAGGGTACTGCCAAGGCGCGCATCCCGCGCAGGCCTCGGCGCGGTCCTGGCTAGGAGCGCATGCTCGCGCAAAGATGGTGGTCTTTCGCAGGTCGCACATGCTCGTGCTGCCAGCCGAGGTCACGCTCTCAGGCGCGTATTGGGCGTGTTGGGCGCGCGCTGCGGTGGCGGACCTGTCGCCGCAAGTCTCGCTCCGCTCCCAGACGCGGTGGGCGAGCTGACCTTCAAGGGCACCTGAAGCTATGCGAAGCCGCGTCCCCGCGTTCCCGATACGCCCTCTTGGCGCCGGGACCTTCGTCCATGCCATCGAGCCGTGCTCTTCTGCGCTATCATGGTCCTAGGTCCTGTGTGGATCCGTGGCGCAGAGGAAGGGCAAAGTGATGCAGAGGGACTCCCTGGTGCATGTTGCGGCAACCGGCGGTTACGGCAGCGTCTTTGAGGTGGACGACAAGGGCGTCTGCGAGGTGGGACTCATCGATCCCTGTGCGGACGACTACTCGCTGAGGGTACCTGCTCACGCACTTATCGAGATCGAGTCCGTCGGTAAGGACCAGCTCGATGAGCTGCTCGATGCGCTCGCCCTCTTTCACCTTGGCGTTCGCCATGGCATCAGAACGGCGAAGTCATTCGAGTTGTTTGTGGGCAAAAACGAGGAGGCGGCTCTGGAGCTCTGGTTCTCGTCTGGCATCGCTGCGCCAAAGAGGCTCGCGGAGCTGGACGAACCGAGTGAGCGAGCGCTGCTGGCCGCGCTCGCCGGACTCGATCTTGACCCTTGGCTGCACGGTGGCCGCAGCGCTGCGGGACAAGACGTCTCCCTCGAGGGCTGGAGCTGGTCTCTTGAACTCATTGGGGGCGGCAAGGGTAGCTCCGGCTTTGGTCGCAGCGTCGCTCCGGCAGGCCTTGCGGCCTTGTGTGCCACCCTCACGGAACTGGGAGTGCCGATACGGTGGGAGGGCGGGGCCGCAGGTCCCGTCGCGGTAGACAGCGAGCGTGCCGAGACTGCCACTCGCCGGTGAACGTACGGGGGTGGAGCGCTCAGGCCCGAGTGGCAGTGCGACTGGTGCGCCCGGGTACGCTCGGGGCCGAGTGGCAGTGCGGGTCACACTGCCAAGTGGCGTCGAGCGCACCACAACGGTACGCTCAAGGTCGAGTGGCAGTGCGACCGGGTGCGCCCGGGTACGCTTAGGTCCGAGTGCCAGTGCGGACCCGGGCAGTTTGTTGACCTGCGGGCACTGCACCGACATGGGGACGGGTCTCCGCGAGTGACGAGACCGTCTTTTACGGACCAAGACAGCCTCTTGGCTAATCAGGCTGATCGTTGAGGCTTCGTGAGTTCGTGTGGGTAGGTGGTTGCGTCACCACTCCGGCGATGTGGGCCTCACCGCCAGGGCGACGACGCAGGAGTGTACACAGATTGGTCAAAATGGCCTCTCCGCGCCGTTTTGAGGCGTTTGTGTACACTGTTGGGCCGTGGGCTTGGGTTGTGGGTGGCCTTGGGATCGCAA
>ERZ773079.1408-NODE-1408-length-14420-cov-2.793039_pt1 | contig 14420 bp, 17 predicted proteins | sample MGYA00511355_ERZ773079 | MGnify/ENA primary metagenome ERZ773079 (study PRJEB29015, sample SAMEA2737979) | human oral metagenome | biome: human oral; feature: human-associated habitat; material: dental | place: China | collected 2117 ... | reverse complement strand
ATCAAATAACGCCACCAACTCATCTGTACTTAAATATCCTTTTTGTTTAACCAATTCGACAATTTTTTGATGACGAAGAGATTGTCTCATGTGTATTCCTTAGTTGTTAAAATAACACTTCGGGCTGTTAATTTATCTTATTTTTACTCGAAGATCACGACTTTACGCGAATATTTCGATCCAAAAACGCCACTAACATTCCCACCAATAAACCGGAAATATGCGCCGTGTTGCCAATATTGATATCCACTAACGGGCCGGCAAAACCGAGCAAAATCCCCACCACTAACATATAAAAAAAGCCATCCGGCACTTCAAAATCGGTTTGTTTATTCAATTTATCCAATACAAACACATAGCCCAAAACAGCATATACCACACCTGATAAACCGAAAAATGCCGGCCCGCTTGCGACGTTTTGTGCCACGCCAGTGATTACGCCGGCAAGTAAATAAATCTGAAGTAATTTAATGCTCCCTAACTGCCGCTCAATCGCTCCGCCAAAAATCCACCACCAGGTGAGATTAAACAAAATGTGCATATTAGATAAATGCACTAAGGTGTGCGTGAAATAACGCCAAACTTCACTTTCTTGCGTCGTCTCTTCGGGGAAATGCGTTGCCAACAAAATGGGTTCGGCAAAACCGAAAAGCATAAAAAAATAAATGACGACACAAAGTGCGGTGATGATCACAGTGATTTTTTGTTGTTGAAGATAAGAAAAAACGGAAGCCTTATTTAAGTGAGAGGAGGGGAGTGATGCCACATGAACGTGAGTGTTGTCGTTGCTTTGTTGCCATGCACGGGCGTTTTGTTGCGCCAACCATGCCTGTAAGAAGTTTTCGCTTTCCGCAATGATGGCGTCAAAGTGCGGTGAATTTTGTGGGAGAAATACATCATAAACCACATTGCCTTGTGCATCTTGAGTTTCTTGAATGATGAGTTCAACGTGATATTTTTTTGCAATTTCATCACGGAAATGCTGTGCTAACGACGGGATTTCACTACCAAACAAATGTTGCATTTGCTATATTCCTGTTCCAAAATTTTACGTATGGAGAAAAAATGAGAAATCAAAATTTGCCATCAGGGTTCAGCCCCTTTACGTGGGCAATTGCGGCCTTTTGTTTCCCGATATTCTTGTGGCCGCTGGCGATGCTAATTTCACCGCATTTATTGAATAACGCAAATCTTAGCGACAACCAAATCACCGCCATGTCCATTTTTCTTTGGGTCTATCCTTTTCTCCTTGGCATCGTGGCGCGCGTTTTCTATAAACTCCATCAACGCCGCCCGGCTTTTGCCCGTAGAGGTTTGGCGTTAAGTGCGGTCATTTTTTACGGCGTTTTCTATTACATCGCCTCTGTTGGGTTTAACGCATAACCTGTCTCTAACGGCAGGTTCGCCTTTTCCCACGCGGCGAAACCGCCCTGCAGACTATACACCTTTTCATAGCCGTTACGCAGCAAAAAGGCTGCCACGTTACGGCTACTAATCCCATGATAGCAACTGAGAATGATCGGCTGATCGTAATCATACAACGCCTCAAAGTTTGGCCAAGTGGCTTCTGTTAAATTGAATGCGCCCTTGGGATGGGCATAACTAAAGGTTTGCGCATCACGCACATCGGCTAATATAGCCGCATCGTCATGTTGAAGCATTTCCCAAGCTTGTTGTGGCGTAATTTCAATACATTCAGTCATTCGTTTTACCGTTTTTTTTTGATTTATTAATGTGATTTGTGGCTTGTACTATAAAGAATTTTATCCGTATATGCCATGGCAATCGCTGACGCCAAGAAACCTAAATGCAACAATAACTGCCACATCATCGTTTTTTCCGGCATATTCGTTGCGTTAACGAAGGTTTGTAACATATGAATAGATGAAATACTAATGATCGACATGGCTAATTTAACTTTCAACACGGAGGCATTGACATGGCTCAACCATTCCGGCTGATCCGGGTGTCCGCGTGTGCGGAGTTTGGAGACAAAGATTTCATAACCACCGATAATCACCATGACTAATAAATTCGCAATCATCACCACATCAATCAGGTTTAACACCGCCAGCATGATGGTATTGGAATCCATTTCGTTCAGGTTGACAATTAATTCCCATAACGATTTCATGAATTTATACGCATAAATCCCCTGCACGATAATTAAGCCAAGGTAAATTGGCAGTTGTAACCAACGGCTGGCAAAAATAATTTTGCTGATTGCGGTTGGCTCATAATGTGATTTGATTTGTTGTGTATCTGTTTGTTTTATCGTGGTTTGTTGCATAATTTTTCCCCTAAAATAGAAATAAATTCAAAAGGGCGCAAAATTAACCGTTTTTTGCTAAGTTTTCAATATTTTTTGCGTTTTAAAATAAAAAAGAACCGCACTTTAAATTCAATTAACGTGCGGTTCTTTCGCGATTTTCTTTTGCGAGAATAAATTAATTCTTCGCGTTTGCTGCGGCTTTTACGATTGCGGCAAAGGCTGGGGCTTTTAAGGACGCGCCACCCACTAATGCGCCGTCAATATCCGGTTGGGTAAACAATTCTGCCGCATTCGCATCATTTACAGAACCGCCGTATTGAATGATCACTTGATCAGCAACGGCTTGGGATTTTTTCGCAATGTGACCACGAATGAAGGCATGCACAGCTTGTGCTTGTGCCGGAGTCGCAGATTTGCCGGTACCGATAGCCCAAATTGGCTCATAGGCAATCACCGCACCGTTAAAGGCTTCTACGCCCAAGAGATTGATGACGGCATCAATTTGACGTGCACAGACTTCTTCGGTTTTACCCGCTTCGTTTTCCGCTTCAGATTCCCCGATACATAATACCGGCACTAAGCCTGCTTCTTTTAATGCACCGAATTTTTTTGCCACGAATTCATCACTTTCTTTGTGATAAGTACGGCGCTCGGAGTGACCAATAATGATGTATTTCGCGCCAAAATCTTTCAACATTTCAGTGGAGATATCACCGGTGAAAGCGCCTTTCACGTTCACGTCGACGTTTTGCGCGCCTAATTGGATGATATTTTGACCGCCACAGCTACAACCACAGCCTGATAATAATTTTTCAGCTTCCCCCAAATACATGACCGGTGGGGCAATTGCCACATCACAGCCGGTCACACCGTGTAATGCTTCTTTTAAGCCGGTGATCAATTCACGAGTGAAGGCTTTGCTACCGTTTAATTTCCAGTTACCCATAACGAGAGGACGACGAGCCATTTTGTTTCTCCTTAATCTGATTGAATAAAAACTGTAGCTACTATAGCAAAAAAATCCCTCTTTTTCGGTAAAAAAGAGCGTCGTTCTAAAAAATTTTCTTGGTAACAGATGATTCTTTTGCACTAAAAAGATACAATCTACTGTATAAATTTAACAAAAAATGACCGATTTTCTCATGATTAAAATTTTTAAAGCTGAACAATGGAACCTAGAAATTCTGCTGCCGTTATTTGAAGAATATCGTCTGGCTCATGGTATGGCAGAAAACCCTGAGCGCACATTGGCTTTCTTAACCAATCGCATTCGTTTTAGTGAAAGCATCTTTTTCTTGGCTTTAGATCAAAATGAGCATGCGGTCGGTTTTATCCAGTTATATCCCCGCCTATCTTCTTTGCAATTACAACGTTATTGGCAATTAACGGATATTTTTGTTCGTCAGAGTGAGAAAACGAATGAAATTTATACCGCACTTATCGCCAAAGCCAAAGAATTCGTCAGTTATACGCAGTCCACAAGGCTCACCGTAGAACAGGATATTCAACAACATCATTTGCTGGAAGATGAAGGGTTTAGGGCGATTCCACATAAAATGGTGTTTGAGTTAGAAGTTGCGTTAGCATAAAGCATATCATTGATATTCAACGCAGTAACGCGATATTGAAAGGATGCACATCGTGCACTTTAGAAGAAAAACGATTCTCGTGCTACGTTCAACAAACGTAGCACGATTTTTTTATCTATTATCGACGATTTAACCACGCCATATACTCCGCCACCCCTTCTGCGACGGTTTTAAACGGTTTGTCGTAGCCGGTGGCGCGAAGTTTGGTTAAATCCGCTTGCGTGTATTCTTGATAGCGGGATTTTAAATGTTCCGGGAATGGAATGGTTTCCACTTCGCCTTTGCCGTGGAATTTAATCACCGCTTTTGCTACTTCAGCGAAAGATTCCGCGTTTCCGGTACCACAGTTGAAAATACCGGAAATGCCATTTTGCCAGCACCAAATGTTCACCGCGGCGACATCGCCTACATACACGAAATCACGGCGGAAGTGTTCGCTACCGGCGAAGAGTTTCGGGTTTTCACCTTTGAGAATTTGATTATTTAAGTGGAACGCGACACTTGCCATAGAGCCTTTGTGGCCTTCACGTGGGCCGTACACGTTGAAATAACGGAAGCCGCACACCGGTGATTGGGCTTCAGGTAAAATAGCGCGCACATATTGGTCGAATAAGAATTTGGAATAGCCGTACACATTCAATGGGCCTTCAAATTCGCGTTCTTCGCGGAATTCGGTTTTGTCGCCGTAAGTGGCGGCACTGGAGGCATAGAAGAATGGAATTTGGCGATCTAAGCAGTAATGTAACAACTCTTTGGAATATTCGTAGTTGTTATGCATGATGTATTTGCCGTCCCATTCGGTGGTGGCAGAACAGGCGCCTTCATGGAAAACGGCATCGATGTTACCTAAATCATCGCCGGCGATAATGGAGGCGATGAAGTCTTCTTTGTCGCAATAATCAGCGATGTCTAAATCCACCAAATTAATGAATTTTGTGCCGTCTTTTAAGTTATCTACCACTAAAATGTCTTTACGACCCATGTCGTTTAATGCTTTGACGATATTGCTGCCAATAAAGCCTGCGCCACCGGTTACGATAATCATAGTTCTGTCCTTTTATGAAATAAACATGGAACGAAAAGGAATGAATCATTTCGCCCACTGAAATGAAAGTGCGGTAAAAATTTACCGTATTTTTTAACCGCACTTTTAGCGTAAATATGAACGCGATTTAGCCAACTTGCGATCCTAATGGCAATACATTGCTCACCATGTCTTCGCCTGTTCATGCTTCATACACGTATGTAAATAAAACGGTAACCTATTGTAACGAAAAAGGGAAAGGCGCTCAATGTGCCGACAAACGTTGCCGATAGCCTTCCCTCAGCATACGCAACAAAACCTAAAGCATGAAATTTAACGTGCTAAGCCCAATAATATCTCACCACATGGAAGAAAATCGGCGCAGCAAAGCAAAGGGAATCCATGCGATCTAGCATACCGCCATGGCCGCTAATCATATTTCCCCAGTCTTTTACCCCCATGCTGCGTTTCATCGTGGACATCACTAAGCCGCCTAAAAAGCCCATGAGGCAGATTAATAAGCTCATTAACACCGCTTGAACCGGGTTAAAGGGCGTAAGCCAATAAAGCAAGCCTCCCAGCACACTGGCGCTGACGACACCGCCCACAAAACCTTCCACGGTTTTGGATGGCGAGAGTTTTGGCGCAATTTTGTGTTTGCCGAACAACTTGCCCCATACGTATTGCAACACATCACTGGATTGCACCACTAAAATCAAGAAAATCATCAATAGCAGTTTTTTATCTTCAAAACCTGCAATATCCAATGTCAGGATTGCCGGGATGTGGGAAATACAAAAGACGCTGATCATCAATGCCCATTGCACTTTGGTGGAACGATCTAAGAAATGCGCCGTGTCGCCCAACAAGGCGGAGAGGATTGGCAAAAATAGAAAGCCATACACCGGAATGAAGATGGTGAACATACTGAACCAGTCGATTGCCACTAAAAAATATTGAAGAGGCAGAATGACGTAAAAACAAGCGGCAAGTGCGAGATGATCGCCACGACGAATATAAAGCAACGATAAAAATTCACGTAATGCCATGAAAGAAATGACAAAAAATAACCCGATCACACCATAAAAACCCAATGCCGCGGCGGCAAAGATGATCAGAATCATGATCCACCAGGCATTAATTCGTGCGTTAAGATTATCAATTACCGCATGAGGGGTGGAAAAGCCGACTTTGAATTTCAATCCATAACCGATGGATGACGCAATAATTAAGGTGATGATTAACCCACCAAACAGTTGCCATATTTCCATTATGCTTTCCCTTTTTCGGTTAAATTTAGGCTTAATAACGCCTGTTCGGCACGGTTCAAGAAATCGGTTTTGTCTTCCGCCTCACGGTAGAAGAGCGGCTCTCCCATATATAAATCGCACAACAATGGAATTGGCACCACAAAGCCCTTTGGCAACACATTATGCATGTTGCTAATCCATACCGGTACAAGTTCTAATTGTGGGTTTTGCTTTGCGACGTAATACAAACCACTTTTGAAAGGTTGTAGCGCCACATCATCGTCCATTTTACGGGTGCCTTCAGGGAAAATAATCAGAGAATGATGTTGCAGGGCATCGCTAATTTGTTCGGTAATGGCTTGTGGATTGTCGCCTCCCCGCTCAATCAGCAACATATTGAACACGTTGTACGCCAAGAAACGACGAATCGGCCCTTTTGTCCAATAATCCGCACCGGCAACCGGGCGGGTGTTTTTGCGCACTTGATAAGGCAAAGAGACCCACAACAAAATAAAATCACCGTGGCTGTTATGGTTGGCAAAATACAAACGATGCTTATCTGCAGATTGCTGTTCCACATTTTTTTGCGGACGGACACCGGTGATAAAAGAGGTGAAACGACATAAGAGAAAATCAATCAATTTGGCTAACATAATCACGCTCCTATTCGTTACCCACTTCAGCCAAGCCAGACTTCACACGTTTGACACAAGTGACAATTAACAGAATGATGGCAATCCAAACCAGCCAATAGAGAAAATCCGGTAAAGTCGGAACAAAAACATAAACCAAGCCTAACACGCCAAACAAAAACGCTCGGTCGCTTTTACCTAACGGACCATCATAACGACGTGTTTTTCCTTGCACTTGCCCGAGTAGCTGGGACCACAGGCGTGATGGTGCACACTTGTAATCCCCACAACTCAGGAGACCGAGGTGGGAAGATTGCTTGAGGCCAGGAGTTCAAGACCAGCCTGGGCACACCACAAAATTCCGTCAATGCCGACAACCAAATGATCAAGCCGATTTGTAACGCATCAAAAGGATGGATAAAAGCAAAAGGCAGATATAACGCGGCGTCAGACAGGACATCGGTGATTTCATTTAGGTATCCGCCCAAACGGGATTTTTGGTTAAATTCACGCGCTAACATACCATCAATGGCATTAAGTGCCATGCGCACGAACAACCAAATAGGAATCAAAATAAAAAGCCAGTGATAACCGGAAAGTGCGGTCAAAATTAGCCCTAAAATAACAGAAATGGTACACGCGGTTAAGGTGACTTGATTGGCAGTCACACCACGTTGCTCCAGCTTTATCACGAGTGGACGTAACAAATTTTGGAACTGAGGTTTCAGATCATAAATACTCATCACATTCTCCTTAAACGTTAAAAAGGAAAGAGTAAAGGAATAAGAAATACGCTCACTAACATGACTAAAAGAGTGAACGGCACACCAATTTTGACAAAATCGGCAAATTTATAACCGCCGGGGCCGAAAACCATGGTATTCACCGGCGATGACACCGGCGTCATAAACGCAGCTGAAGCAGCGATGGCCACCACCATCGCAAATGGCATCGGGGATAAATTGAGTTGGTGCGCCATCGTAATCGCAATGGGCGCGATCAAAATTGCGGTAGCCGTGTTAGAAATGAATAAACCGACAACGGCAGTGAGAATAAATAGGCTAATTAAAATCCAATGTTTGCCCATGCCACCCACTAAATTCAACATGAACTCGACAATCACCGATACCCCGCCGGTTTTCTGTAACGCCAACGAAAATGGCATCATCCCGACAATCAGTACAAGGCTTGACCAGTGAATCGAATCATAGGCGCTTTTGCTATCTACGCAACGGAAGTAGCCTAGCATTAAGCAAGCAATGAGAGCGGCCACCACATTTGGCACGACACGGGTTACCATCAGCACCACCATCACCAAAATACTCAACAACGCATAAGGCGCTTGGCTTTGTGCCGGCACCGCACGGGTGATTTCACTCGGATAATTCAACACAAAGAAATCTTTGCTGTGGCTACGCATTTGCTGGATGAGTTTCCAATCGCCAATCACCAACAATAAATCCCCGGCTTTATATGGCGTTTCAACAAAATGCCCACCAAGCACTTCGCCGTCACGCTTAATGCCCACCACGTTCAAACCGTATTTGGAACGGAAAGCTAGTTCTTCAGTCGATTTTCCGATACAGTCGGAATCCGGCACTAAAATCAATTCCGCCATGCCAATAGAGCTGGCTTGCTCGGAAAAAAACTGTGCGCGGATTTCCGCCCGCTCTAAATGGTATTCCTGACAAAAGACTTTCAAATTAAATTCAGGATCGCTGCTATCCATCAATAAAATGTCTTTCTCACGGACTTCTGAGGAACCAAGTGCAGCAATAAATATCGGGCGAAAACGCTTCCAACGTTCAATCGCCAACACGTTCAAACCAAATTTAGAACGTAAATGTAATTCATCCAGATTTTTACCAATAAGCGGGGAGCCTTTTCTCACCACAAAACGCTGTGTGCGTTGTTGCAAACCATATTCATGAATCAAATCAGTCATGGAACGTTTATCCATGCTGTTGGTTTCATTTTCTTTATCAGACTTTAACCAACGACGGGCAACCAGCATATAGCCGATCCCCATAAACAAAATCACCAAGCCAATTGGCGTAAAATCGAAGAATTTCAAACGCATATCGGTTTCGCGGACCAACTCGGCATTCACCACAAGGTTGGGCGCTGTCGCAATCAATGTCAACATGCCGCTGATAAGCCCGGCAACGCTCAGGGGCATCATCAAACGTTTCGGCGAGATATTCATTTGGCTGCAAATCATAAGTACCACGGGAATGAAAATAGCAACAACCCCCGTGGAACTCATGAAAGCGCCTAACCCTGCCACGGCTAACATCATGAAAACTAATACACGAGCTTCACTGTTATGGGAGGCTTTTAACAGCCATTCACTCACTTGATACGCCACACCGGTGCGTACCAAGCCTTCCCCAACAATGAACAATAAAGCAATCAGAATAATATTAGGGTCACTAAACCCGGCAAACACTTCTTGTACGGTTAAAATGCCACTGAGGCTGAACGCCAACATCACCAAAATGGCGATGACGTCCATGCGAATGCGGTTACGAATGAAGAGAATCACGGAAGCAATGAGCAACAACAGCACCCATACCCAAGGTTCCGGACGGAAAGAATCCAGTAAGCGGGTAAATTGGTTCATGGCGTCCTCCGTGCTAAAAATGGGCAAATGTAGGTTAAATTATAGCGATTCTAATAATTTTTTAACAGGCGCAAAACTACGGCGATACTGTGGTAAAAGGCCAAATTCGGCGATTTTTTCCAAATGCAATTTCGTTGGGTAGCCTTTGTGTTGCGCAAAGGCATATTGTGGATATTGTTGATCCAATTCCAACATTTCCTGATCCCGTGCGACTTTTGCCAAAATAGACGCAGCGCTAATTTCCGCCACCAAAGCATCCCCTTTAACAACGGCTTGAGCAGGTATCGACAAATTCGGCGGAATCCGATTGCCGTCCACCAACACGAAGTGCGGTTGAATTTTCAAGTGTTTTACCGCCCGTTCCATGGCAAGCATGGAAGCATGCAAAATATTCAACTCGTCGATCTCATGTGGTTCCGCTCGCCCAAGCGCCCACGCCAAGGCTTTTTGCTTAATTTCTTCCGCCAACAATAAACGTTTCTTTTCCGACAGTTTCTTAGAATCAGCAAGCCCCTCAATAGGATTGTTCGGATCTAAAATCACTGCTGCTGTCACCACCGCACCGACTAAAGGCCCGCGCCCCACTTCATCCACGCCGGCAATCAGCGCATAGCCCTGTGGGTACACAAACTTATCCATGAGATGGCTCCAATAAATCAATCACTGCTTGGGCGGCTTGTTGATCGGCATTGCATTGGATCATTTGGTGCAACTCGGCAAAACGTTGTAATAAAACATGGCGATTTTGCACCGCACTTTTGTCCTCACTTAAATAGTGGGACAATTTTTCTGCCAACTTCGTCGGATTGCAGTCTTCTTGAATTAATTCCGGCACTAACATTTCATCTGCCAGCAAATTAGGTAAAGAAATATATTGGGTTTTCACCAACCGTTTTGCTAAGAAATAGGTGAAAGGCTTCATGCGATACCCCACTACCATCGGGGATTTACATAACATGGCCTCTAACGCTGCCGTGCCGGAAGCGAGCAAGGTTGCCTCGGCAGCGATCATGGCGGCACGCGCATTGCCATCCAATAAAATCATGTCTAATTCCGGCGCAACGCGTTGTTTGATTTGTTCAAATTGCTGACGACGTTTTTGATTAATTAACGGCACAAGAAATTTAACGTCCGGATAACGCTGATGTAGCAGTTGCGCGGTTTGTAAGAAAGGTTCACTCAGAAATTCCACCTCTGAACCACGACTGCCCACTAACATCGCGACATAACGTTGTGTTGAGTCTAAATTGAGTAATTGGCAGGCTTCCTCGCGATTCGGTTTCAATGGAATGGCATCTGCCATAGTGTGACCAATAAAACGACAAGGCACATTGAAACGATCATAAAAGGCTTTTTCAAAAGGCAAAAAGGCAAGCACCAAATTGGTGGCAGCAGCGATTTTATACACGCGTTTTTGACGCCAAGCCCACACGGACGGACTCACATAATGAATGGTTTTAATGCCTCGTTGTTTGAGCTTCAATTCTACGTCTAAATTAAAATCCGGCGCATCAATGCCAATGAAAACATCCGGTTTTAATGCCGATAATTGCTCGATGATGCTACGGCGGATTTTAAGTAAGCGCGGCAGGTGTTTCAACACCTCCACTAAGCCCATCACGGATAATTCTTCCATATCAAACAAGCTTTCAAATCCTTCGGCAATCATGCGTTCACCGCCAATACCGATAAATTTGGCATGCGGATAACGCGCTTTAAGGGCGTGAATTAAACCTGCTCCGAGAATATCACCGGATACCTCGCCGGCAATGATCGCAATCGTTGGGGAATCCTTGAAAGAGTGTGAATTTAGCATAGTCAAAACTCTGAAAAAAACGACCGCTCTTTTGGTCATGAAAAAGAGCGGTCGGCAATAGATGAATTGATTAAAAGGGTTAACGGATAATGCCGCGAGTGGAACGTTTAAAGAAATCTAAGAAGAAACTGATCGCCGATTCCGTTGCGGCAATTTGTTCAATTTCCGGCATCACTTCATCTAATGTTTTACCGCTACGATAAATCATTTTGTAAACGTTACGAATCGCATGCATCGTCGGTTTATCAAAACCGCGACGTTTTAACCCTTCAATGTTAACACCAAACGGTTGTGCATGGTTGCCTTGTGCCATGACATAGGGCGGCACATCTTGGCTGACCATGGAACCGCCGCCCAACATTACATGAGCACCTACGACAACGAATTGGTGAATTGCAGACATTCCGCCGACGATAACGAAATCGTCCAATTCCACATGTCCTGCAAGAGTGGCGTTATTGGCTAAAATACAGCGGTTTTTAATCACACAGTCATGTGCGATATGGACGTTAATCATGAATAAGTTGTCATCACCGATTTTCGTCACACCGCCACCTTGTACGGTACCACGATGAATGGTGACACTTTCACGAATACGGTTACGGTTACCGATCACAACGCGTGTCGGCTCGCCTTGATATTTAAGATCTTGGTTCACCTCACCAATGCTGGCAAATTGATAAATTTCATTATCTTCACCGATTCGTGTATGCCCATTAATCACAACATGGGAATGAACGATGGTGCCTTTACCGATCTCAACGTCTTTGCCGATGATGGTAAACGGGCCGATAACCACGTTTTCACCAATTTTTGCACCTTCTTCAACAATGGCCTGCGGATGAACTTTGGCTGTTGGGTGAATCATATTTATCCCCTTGTCTGAATTATGCTACGCGACGAGCACACATTAGTTTCGCTTCACAGGCCACTTCACCGTCAACGGTTGCTGTAGCGGTAAAGGCAGTAATACCACGACGTTCTTTAATCACTTCAACGTGTAATACCATTTGATCGCCAGGAACAATCGGACGCTTAAAGCGAGCTTCATCAACACCGGCGAAATAGAAAATCTCACCACCGGCTAACTCATGGGTTTTGAAAGCTAAGATGCCCATAGCCTGCGCCATGGCTTCAAGAATTAACACACCCGGTAAAATGGGATTTCCCGGGAAATGACCGGTAAAACAAGGCTCATTCACACTGATATTTTTAATCGCAGTCAACCATTTACCTTCTTCAAAATTAAGCACACGATCCACTAACAAAAAAGGATAGCGGTGTGGCAATAATTGCATGATTTCATGAGATTCGATAATTCTTGAAGTTTGTTCAGTCACGGGATTACCTTTTAATATTAAATAAGAGACAAAAAATACGCGTTAAATTATACGTTATTTAACGCATCAACACAAAATGAACGAAACGTCACTCATCTGATTTCAGTTTTTTCTCAAGGGCTTTAATGCGTTTATTTAAACCATCAATGCCAAGCGTCAATGCCGCGGTTTTGCGCCATTCTTTGTTGGTTTGGAGCGGAATACCGGAAGAATACACACCCGGTTCGGTAATCGGACGCATGACCATTCCCATGCCGGTAACCGTCACTTGATCACAGATTTCCATATGCCCGTTAATCACGCTCGCGCCACCAATTAAACAATAACGTCCCACGGTTAAACTGCCTGCCATAATCACCCCGCCGGCAACCGCGGTCCCCGTGCCGATATGCACGTTATGGGCAATCTGACAAAGGTTGTCGATAATCACGTTATCTTCAATCACGGTTGCATCTAATGCGCCACGGTCAATACAGGTACAAGCACCAATTTCCACGTGATTGCCGATAATCACTTGTCCGACTTGCGGGATTTTAATCCATTTACCGCGTTCATTGGCATAACCAAAGCCATCACTCCCAATGACTGCGCCGGATTGAATTAAGCAATGCTGGCCAATTTCGACATCATGATATACAGACACATTCGCCCAAAGTTGGGTGTGCACACCAATTTTGGTATTTTTACCAATAAAGCAATTTGCGCCAATCACCACGTTATCACCCAGCACAACGCCGGATTCAATGACACTGTTTGCACCGATAGAGACATTTTCACCTAACAAAACGTCGTCAGAAATGACCGCACTTTTTGCAATTCCGCTTGCTGCTTTTGGTGTGGTATCCATATATTGCGCTAATTTTGCATAAGCAACGTAAGGATCTTTCACGATAAGCAAATTGCTTTCCGGTGAACAAAATTCCACATCCGCTTCGGATACGACTAAAATACCGGCCTGTGAATGTGTCAGTTTCTCACGGAATTTTGCATTAGAAATAAATGTTAGCTGATGTTCATCCGCTTTATCTAAGGGAGCGATATTACTCACAACAACATCGGCGTTACCACGAATGGTAGCGCCGATTTGTTGTGCTAATTCTGAAAGAGAATAGGATCTCATTATTTAGCCTTCGCAGCTGCTGCGGAAATCGCTTTTAGAACATCATCACTGATATTTTTACCGTCTGCCGCAAAGACAACGGAACGATCATCCAACACGATAGTGTAGTGTTTTTCTTTTGCCACGGCGTTAGTTGCGGCTTGAATGCTTTCAACCAATTTAGAGGTTTCTTGGTTTTCGCGTTTTGCATAGCTATCTTGATAGATACGAACTTGTTGATCGTGTTCTGCCACTAACTTATTGATTGTCGCTTGTTCGGTGCTGGCGAATTTATTAATTTCATCTTCACGTTTTTTGATGTCGGCAGCGCGCAATTTCGGTGCATCTTTTTGTAATGCAGCGACTTTTGCTTCTACTTTTTTCTGTACATCCGCAATTCTTGCATCGACCTTTTTCTTGTTTTCTGTCAATTTTTCCACAGTCGCTTTAAATTCTGTTTCTAATTTTGCTGCGATTGCTTTACGTTCAGGGTGATTTTGGAAGAGATAATCTGCACTCACAAATGCAATATTTTCTTCTGTCATGGCTAAACGAGAAGTGAAAATTAAGATGGCTGAAATAAGAACAAGTTTGATGACTTTTTTCATGAGTAAAATTTCCTTTTTTATAGATTAAAAAAATTAATTTGTGCCAATGCAACATTGGCACAAACAAGTGATTAGAGTTTATTAATTAACTTAAGTTCATTAAATTAGAATGAACCGCCGACATTAAATTGGAATTGTTCAATGTCATCATTTTCGTATTTCTTAAT
>ERZ773079.1404-NODE-1404-length-14454-cov-2.427182_pt1 | contig 14454 bp, 7 predicted proteins | sample MGYA00511355_ERZ773079 | MGnify/ENA primary metagenome ERZ773079 (study PRJEB29015, sample SAMEA2737979) | human oral metagenome | biome: human oral; feature: human-associated habitat; material: dental | place: China | collected 2117 ... | reverse complement strand
GGCTCATCAGACGGATCAGCAGAGGCTGCCGCAGAACTTGGTGCAGAAGTCCATGCGATAGCATGGACAGATGATTTCGCAGCCGCACGAAATACAGCGTTGGATTTCGCTCATGGAGACTGGATTGTCTTTATCGACACAGATGAATATTTTTCGCAGGATACAGCAGATCATCTGCGTACGCTGATCAGTGAGGCAGATGCGGATGGTACGCAGATCATCCTTGTCCCATGGCATAACATCGATGAAGACACGGGCGAGACTCTGCTTGATACCTTTGCACCGCGGATCTTTAAAGTGCGGGAGGGGCGCCGCTACGTGGGGCGGATCCATGAGGAACTGCGTGACGGCGATGGTGCTGTCACCGATGTAAAGCAGCTGGAGCCCGCACAACTGACCCTCGTTCATACAGGATACTCTTCATCGCTTACCCACGCGAAGGGGGAGCGGAATCTGCGTCTCCTTTTAGCGGAACTCAATACAGCGGATAACCCTGCATATTATTATCGCTATCTTGCAGAAACCTATGATCATCTCGGCAATGCGGCGATGGCAGAATACTATGCGCTGCTTGACATTGAGGGAGGACGGCGTTCCGTGATCTACGCCAGCCGTTCTTACCGCATTCTGCTTCGTCTTTATGGAAAAAGCCCGCATCTGAGGGAGCGGTATCTTTCCATTGCAGAGCGTGCTGTTGCAGATTTTCCGGAACTGCCCGAACTGCATGCAGAATATGCAGAGGCGCTTGCGGCACTGCATCGCTATCCGGAGGCCGTGCGGGCGGCTGAATTTGCGCTTTCCCTGTCACCGGATCATAGCAGTACAGAACCAACAGTCTTTACGGATGAGATGAGAGGCCAGCTGGGACGGCGGCAGCAGATCTGGCAGCATATCATCGAGCAGGAACAGCAGGTAAAAATATCAGCGTGTGTTTTTGTGCGCGATGATATGCAGGATATGAGAACGTGGCTCGAAAATGCGGCTGTTTATGCGGATGAACGGATCGTTATCGATACGGGATCGACCGATGGGACGCGTGCGCTCGCGGCAGAGGCCGGCGCCACAGTCTATGACTTCCCGTGGCAGGATGATTTCGCGGCAGCGCGCAATGAAACGCTTGTAAGGGCAGCAGGTACATGGGCGGTTCTTCTGGATGCGGACGAGAGTTTTTTTGACCCTGCCGAAGTGCGCTCTTACCTTGCGATGGCAGATGTCATTCTCCCACAGGTGGATGCGATTCTGCTGCCCATTGTACATGTGGATGAGGATGACGGCGGGCAAGAGATCGCTCGTGCACCGCATGTGCGCCTGCTGCGTATGGGACGGGGACTTTACTATGAGGGACGTGTGCATGAGGTACTGAAAAAAAGAGATGGCGAGCCCATTCTCTATCATGAGAGGGCGGCTCTATCCATCCGGCATGTGGGCTATTCATCAGGGCGTATTCGTGAGAAACATTTGAGAAACCTTGCGCTTCTTCAGGAGGAGATCGCGCACTGTGGGATGCGCCCGGGAGATGCCCGCTATCTCGCGGATATATTCTTTGGCCTCGGAAAATATGCTTCGGCACTTGCTTATGCCCATGCTGCTCTGGAGGAAAAGGTACAGGCACGAGGCGCACAAAGTCATCTCTATCATCTCTTGCTGAACTGTATGGCGCAGGAGGAGTGTACAGCAGCAGAGCAGATCTCTGCTGCACGCAGGGCATGCGAGGCGTTTCCGCTGCTTCCAGACTTTCACGGGCGGTTGGGGCTTTTGTGTGCTGCGGGAGGAGAGCGTGCGGAGGCGATGCACGAACTCACGCGTGCAAAAGAGCTGGAGGCACTTCCAGAGGATGAGAGTGGGGAAGCATCTTCGTTTGCGCAGTATGCGGGTGCAGTCGCTGCGGCACGTGCGCGTCTCTTGATGGAAATAGGGGATTTTGCGGCGGCAGAGCAGGAAGTCTTCTATGCCTTGCAGCGCGGCGGTGCACAGGAGGATGCGCTGGATGTCTATGTTGAGCTGCATCGGGCAGAGCCGCCTTCGGTGCTGCTTTCCGCACTGCGTCAGCGCATTGGAACCGATGCGGCGGCACTTCAATATCTGTACCGTTTTGCGGACAGCTATGGTTGGCTCGCGCTTGCGGATGAAGCAGCGAAGACATTCGCACGTGAAACGGGAAAGGAGCTTCCCATTCCATCCATTTACATGGATATGAAGACGCTTGCGCCCACAGAACTTGGGGAGCGGATTGTTGGGGAACTGGCAGGTTTTGTGCGTGAGATCCCGGAGATATTGCTTCGTTTGGAACGTGATGCGAGAGCGGAGAGCCAGATGCTCTATCATCGTCTGCGCGCACTCCTGCCGGGCGCAATGCAGGAGTTTTGGCGTCATTATGATGAGCCGGATATTGTTTCGTTGCCGGATCATATGGATGGCTACAATCTCGTCATGGATGCCTTTATACAATACGCAGATATGGGGCAAATGGAGCGAATGATGGAATGCGCCTGTGCCTATGACGCAAAGCAGCTGATTGTGCTGTCTGACCGATGTGCGGCGGCGGCACAGTGGCAAAAGGCACTCAATGCACGGGAACGCTATGGCGTGCTTTGTGAGGACGCATGCGATGCGGACTACTGGTATGAGATAGGACGTTTTTATGCTTATTTGGGAAATAAGGGAGCCGCACAGGAGAGCCTTGCGCAGGCACTTCGGATGGCAGCTGACCATCGTAAGGCAAGGGAACTGAGGGATGTGCTTTCATGAAAATTTCTGCCTGTGTGATTGCAAAAAATGAGGCCGAAAATCTCCCGCGTTGGCTGAAATCCGCCCAAGGGTTTGCCGATGAGATGATTGTCGTCGATACGGGATCAAGCGATGAGACAGCGGCGATTGCAGCAAAGGCCGGAGCAAGGGTCTATTCGTTTCAGTGGAGAGATGACTTTAGTGCTGCAAAGAATTTTGCGCTCGATCTGGCAACGGGTGATTGGGTGGTCTTTACCGATGCAGACGAATACTTTACAGAGGAGAGTGTGCCGCGCGTGCGGCCTCTCATCGAAGAGTATGATGGTCAACAAGATCTTGCCGGTTTTATTGTTCAGCTCGTCAACATTGATATGGATACGGGCGTGCTTCTGGGGACGCAGGCAAAAGTACAGCGTATTTTTCGCCGTGTACCATGGATACGCTTTGTGGGGAACATTCATGAACATGTGGAGAATCTAAGTGGAGATCCGCGTCGGGAGATGATGCTCGCGCCTGGTCTTACCCTCTATCATACAGGATATTCACCGCGCATTATGCAGAGTAAAGCAAAACGTAATCTGACGCTTATACTTGCACGGCGGGAAAAGGGCGAGGAGCATCCAACAGATATTTATCATTTAATGGATTGTTACTATTCTTTGACCGATTATCCTAAGGCTGCACAATATGCGCGCGAAATATTAAAACAAAAACAACAGCCGTTTGGTGTGGAAGAGCGTCCCTATGGCGTCTTATTGCAGTCTCTTATCGTGATGAAGGCGCCGGAGCAGGAGATTCAGGAAGTCTACATGGCGGCTAAAACAGCATATCCGACAAAGGCACAATTTCCTCTTGTCTATGGCGCTTATACATGGGATTTAGGATATCTAAATACGGCACGCGAAGCATACTTAGAGGGGATTTGTCTGCATGAGGAGCATTATTGCGAAGGTGATTTTTCGATCTTGCTCATGCCGATTGCTTATACATGTCTAGGCTATCTTTCTTTGCTGTCTGGGCAGCCGGCTGAGGCAATGGAGTATTTTATTCGCTCGTTGCGCCTAAATCCGCATCACGTACCGACTTTTGCTGCTTTGTGCCGCCTGTTTGAGCGGGTGGGAGCAGGCACAGCAGATTTCATTGAAGTGTTAAATCAGATATACGATCAGGATAAAGATGCAGAATTTTTGATGGGGACGCTTTTTCGTTCTCCCTATCCGCGTGCCTGCCTTTACTATGAAAACCGCAGTTCAAAAAAGCTGCCCTATTTTCAGCGGCTTCTTCTGGCAGGTAATATCAATTTGGCAGCAGATCATCTGGTGCAAGAAATGGAACGGACGGCAGCCGCAGCCGTCATATATGGGGATTCATTTATGCCGGAAATACGGGAATCACTTGCCCTGCTTCTGCCGCATGCCTGGCGTACGCAGGAAAAGACGATATGTATGGCGCGTCTGCAAAGGCGGATGAGAAATTTATCAGACATGTAATATGCTCTGAGATATAAAAGATGTTGGCGTGCTGCCAACAGCGCAGAGAGGATCGTATCTTGGTGAAAATTTCCGCCTGTGTGATTGTAAAGAATGAGGCTGAGAACCTTCCGCGTTGGTTGGCATCCGCGCAGGAATTTGCAGATGAAATGATCGTTGTTGATACAGGATCGAGCGATGGAACAGCGGCGATTGCGGCGCAGGCCGGGGCGAAGGTTTATTCATTTCAATGGATAGATGACTTTAGTGCTGCAAAGAATTTTGCTTTGGATCAGGCGACGGGCGATTGGATTGTATTTACGGATGCAGATGAATACTTTACAGAGGAGAGTATTCCCCGCGTGCGCTCCCTCATTGCTGCGTATGACAAGCAGGAAAAAATCAATGGTTTTTTTGTCCATCTCATCAATATTGATATGGATACGGGCGCGCTGCTCGGGACCAGTGCAGAAGTTTTGCGCATTTTTCGGAATACGTCGTGGCTGCGCTTTTTTGGGAATATTCATGAACATGTGGAGAATCTCAACCAGGATCCGGATAGTCAAATGATATTTGCGCCCAATCTAACCCTCTATCATACCGGTTATTCACCGCGCATCATAAAGAAAAAGGCTGCACGGAACCTAGCGTTAATATGTGCGCGGCGTGCGGCGGGCGATATTCAAACGCTCGATGCGTATCATCTCATGGATTGTTATTTCTCCTTGGAGGACTATCCAAAGGCAGAACAATACGCCCGTGCGGCGATCTCTAATCCGCATCGTCCCACCGGTTCAGAGGAACGCCCCTATATGATCCTGCTCAACACCATGATTCTGATGGGGCGGGAGACAGATGAGATCGAGGAGGTCTATCGATCCGCACAGAAAGCCTTTCCTCAAAAAGCAGATTTTCCGATGATCTATGGACTATACGCATGGGATCAACAGCATCTAAAATCAGCATATGAGGCTTATGCTGAGGGGATTCGCCTAGATGAAGAGTATTATCGGGCAGGAGATTTTTCGGCGACACTTCTGCCCAATGCCTATGCGTGCCTCGGTGAGATCGCAGCACTGCGTGGGGAAATGGAGGCGGCAGTGGATTTTTTCCTAAAATCTCTGCAGGGAAATAAGTATCAAAGTACAGTGCTCTCAGTGTTTTCCCGTGTACTTTATCAGATGGGGACTGATGATGCGGCGCTCATAGAGTTTTTGAATGGTTTTTATCAGCGGGATTCCGACGCGCCGTTTTTGACAGGTGCACTGCTGTGCAGCCCTTTTCCACATACCTGTCTCTATTACGAAAAATATAGCGAAAAGAAGCTTCCGCCGCGCCGCCGTGCGCTGCTTGCCGGGGATGTGCGTGCGGCAGCGGCTTCGCTTGTAGAGGATATGGAGCGCACTGCGGCACTGGCTATGGCGCATGGCGGTAGATTTTCTCAGGATGTGCAAGGAGCACTTGCGCTTCTCCTGCCGCGATCTTGTCGGGGGGACATGTCAGGGGATATGCGCATGGAGCGTCGTGCCGCGCGTCTGGAAGAAGGGAAGGTTTAGGCGGATGCATCAGGGGAATACGGATGTTGATGCACTTAGAGATCAGATCTATGAGGCACTGACGCGCGGGGATGAGGCGGCTGCTCGTGCGGACATTCAGCAGCTTCACACCGCATCGCCGGCGGAAGCGGCTGGCCTTTTGACGGCTGTTCATATCGAGGCAGGACGGGGAGAGGAAGCGCTTGCTGCATGGCAGGAGCGTGCGCGGTATCTGCCGCATGATCCCTATACGATCTTTTTGCGGGCGCGGATCCACTTGATGCAGGGAGAGCGGCTTCGTGCGCTCTCCCTGCTTCAGTCCCTTCTGGGGCAGTCGATGTCCTCTGCCGTTGCAGAAAAGGTATACAATCTCGCGGGACAGTGTGCACGCTTTCTTGGGTTTGCCGCAGAAGCGGTGATGTTTTATGAGCATGCACGCGATGCAGCGCCGGATCTTATGCTGCGTGCACTCAATGCGAGCAACGTACTCTTTAATCGCCACTATCTTCCTACAACACTGGCGGAGGAGCGCGCGGCAGCCGAAGCATATGGCGCCCTCTTTGCGGACGTGCAGATGTTTTCCCATCAGCCGCACGATATGGGGCACACAAGACCGCTGCGCATCGGCTATCTCTCGCCGGATGTGCGCGAACATGTTGTACTCTCCTTTTCCTACGCGCTCTTTACAGCGCTTCCACCGGAACGATTTTCTGTACATGTGTACGCGATGAACCATGAGGATGACTTTACGCAGAAAGTACGGCGTAAAGTATCTTCCTTTCGCAATCTGAGAGGATGTTCTGCCAAGGAGGCAGCAGAGGCGATCTATCGGGACGGCATTGATATTCTCGTGGATCTTGCAGGGCATACGGCGGGCGGGACGCTGCCCATCATGGCGTACCGACCTGCGCCGGTGCAGATCTCTGGGATTGGGTATTTCGCATCGACAGGGCTGCCGGCGGTGGATTACTTCATCGCTGATCCTGTTCTGGCAGAGGGAAACGCAGGCGCAGGCTTTACGGAGAAATTATTGGTTCTCCCGCATTCACATTTTTGCTATCAGCCGCTGCATACGCCGCCTTCCTTAGCGCATGCACCTGCTTCTGGCAGGGATATTGTTTTTGGCAGTCTCAATCATTTTGCAAAGGTAAATGATCTGGTGCTTTCTGTATGGGCTGAGATTCTGCGTCAGGTTCCGCGTGCAAAGCTGTTCTTAAAGACCGCGGTGTTTTCCTATGAGGACAGCCGCAGGGAGGCGCTGCGTCGCATCCGCGCGGCGGGGATACCTGAGGAGCGCGTAGAGATAGAGGGTACGACACGGGATTACCTCGGCGTCTATTCCCGCATGGATATTGCCCTTGACACGTTTCCCTATCCAGGTGGGGGGACGACCTGTGATGCACTCTGCATGGGGGTACCTGTGATAACGCTTGCGGGAGAGAGTGTGGGCAGCCGTTTTGGTGCCTCTCTTTTGACGCAGATCGGCGCACATGGGCTGATTGCCCATTCGATCGAGGAGTATATCGCATGTGCTGTAGCACTGGCAGGAGATGCAGAAATGCTGGATGCCCTGCATGCGGGGCTGCGCATTATGCTGCAGCATTCCCCCGTGATGGATCCTGTGGGATATGGGCGGGGGGTCGGCGCGGCTTATGAACGCATCTGGCTGGATTATGTACGCAGTGCCAAAGAGGGGATTTGATGTTGAAGAACCATCCAATCGCGCCGCCGCTAAAGTCACATGTCGTAGGGAACGATACATTGAGTAAGGGAACTGCACCTTTTGATATTCATGCGGTAAAGGCGTTTGTGTTCCAAGCATTGGACAGAGAGCAGTATGAGCTGGCGCGACAGGCGGCAGGTGCAGCCATTGCCGGCGGAGCGAAGGATGATATTCTCTGTTATCTGCACGCCTATGCCATCGAGCGTCTAGGGGATCTGCCGCATGCCATGCGGCTCGCACAGGAATATCTCGATACAGCACGCACGGAGGTGCGCAAGGAATTTTTGCAGCTGCGGGCGTCCGTCGCCTACCGTATTGGAGATCCGCAGGCAGCAGCATTTTATTATGCTGCATATGAGGAGGAGCCGCTGAATACGGCACTTTATAGTTCCTTTCTCCTTGCACAGAATGCGCAGGATGTCGATGTAGCAGAATTTTTCCGTGCGCACTGCGTTTTTGACCAATTCTTCAAAGATGTGCCCCAGTATGCGCATACGGTATCGTATGCGCACCAGCGGATCCGTGTGGGCTATCTCTCTCCGGATTTTCGCCGCAATGTGATGCAGAATTTTGTCCAGCCGCTGCTGCTCGGCTACGACCGTACATCCTTTGCCGTGTACGCTTATAGTTTGACGGAGGAACCAGATGATGTGACGGAGGCGCTGCGTCCGCATACAGATGTGTGGCGGGATATGGGCAGATGTTCTGTGGAGGAAATCGCTGCGCAAATCTATGCCGACGAGATTGATATTCTTGTGGATCTGGCGGGACATGCATCCGGGGGGGCTCTTGCTGTTCTTGCGCGCAGACCTGCTCCCGTGCAGATGCTAGGACTTGGCTATATGGCGACCTCCGGGCTTCGTGCAGTGGATTATTTTTTGACAGATGCTGCATGTGATCCCCCAGAGGGAGGCAGTGAGGCGTATTTTACGGAGCAGCTTGTGCGTCTGCCCAGTCAGTTTTGCTACGTCCCACATGCACATCTGCCTGCGTCCGAAGGAACACCTGCGCGCAGGCGGGGATGGATCCTCTTTGGGGTTTTTAATCAGTATCGGAAATTTACGGATGAGATGATTGCGCTCTGGCGGGAGATTCTTGTACGCGTGCCGACGGCGCAGCTGCTCATTAAGGCGCAGATTTTATTTTCGCCTGCGATGACAAAGGCCGTGTACATGCGTTTGGAAGAGGCCGGCCTTGATATGCAGCGCGTCATACTGGAGCCTGCGACGACGGATTATATGCAGCGCTATCTGGATGTAGATATTGCGCTTGATACGTATCCGTGGACGGGCGGTGGTACGACTTGTGACGCGCTCTATATGGGGGTTCCCGTCGTCACCATGTACGGTACGCGGCGGAGCACGCGGTTTTCCTATGCATTGCTCGCACATATGGGGCTGGCAGAGCTTGCAGTAACAACCCCTGCGCTCTACGTGGAGCGCGCCGCAGCGCTTGCAGAGGATCTCGATACGCTGGACGCCCTGCATCGGGCGCTGCGCACGATGATGGCGCAGTCTCCGATCATGGATCAGGCGGCATATATGCGTGCACTTGAGGGCGCATATCGCAGCGCGATGAATCGTTATTTATCAGAAGAAGAGGTGGACGATGAAGAAAAAGAAAGCAAAGCGAAGAGATAAGAGAGGGACGCATAGAGATCATGCACCGCGGAAAATTCGTCTTGGATACCTTTCTTCTGATTTTGGAGGGGGACGCTGGCGCGACTTTTTGCCGGCATTTTTCATAAGTTATGACCCCTCGCGCTTTGAGGTCTATGCATATAATATCGGCAGCAGCGGAGATCCGACCCTGTTTTCCAAGACGGAAATACAGGCTTTTCGCCGACTGGATGACTGTTCATCGGAGGAGGCGGCAGAGGTCATCCGACAGGATGCGCTCGATCTCCTCGTAGACCTATCACCGCTTGTGCCGGATCATTTTACACAGGAAATTTTACGGCGACGTCCTGCGGATCGGCAGGTATCTCTTGCAGAACATTGTCCCGCGGATCTGGCTCTTTCCTTGCCCTCTGTTTTAGAAGTGGGGGACTGGCTGCCATGGTGTTATCAGCCCGTCGATCTGTTTACCACTTATGCGTACCGCACACCGCTGCTCGATGGCGCTGCGCCGACAATTGGCTTTGTCGGCTGCATGGAGGAGGGCAAGCAGTTCCTCTCTTTACTAGAGGCGCTGCTTGCCCGGATGCCACGTACACGGCTGATGGTTCCCGTGGGTCTTGCATCACTTTTGTCGGAATCAGATCTTGCACGTCTTATGGCAGAGGGAAGCGATACAGCGCAGATACAGTTTGTGGATGAGACACCATATGATGCAGTGGATCTTGTCATCGGCGTCGGCGCCGATCTTCTGGATGTCTGCCGTGCGGCAGAGCACAGCATTCCGCTGCTTACGGCAAAGGAGCTTACGCGCAGCGCCTTTGTTGCGCCTGCGCTCCAGATGTTGGAGATGACAGAAGGCTATTCTGCCAGCATCGTGGAGCTGCTGCTTCATGCAGAACAGCTTCTGCGGGATGAGGAGCGCCTTGCCCAGTTGCACCATCTCCTCTATTGGCGTCTGAGGGACAGCGCCCTTTTTGCATCGGGAACATACATGTTCGCTATGGAGCGTGCATACTCCCGTGTACTTGCTGATGGCGTGCAGTGGAATGCGCAGGAAATGAATGAGGCGCTTGTCCATGCCGAGGAACAGCGGGACTGGCACAGGGTAGTTTCCCTGGCACATACGCTGGATGGACATGAAGCGCTGGGGCTTGCGCAGCGGCTCACTCTTGCGTGGGGGTACTTTTTTTTAGGGATGAAGCACAGGGCTGCACAGTGGGCATATTTTGCCGCAGGCATCCCAAGAGAGCGGGAAGCAGCACGCCTCTTTCTCTTTTTCTCTGGGGCGGGGGCCGTTTGGCCCAGATCGGAACTCTTGCGTCTTGTGCAGGAGGCGATTGCTGAGATTGATGCGGGACTGCCTGCAGCGCCTGAGATATACCGGGTTCTGCTTCAGATGCGTGCAAATTACAGCAGATGGGTTACGCACGCTGTGGATTCGTTCCGCTATTCCTTGGACTATGTTGAGGCGGCAGACACATTGGAGGAGAAACGTAATTACTACAGCAATGCACTGTTTTATCTCAATATCATTGATATGCGCCCGGAAGATGTTCTGCGGCACAGCATGGGCTATCAAAACCTTTTCACCGACATTGTGCCCTATACACATATGCAGCGGAGCCATAAAGATAAGATCCGCATCGGCTATATTTCAGGAGATTTCCGTCAGCATGTGATGCAGTACTTTATATGGCCGTTTCTTGCGGGATATAGTCGTGATGATTTTGAAGTGTATGTGTATAGCCTTGGCGAGGTGGATCAGTATACGGTATTTTTTCAGACCCTGGTGACGAAGTGGTGTGATTTGTCTTCACTCTTAAATGATCCTGCAAGTATTGCCCGTGCCATCTATGAAGATGAGGTCGATATACTATTTGATCTTGCCGGACACACGAGACACACCGGACTTCCTGCACTTGCATGGAAACCTGCGCCAGTGCAGCTATCTGGGCTTGGCTATATGGCGACAACGGGGCTTTCGGCAGTAGACTACTTCGTTACAGATCGCTATTGCGATCCGGAGGGAAGCATGAGCGCGTCCTGTTTTGCCGAAAAATTGCTGCGCCTAACGAGTCAATTCTGCTATAATGGATATACGAACCTTCCTGTATCTCAGGGAACGCCGGCCCGCATACGTGGATTTATTCAATTCGCATCATTCAGTCAGTATGATAAATTGCAAGATGACATGCTCACTGCCTGGATAAAAATTATGGAACGACTGCCGCAGTCACGGCTGCTGCTGAAACATAGTGCATACCAGGAAAAAGGAATTGCTCTTATCGCATACGAGCGCCTGCGGCGTTTGGGATTTGATATGAGCCGTGTGCAGTTTGAAGCGGCTACGACGGATTATATGCTCCGCTATCTGGACGTAGATATTGCCCTCGATACATTCCCTTGGACCGGCGGTGGGACGACCTGTGATGCACTCTATATGGGCGTTCCTGTCATCTCTTACTATAAAAAACGGCACAGTACACGCTTTACATATAGCATTCTTTGCAACATCGGTCTTGGGGATCTTGCTTCTGATAGACTTGAGGATTATGTAGAGACAGCTGTGGCACTTGCCGAAAATATAGATCTGCTCGACATGCTGCATCGGGAACTGCGGGATCGCATGAAGGGGTCGCCATTGATGGATCAAGAGCACTATATCCACGAGATGGAGGATTGTTATCGTGAGATCTGGGCACGATATAAAACGCAAACGGAAGCTCTTTGAGCAGGGGATTGCCGCAGTGCGGGAAGACATTGCTGCTGACCGACTGGAAAGTGCGCTCCGACATATGGAAAAGATGAGGAAAAAGAATCTTTTTCCAGAGGGGAATGACTACAACTATCATTTGATTATGGGACAAATCCTCTATTGGTTGTCAGATTTGGAGGAGGCTCTGCCGCATTTTCGTGCCTCATGGGAACTCCCCAGTGAAAATAAGTCCGAACGTCTGGCGATGTTCAGTGATTATCTCCTCTATCTTCATTATGCAGCGCATGTGAGTAATGCACAAGTGAAGGAGGCACATGAGGCGTATGCTGTGCTGCTCGGAGAGGTTCCCCAGTTCACGCACCAGAAGAAGAAGCGGGATAAACTGCATATCGGATATCTTACGCCAAACTTTACAGACCACATTGTATTGAATTTTTCGATACAGCTTTTTGCAGGTTATGATCGTTCTCGATTTAAGGTTACCATCTATGATATTGGAGGAGAGCGGAGTGAGGTGACGGCGTGGGCGGCAGGTCTCACAGATGCCTATCGCGATCTTGCCGGAGCATCAGCACTGGATGCAGCAAAGCAGATTTATGCGGATGATGTGGATATACTGTTTGATCTTGCAGGACACTCGGCCGGGGGACGAACGCTGCAAATTGCGGCATTTAAACCCGCGCCCGTTCAGATCTGCGGCATTGGTTATTTTGATACGACGGGGCTTTCTGCAATGGATTATTTTCTGGGTGATCCCATCTGTGATCCGCCAGATATAGATACACTGTTTGTGGAACGAATCCTGCGTCTTCCGCACACGCATCTCTGCTTTACACCGTCGGAGCGTTTTCGTTCCTATGAGCATCTAAAACGCACAGCACATACACCCGTTGTATTTGGGAGCTTCAACAACTTCGCAAAGATCACGGATGAGATGCTTTCCCTCTGGGGGCAGATTTTGCAGCGTGTTCCGGGAGCGCGTCTGATCCTGAAAAATGTACACCCAAAACAGGAAGCACTTGCGCGGATGCACAAGAGAGCCGAACGTGCAGGGATTGATCCTGCACGGCTTGAGCTGCGTCCAGGCGCTAAGGACTATCTAAAAGATTATATGGATGTAGATGTTATCCTAGATACCTATCCATATCAAGGGGGGGGGACGACTTGTGAAGCACTTTTTATGGGACTTCCCGTGGTGACGCTCTGTGGCACGCGGCATGGCGCTCGGTTTGGTGCCAGTCTGCTGCATAATATTGGGATTGGAGAACTTGTTGCACATACCCAAGAGGAGTATGTGGAGCGTGCTGTTCTTCTTGCGATGGATCCGGAACTGCTGTCGGCACTGCATGCTGCACTGCAGGGGATGATGAAATCATCGCCTTTGACGGATGGCGCCGGATATATACGTTCCATGGAGGAGGCATACCGGATGATATGGGAGCGGTATTCAGATGAAAAAGAATAAGAAACATCGAAAAACAAAACTGCGTCGGCAACGACAGCAGAGGGAAGAGATTCGGCAGACAAAAGAGAAAGGAACGATGGAAATGGAACAGCAGCAGAAAAATGTCAATGCAGACAAGATCCGGGAACTGATGGATAAGGAGGCGTATGCTGAGGCAATTAATACCTTTGCCGATATTCTTGCTGAGGGGAAAGAGCCGCCGGAGAGCACTTTTGGCGATATTGCACGGGCGTATTTTGAGCTTGGTGATTATGAGCGCGCTGCTGACTGGGTTACGGCAACGCTTACGCGTACGCCAGATCATATTGATGTGCGCATCTTGCTTGCGCGGATCTGTCAGCGTGAGAAGCGCATAGAAGATGCACTGAAGATTTATGACCATCTGATTTCAGTGCAGAATGCGAATCTTACGGATGACCAGCGCAGGGAAATCGATCGCCGTGCGGGGCTTGATGCGCGCCTGGATGCGGCGCGGACAAAGCGCGACTATCCCTATCTTGCGGCATTCCTCGGGATGGGAGAGATGCCAAAACCAAAGGAAGAACCGGCGCTCCCACAGGCTGCTTCCACGCAGGAGATGAAAGCGCATACACCCACAACAGATTCTTTTCATCCACAGGAAAAGGCTGCACAGATCCTGTCACAGGATATTCGCCCGCGTGACAAGCTTCGTGCGCTGAATGCATTTGCAGGCTTTGCCTACGCCGAAAACGACTATGAAGGAGCAAAATATCTCCTCACAGAAGCGCTGCGCCTTGATCCCGGCAGCAGCGAGACGTTGCGGAATATGGCGCTTCTGCTGCATGAGATGGGAGAACAGGATAAGGCGCTGCGCATCGCCGCGCAAATGAGAAGAACGGACTTCCTCTTGCTGAAGACCATTAAGTCATGAAGCGTCTCAGTATTGTTCTTGCGGTGACAGAGGGGGCAGCGTATCTGCACGCGTCGGCAGTGGCTGCAGTGGCTGCTTCTGCCGATTTGGATATGGAGGCAGAGTTTTTTGTCGTTGCCCCTGCGGCTAAAGAGACGACGGTTCGGGAGCAGCTTTCTGCTTGGCCCCATTTGCATATTTTCGTGAGAGATACAGATTCCCTCGCGCAGCTTTATAACTGTGGGGCGGATGCGGCGACAGGCGATGCCATTCTCTTTTTGCGGGAAGGAATTCTCCTTCAACAAGAGGCACTGCATGCACTGCAAAAG
>ERZ773079.1401-NODE-1401-length-14484-cov-18.692979_pt1 | contig 14484 bp, 8 predicted proteins | sample MGYA00511355_ERZ773079 | MGnify/ENA primary metagenome ERZ773079 (study PRJEB29015, sample SAMEA2737979) | human oral metagenome | biome: human oral; feature: human-associated habitat; material: dental | place: China | collected 2117 ... | reverse complement strand
TTACCGAGTTCTGGCGACGCTGGCATATCTCCCTCTCAAGTTGGTTGCGTGACTATCTGTACATTCCGCTCGGCGGAAATCGAAAGGGACAGATCCGCACCTATATTAACCTCTTCCTGACGATGCTCCTTGGCGGGCTATGGCATGGAGCAGCTCTCCGCTTTGTTCTTTGGGGAGCCATCCATGGTGTAGCTCTTGCTCTGCACAAGCTGTATATGCAGATCTTTGATCACTTCGGATGGCGTCGCCGTGAGCCCCTTCGTTGGCAGCGCTTCGCAGGGCAGATCATTACCTTCCATCTCGTCTGCTTTGCTTGGATCTTCTTCCGTGCAGACTCGATGGAGACAGCTTGTGCGGTGATTACTCAGATCAAGGATCATTTCACCCCTGAGGTCTTCCTGCAGTTTGTCGTGGGATACAAGAATGTCTTACTGCTCTTGCTCATAGGTTACCTCCTGCACTTCACCTCACATAAGCAAGAGCTCCGCTTCCGTGAGTGGATGACGGATCTCTCATTCCTTAAGCAAGCACTGCTCTTTATTGGGGTGATCTTCCTGCTCATTCAGATTAGAAGTGCAGACGCTCAGCCCTTCATCTACTTCAACTTCTAAGGTTTCCTCCGCTCAACTATCATATGGCTTGCCCGCACCGCCTTCTTGAAGCTGTGCGGGCAAACTGTATATCACAGAGCTCTCTGCAGAGACCCTGTATCAACCACTATTGGTCGGCGAGCAAACCAATAGTGGTCGGTGCGTGGACCAATATTGCTTCGTTCGTCGACCAATATTGCTTCGCCCGTTGACCTATATAGGTTGCTACTCCTACTTTTATTGCTTTTTTCTATCATCTCCTATTTATGATAGGTTACCGATTCACCTATGGGTAGGTTGAGCAGAAGTGCTTATCAACAAGTCTATTCCTTAATTCTTTAGTTGAGGAGCAATAAAGCTTGTTGTGATATTATCTTGGGAAAGCTTTAAGAGAATAACTCCTATAGCCTTGGAACATAGACGTGTGATTAGAGGCATATCGAAAAAGGCCTGAGGGATAACGTCAATGAGTTAATTCACACACCCCGGGAGGGGTGCAACGGGCGCATCGACAGCGTCCGCATCACCGAAGTTGTGAGTTAATTCACACACCCCGGGAGGGGTGCAACAGTCCTCATTATTACCCAAATGGGGGACAGGCACGTTTCAATTCACGCACCCCAGGAGGGGTGCGACTACCCACGAAAGAACTACCGCATCTACCTCGACAGGTTTCAATTCACGCACCCCGGAAGGGGTGCGACGGTCGTCGTATCTACGACGGCAAGCATCGCCTGTGTTTCAATTCACGCACCCCGGGAGGGGTGCGACCAGAAGAGGCATAAGCCGTATTACTAACACCAAGGTTTCAATTCACGCACCCCGGGAGGGGTGCGACAATATAGAGGCTAATACTGCGTCTGTTATTGCGCAGTTTCAATTCACGCACCCCGGGAGGGGTGCGACACGGGGAGGTGGTCATTGTCATAGCTCAATGTGAGTTTCAATTCACGCACCCCGGGAGGGGTGCGACTTCGTTGATGCGCTGGATTTCGCAGGCTGTCTCGATGTTTCAATTCACGCACCCCGGGAGGGGTGCGACCTCCCTCGAGGAGTCTATCGGGCTCTCCTTTCAGGTTTCAATTCACGCACCCCGGGAGGGGTGCGACTAATTGCGGTTACTCCGAGTTTGAGCCACTTCCTGTTTCAATTCACGCACCCCGGGAGGGGTGCGACCTGACCAGTTTATGTGCGTTTTCAATAACATAGTTGTTTCAATTCACGCACCCCGGGAGGGGTGCGACTCATTATTTTCCTCAACCACGCCCCAAACGATAGAGTTTCAATTCACGCACCCCGGGAGGGGTGCGACGTGCACGGCTCTTACTAACTGCTATACCAAGAGTGTTTCAATTCACGCACCCCGGGAGGGGTGCGACTCGCTATGATGATAGTATTCTTCATGTTGCTTATGTTTCAATTCACGCACCCCGGGAGGGGTGCGACTATCGTCAAAGCGTCCGTGCGCTTAAGGCGGGAGTTTCAATTCACGCACCCCGGGAGGGGTGCGACAGCTCAATCCATGTAACTACATTCGTGACTTCAGGTTTCAATTCACGCACCCCGGGAGGGGTGCGACCCATTTTAGCAACCAAACCTGCCTGCTCCTTAGACGTTTCAATTCACGCACCCCGGGAGGGGTGCGACTGCCATTGTTATTGTTGTTATCGTTAGAGTTAGCGGTTTCAATTCACGCACCCCGGGAGGGGTGCGACCACTACGTGCATCCGTGGGGTACATCATAGCGACGTTTCAATTCACGCACCCCGGGAGGGGTGCGACGGCAAATGGGGCGTGGACAAGAATATCACCTTAGATAGTTTCAATTCACGCACCCCGGGAGGGGTGCGACATCTTTGGCTGGAGCGTGGGGGCAACCGAACTATACGTTTCAATTCACGCACCCCGGGAGGGGTGCGACCCCCTGTGAGCTAAAGGAGGTCTTTACCGATCGGACGTTTCAATTCACGCACCCCGGGAGGGGTGCGACTACAATCGAGTAGGTGTGCTTGTGGGAAGCACTGAGTTTCAATTCACGCACCCCGGGAGGGGTGCGACTAGAGATATAACTTTTGGGGTCAATAGTTATCTCGTTTCAATTCACGCACCCCGGGAGGGGTGCGACGATATCTCCGAGGTTGTCACGACTGCGCTTACAGAGTTTCAATTCACGCACCCCGGGAGGGGTGCGACGACCACCTTCCCGTATATCAGTATAACGGACGATCCAGTTTCAATTCACGCACCCCGGGAGGGGTGCGACTTCATCGTCCTCGATGGGCGTGGCTACACGGGAAAGTTTCAATTCACGCACCCCGGGAGGGGTGCGACCTGTACCGAAAAGTTCGGATGGGACAACACCCGTGTTTCAATTCACGCACCCCGGGAGGGGTGCGACTGCTCTCTAATGAGATTCCCGCCTACGAAAAGGAGTTTCAATTCACGCACCCCGGGAGGGGTGCGACCGAGTCTGCGCTTTCTTATAGTCCATCTCATTCAGTTTCAATTCACGCACCCCGGGAGGGGTGCGACCTAACGCTCAGACTCTTAGCAACATGCGTGAGCAGTTTCAATTCACGCACCCCGGGAGGGGTGCGACTCAGAATTGGGATTTTCGAAACATAAAGCCTTTAGTTTCAATTCACGCACCCCGGGAGGGGTGCGACGGCACGCTGCCATGGGCGTAAGCCTCCATCGACGTTTCAATTCACGCACCCCGGGAGGGGTGCGACGTCACGTATGGGGAGGTCACGAAAGAGGAGCTTCAGTTTCAATTCACGCACCCCGGGAGGGGTGCGACTGGACTTTACAGCAAGCAATTATAACACCTAATACAGTTTCAATTCACGCACCCCGGGAGGGGTGCGACCGAGAGCGTAAACTTGTTCGTGGCTGAGAGGTCGTTTCAATTCACGCACCCCGGGAGGGGTGCGACGCCATCTAAGCCACCAGTTGGCACGCCTCCTACTCAGTTTCAATTCACGCACCCCGGGAGGGGTGCGACTAGTGGTAGCAGAGAACGTCAAAGGTATTCTTATTGCCGTTTCAATTCACGCACCCCGGGAGGGGTGCGACGTTGGTTAGTTGCTCCTCGTAACATTCTGCATCGGTTTCAATTCACGCACCCCGGGAGGGGTGCGACCCAGCTGGAGCGCCTTGCCGTCGCTCTTACTTCCGTTTCAATTCACGCACCCCGGGAGGGGTGCGACGCCACCACAACGCAGTACCTCTATCGTATAAACGTTTCAATTCACGCACCCCGGGAGGGGTGCGACTCATCCTTGAGCTTCTGCAGGCCACCCGAGAAGGTTTCAATTCACGCACCCCGGGAGGGGTGCGACCCTACAGCGGAGTAGTCACTATCTGGGACGATAGTTTCAATTCACGCACCCCGGGAGGGGTGCGACGAAGCTGGGACGTAAACCACGCCGTCGGTGGTGTGTTTCAATTCACGCACCCCGGGAGGGGTGCGACCGTCAAGGTGCTGGCTAACGTGCTGGCGGGGCTGGTTTCAATTCACGCACCCCGGGAGGGGTGCGACTTGGGGTAGTCGTGGAGCGAGCCGTCGGGATAGACGTTTCAATTCACGCACCCCGGGAGGGGTGCGACTTCGCTCCGTGGGTCGATCTGCTCGAGCGTGCGGTTTCAATTCACGCACCCCGGGAGGGGTGCGACTCCCTACTCTTGTCCGTGAGGTTAATCCAGGTGAGTTTCAATTCACGCACCCCGGGAGGGGTGCGACTGATCGTATTGGTGAGTGGCGCACAGGTAAGCAGTTTCAATTCACGCACCCCGGGAGGGGTGCGACAGTTTTTGTGCCATACGATTAATTATTATGTGGTGTTTCAATTCACGCACCCCGGGAGGGGTGCGACTTGTTGCTTGTTGCTCCTATGGTGTGGCCTACGATGTTTCAATTCACGCACCCCGGGAGGGGTGCGACGTAATCGGCAAGGCCTTCATTCCCCGCCAACGTAGTTTCAATTCACGCACCCCGGGAGGGGTGCGACTTTCGGCAGGTATGCTCGTGCCTTGTCTTGTTCGTGTTTCAATTCACGCACCCCGGGAGGGGTGCGACAAAGCTCACTCAGTTGATTTACGACTGCTTCGGTGTTTCAATTCACGCACCCCGGGAGGGGTGCGACCACAAGCTTAATCGTTCGGCTTCTGATAAGTTCGGTTTCAATTCACGCACCCCGGGAGGGGTGCGACTGTATCTGCTTTGAGCATCTCGCCCTCACCAGATAGTTTCAATTCACGCACCCCGGGAGGGGTGCGACACGCCACCGACGGACTTATTGACGTTCCAACTTCGGTTTCAATTCACGCACCCCGGGAGGGGTGCGACTTGGCTTCGCCCTCAATCTTGATGCGCTTGACTTGTTTCAATTCACGCACCCCGGGAGGGGTGCGACCGTCAAAGAGCTTGGCGAAGGTGAACTCTCCGAGGTTTCAATTCACGCACCCCGGGAGGGGTGCGACACGCAAGGTGATTACCCAGCTGGAGAGCATCCAGGGTTTCAATTCACGCACCCCGGGAGGGGTGCGACGAGATGTAGGGGATAGCCTTGCTGAAGAGGTCAAGGTTTCAATTCACGCACCCCGGGAGGGGTGCGACGTAGCCGCTCTGACCGCTGGGATCATCTACCTGTGGTTTCAATTCACGCACCCCGGGAGGGGTGCGACCGCCGTCAGCTGGCGCGTATGCTCCGAGATCGTGTTTCAATTCACGCACCCCGGGAGGGGTGCGACTAGCCTAACCGACGTCGTATGGTAACAATCGCCGTTTCAATTCACGCACCCCGGGAGGGGTGCGACTCCTTGGCGTTGTGCAGGCGGATAGGATCGCTGGAGTTTCAATTCACGCACCCCGGGAGGGGTGCGACAACAGAGAGTCGTCGATAGACTTTGAGGCAAAAGTTTCAATTCACGCACCCCGGGAGGGGTGCGACTAGATCATGGATGCCATCAATCATCCCCAGAGCTGTTTCAATTCACGCACCCCGGGAGGGGTGCGACATGGTTGCGCCTCCGTCTGACTTGGGCAAATAATTGTTTCAATTCACGCACCCCGGGAGGGGTGCGACCTCAGAGGTGCAAATCAACGCACACTATTAGATGACGTTTCAATTCACGCACCCCGGGAGGGGTGCGACACCATATTTAACACAAGCGCGGTAACACTGCAACGTTTCAATTCACGCACCCCGGGAGGGGTGCGACGGACTATGTTTCAACGTGGACTCCCGATGGAAAGGTTTCAATTCACGCACCCCGGGAGGGGTGCGACCTACCGTCAAAGCACTCGTGCACTCAAGGCTGGAGTTTCAATTCACGCACCCCGGGAGGGGTGCGACTCAAGCATCATCGGATTGTCCTTTTCTTCTTCGTTGTTTCAATTCACGCACCCCGGGAGGGGTGCGACAAACACCTTCTTTCGTGTATGTCGACAGAGAGAGTTTCAATTCACGCACCCCGGGAGGGGTGCGACTACCTACGGGTGATTTACTAAGGCAAAGTTCGCTCCGTTTCAATTCACGCACCCCGGGAGGGGTGCGACCTCCATAGCCTTAATTTCATCGCGCATAAAGGGAAGTTTCAATTCACGCACCCCGGGAGGGGTGCGACGTCTGGATATCGACAGCACCAAGCGACCAAGACGTTTCAATTCACGCACCCCGGGAGGGGTGCGACTTTTATGTCGAGCAGCTACACTACTTAGCTGCAGTTTCAATTCACGCACCCCGGGAGGGGTGCGACAGCTCATCCAGCTTCATCTCAGTGTCATTCGCGACGTTTCAATTCACGCACCCCGGGAGGGGTGCGACATAGTAGTACCCATCTGCAAGGTCACTAAGTACGGTTTCAATTCACGCACCCCGGGAGGGGTGCGACAAAATCATTAACGCTAAATCCTTTACACCGAGGGTTTCAATTCACGCACCCCGGGAGGGGTGCGACATCACGGGCATAATGCGGGCACTGCGAACGAAGGTTTCAATTCACGCACCCCGGGAGGGGTGCGACAATCTACAGCGCATGGTATCACTCTTAGAGGAGCGTTTCAATTCACGCACCCCGGGAGGGGTGCGACTTGACGGGACGACCCTCCATGTGCACCCCCCTGGGGTTTCAATTCACGCACCCCGGGAGGGGTGCGACGGGAGAGCTCCAACTGGGAGAGATTACCCCACAGTTTCAATTCACGCACCCCGGGAGGGGTGCGACTTCGTGTGTACGACAACTTCAAGGCTCTTGTCGAGTTTCAATTCACGCACCCCGGGAGGGGTGCGACGGCTACTCACTCCATACAAGGTCAATTTTGAGACGTTTCAATTCACGCACCCCGGGAGGGGTGCGACGATCCATCAGCGAGCCAACCCTGATCATCTGGTGTGGTTTCAATTCACGCACCCCGGGAGGGGTGCGACGACGGGTGCTGCCCCACCTACGTACTGCTCGAGCTGTTTCAATTCACGCACCCCGGGAGGGGTGCGACACCTTCCGCTCTGCCTTTTCGCTGGTCAGCCTGGAGTTTCAATTCACGCACCCCGGGAGGGGTGCGACATGCGCGTTGGCGGTAGCCACCGACGCTACGACAAGTTTCAATTCACGCACCCCGGGAGGGGTGCGACTTCAACACCGAGGGCGGTGAGTTCGTCTTCGCAAAGTTTCAATTCACGCACCCCGGGAGGGGTGCGACGCCCCTCATCCGAGAGGAGATCAAGCGCAGAGGCGTTTCAATTCACGCACCCCGGGAGGGGTGCGACACGAGACAAGCAAGGGCGGTCGACGTGGCCAGCGTTTCAATTCACGCACCCCGGGAGGGGTGCGACACCTTCTTCAAGACCTCATTGGGGACAGGCTTTCGGTTTCAATTCACGCACCCCGGGAGGGGTGCGACTCGGCGGGCTGATCAAGGTACAGGAGCTGACGAAGTTTCAATTCACGCACCCCGGGAGGGGTGCGACAGTTCTCGAGACGCATGAGCGAGGGAGAGCGCTGGTTTCAATTCACGCACCCCGGGAGGGGTGCGACCTCCTTGCGGTCAATATCCTGCCCACCGAAGATGTTTCAATTCACGCACCCCGGGAGGGGTGCGACATTATTGGTCCTCCAACCCGTGATATATAGCCCCGTTTCAATTCACGCACCCCGGGAGGGGGGCGACCGAGAGCAGAGGATACAGCCTAACCGAAACAATCGTTTCAATTCACGCACCCCGGGAGGGGTGCGACCAGCACCCATAACTCCAGCTTCTCGCTATATGCGTTTCAATTCACGCACCCCGGGAGGGGTGCGACCGTGGCACTGGGCGCAGGCCTGCGGTGGTGCCATAGTTTCAATTCACGCACCCCGGGAGGGGTGCGACCGTTGAGCGTCGCATTCACCCGCTCGGCAAATACGTTTCAATTCACGCACCCCGGGAGGGGTGCGACAAGCAACTCTGGCTGGATGGCGACAAGGAGATTCTTGTTTCAATTCACGCACCCCGGGAGGGGTGCGACTATAAGGGGCTCATCACGGATAATCACCCCTACTATCCAGTTTCAATTCACGCACCCCGGGAGGGGTGCGACGAGCCAACAGCGTGGAGGGAGGTGCTGCGCATCATGTTTCAATTCACGCACCCCGGGAGGGGTGCGACCCACGCAGGAGGAGACAAGGGGGGAGAGGCAGCAGAGTTTCAATTCACGCACCCCGGGAGGGGTGCGACCACTGCCTTACCCTGCGGACGGTCCCGACTCTATCGTTTCAATTCACGCACCCCGGGAGGGGTGCGACCCTAAGGCTCAGGAGACGGCAGTGTATGCAACCGTTTCAATTCACGCACCCCGGGAGGGGTGCGACTGTTGTCGGGACAGTGCGATTCTTCGAGCGTTGGTTTCAATTCACGCACCCCGGGAGGGGTGCGACCAGATCACCTTATATTCCGTCCCAATGGTCTTGCGTTTCAATTCACGCACCCCGGGAGGGGTGCGACGTCCTTAAGAGCGTAGATAACCGCACCACCGAGCAGTTTCAATTCACGCACCCCGGGAGGGGTGCGACCTACAGCCTTTGACGTGCTGAAGAAGGTGCAAGAGGTTTCAATTCACGCACCCCGGGAGGGGTGCGACTAATGCTGTTAGACTGACTTCTTCGACAGGAAGACGTTTCAATTCACGCACCCCGGGAGGGGTGCGACCTCAATAAGCTCGCAACGGCCATAGCCAAGCTCGAGTTTCAATTCACGCACCCCGGGAGGGGTGCGACGAGGCTGTAAACCAAGGTCTTGGAACTCAGGATGGTTTCAATTCACGCACCCCGGGAGGGGTGCGACGGGTACGCAATAGTCTACCTTGGGGAGAGCGGTCGTTTCAATTCACGCACCCCGGGAGGGGTGCGACCCAAACTCTGGGGCTTCCCAGTCCGCCAGAGCCTTGTTTCAATTCACGCACCCCGGGAGGGGTGCGACAGTATGGTGCAAAGTTGCCTATTATGGGGCGGATAAACAAGCGTAATCTGCGACTGGCGGTGTTGCTCTGAGGGTTGAGGCTACGCTTATTGCTTTGGTCTTGTCTATGTGCTTGATAATCAGTGCCTGCGGATGATGCTGGAAATAACTGTTCGCTTGGGGTTCGCTGGAGGCTTGCGTGGATGTGCTTGGGGACTTACGGAGAATGTGAGTTGGGAGAGGTCTGTAGGAGTTTTGGAAGAGGCTTGGGTAGTGGAGACTAGACGATGAGCTCCCCTTCGATCTCGAAGGAGGTGACTTTGCCATAGACGTGGATCTGCCGTTGGTAGTGCTTGTCTAGTTGATAGATCCGAAGACTATCCTCTTGATCATCGATCACGGAGAGGAGTTCATGGCGAAGGTTTACGAGCTGTGCTGGATCGACCAAGCATTCGAAGACTGAGGCTTGGACACGCTGCCCGTAGTTCTTGCAGATGCGCGCTACTTGGCGGAGGCGCTTAGCGCCCGAGGGAGTTGCTGTGGCGACATCGTAGGTGACGAGGATATACATCTTGAGCTTAGACCATTAGGAATACGGGATACTCATCCAAGTCTCCTCGTAAGTGTCTCGCTAGAAGGAGCGCTTGGATATACGGGAGCAGGCCTAGGGGCATCTTCTCCTTGAGAAATGGATGGGTGATCTCATCCTTCTTGCGCTTTTGCCAGAGGCCGATGAGGCACTTGCGAGCATCCTCTTTGAGGAGAAAGCCCTTCTCTCCCTGAGGGATGAAGTCGCTTCGTTCGACCTGCCTTTTGTTGATGATCGATAGGACAAAGCGATCGACTAGGTAGGCACGCATCTCCTCCATGAGATCGAGGGCAAGGCCTGGCCTCCCTGGGCGATCCACGTGAAGGAACCCCACGTAGGCATCCAGCCCCACCGTCTCAAGGGCTGCACGCACATCATGTGTCAGCAAGGTGTAGAAGAACGAGAGTAGGGCATTCACTTCATCCTTGGGGGGATGTTTGCTTCGTCCTGAGAAGGTAAATTCTTTGTTGAGGATTAGGTGTTGGAATAGGCCGAAGTAGATATTCGCAGCATAGCCTTCCACTCCCATGACACCTAGGCGTGAGGTCTGTTCGGTGAGCTTGTGTTGCTGCTGTCTGAGCAGTGCCCGAGCCTCCTCGATCTCGCTCTCTACCTCATGCGGAGGATGGTGGTCTCGACAAAATCGGGCTAAGACACTCCGATGGTTCGCTATCTTCCCTGCGATGAAGATCGAAGCCAGATGCGACGAGAGCACGTCGTCATCTGCCAGACGATATTGCTCCCGTCTCAGGAGCACATTCCCCTTGATCGGCCCTTCGAGCGAACCGATATACTTCCCCGTCGGAGAGAGGAAGGAGAGCTTCACCCCATGCTGTACACAGAGCGACATGGCTCCAGGTGAAGCGCCCATGTAGGAGAAGCAGAGGATGCTCTCGAGGTTGTGAATCGGTACACGTAGCGTCTCTTCGTCGTCGATGCGGACGACGATATTCTCTCCATCCTTGACTAGATAGGCATTGGGGGTAAGGATATAGAGGGTGTTTAGAAGGTGTCTCATCGCTTAGCAAGGGCTGGGGAATTGATTCGATACTCCTAAGGAGAATAGGTTGCCCTCCAAGTACCCCATGCATGCCTCCCTCAAGGGACCCATACATGGGTCGGAGGAGGGACCCATGAATGGGTACCTATTGAGGGGGATGATCTAAGGGGCGGGGAGCAGGAGTCGTGCGCCTTCGGTTGGCTGAAGTTATGCGCCCTAGAGGCTGATGGGGACTTCATGATGCGTGCTCATGATGCCCTTAGTCTAGGGGCTAGTCAAGGAGGTGATAGCGACTGAGGTAATCCGAAGCTCGCTCTCCTTGATTCATCTGAGGCATACAGAGATCTAGTAGGGAGCAGGAGCGACAGCATGCAGCGTAGCGTGGAGGAATGCTTGCCCCGTCTTTGTATAAGCGGTGCATCTCGACAGCCATCTGTAGAGTCTCGGTGCGAAGCTCGGTGTCGAAGGCAACTTCCTCCCGATGCTTCGTCTCACCATAGAAGAGGTATCCTCGGGGGATGTGTATGCCATAGGCTTCCTCGAGACAGATCGCTTCGGCGCAGAGCTGTAGCTTGTCGGCATTCGTTCGCTTAGGTCGTCCCCGCTTGTACTCGATCGGTATAGCCTCCCAGTCTCCCGGGTACTTGGGGTGATGGAAGTGAGCCCCTTGGGACTCCGATGCTGGGTGTAACTCCACAGCATCGGAGTATCCATAGAGGCCAAGTGAGGGGGGAGGCTAAGGGGACGGAGCGGAGGGTGATGACATCGCCTCGCCGACCACTCTCCTCGGGCTGATGCACCTTCTCATGAAGTAGGTGACCTTCGGCCGTCAGGTGATTTTCCTCCCAGAGTTGCTCCACGTGGATGAGGTACCACTGTCTCGGGCAGAAAGCATAGTGCTGGATGCCTGAGAGGGGGAGCATCTCTTCCTCGGTGTACATGGTGCGCTAGATGAGGTCGAGGAGCTCAACTTCCTCGGGGAGCTTGCTCTTGTCGACAGTGATCTTGTAGTCGCTGAAGGAGCGGGTAGGACGGCTGGGGTCCTTAGCCTCTACCTTCACCAGCTCAAAGAGCTTGTGGGCAGGAGTATTGCCTAGGTCATCTTTGTGCTTGAAGACGATGAGTCGACGGGCAGCCATGAGCCCACGGGCGGCAGAGCGGTCGAGGTCGAACATGTTCTTCAGCGCTTCCCACAGCAGGTCTAGATCGTCTTCGCTGAATGTCGTCTCACGAGCCAGCGCCGCAGAGATGAACCCGTGAGCACGATACAGCCCGTAGGGTACGGTAGCCTTGCGACCCATGGTGCGCTCCTTTTCCTTATCCTTTTCATCGGTGACTGCCATGCGGGTGACCGTATGTTCGGAGGCGACAATCGGATCAATGGATCGGGCAAAGGTTAGCTGAACTGCTCCACGCACTTGGCCTGCATTCTTCCCCGTAGTCATCACAGCTCCGAAGGTGCGGATGTCATAGTAGTGCTCGCACATGTACTGGCGTGCCTTGCCCTTATTCTCTGACTCCTTAGTCTTATCCTTGGCATCGAGGTCAAGAGCTACATAAGCTTTGTCAATCTCGCCGTTGAGGACTGCAGCCTCCTTGACGAAGATCTGGCTGAGTGGATCACCTCCCACCTTGGTCTGCACATAATTGCGAACCTTGCGCTTGAGGCAGACATCGGTGACGAGGCCTTGTCCTGTCTCGAAGTCAATGCGAGGGAGGTTCCCTGCATCAGGGTCTCCGTTGGGGTTGCCATCTTGTACGTCGAAGAGATAGATGAAGTCGTACCTGTTTTGGATAGGTTGCTTACTCATGATTGTATGGATATTTGGTTGGGTTAATTTTCTGTTTCTTGTTCTTCTTCGTTAGCTTCGGCTTCTGCCTTCTGATCACGGTAGGCCTTCTGATGATAGTAGCCCACGGCGAAGATGCTCTGCTGGTCAGGGGAGAAGAACTTATCGAAGGTAGCCTGTCCTCCAGGGAGGAGCTCTAGTACCTCCTGTATCTGTCGATCGAAGTAGAAGCCGAGACCTCCATGCTCCTTTTTAATCTTCGATAGGTGGAAGGCTGAGAGCTGGAGGAGACGACCGAAGATAATCCCTGGTGTCGCTGAGGCTGTACGGAAGTAGCGATCCGTGATGTTGGCCTTGACGCCGGGTATCGCTTTCTCTTGGATGCGCTCCAGAAGCGCGAAGAGTCGTCCGGCTAAGTAGGCTGGGTTGGAGTTGGACTTGTCTAGTGCCATAGTTAGCTGTTTTATTTGAGGGTTCTTTCTGTGCTTGCGGTTGATGTATGCCTTGAGTAGAGCTGCTCGGAGCTCCGTGACGGGATACTTGCTGGTATGGTCATGATGGATCCGCTCAAGGCATGCCATCTGGAGAGCTGGAGGATAGGGGAGTCCCTTGATGATGCTCTCAAGTAGCTCTTGCACTACCTGTCTCGGCCACTTAGTGCTATCTGTCGCTGTGTAGATAGCCTTTATGATCCGGTAGATCGGGCGAAGGGGAGGTATCTCTTCATCCAGGAGGCCTTTGAGGCTGACGATATTCATATCATCGAGGTGTGCGAGGGTATTACCGACGATCTCGCTGACTGTACCCTCCATCCAGAGCTTGACACTGACACGCTTGGCGTTGGGGGCCAGTGCTAAGATGTAGAAGCGATCCGAGTGATCCCGATCGATATACGCATTCTTACTGCCCAGTGCTGACCGAAGAGCCTGGATCACCACCTTTGTTTCTTTCTCGGGGTCCCTCTTCTCAGCTGGTTCCTTCTTAGAGGTTGAAGTGGCTTCCTCCTCCTCATCAAAGTCACCATCGAAGGGAAGCCCTGTGAAGGTGGCTTCCTGATAGTTCTTTAGGAGTTCATCGTCCTGTAGGGTATTCCAGAATACGAACGTAGTTTCTCCTATGCGGTAGTTCGTGTTCTTATCCTTTCCGAGGAGCATGTTGAGCCCTGAGATGATGGCATCGGATGCCGTCTGAGAGATTGGGGCATTGAGCCCCTGCTCCTTGCCATAGGAATCATAGCCCGAGAATTTTTGGAAACTGATGAGCGTGGCATTGGCTTGAGCACCGAAGAGACTGATCCCACCATGTAGTCTAGCGATGGTTCCCTGCTCTCCTGTGACTAAGCATCGTCCCTTGTCTTCTCCTTCCTCCTCAGAGCCCCCAGCTTGGTACGACTGGATATCTTCATGGGAGGAGATCAGCTTATTAGGATTACTCTCTGTACTCAGTAGGAATGAGATATTTGCCCCGACCTTTTTCTTGATCTCCAGCAAGATGTCTTCAGGGATGATGTTCGAAAGGTCTTTTACCTCCTCTGCAAATAGATCTGAAGGCTCTTCCTCCTTTTTCTCTTCATACTTCTTGTAGAAGAGTTCTATAGCCTTGAAGCCTTTGTTCTCAGGGAAGAGCTCTCGGAACTTAGCGAGCTCTTGCTTGAAGGCATCATGCTGTTTAGGAGCCATGACCTGCTTCTCTTCACTATCATCCGTGGGGATCCCCAGCACATAGCCAGAGTGATCCCAGAGGATTTGGGAGATTGCATAGCTCTTGGATCCTGAGCGTCCTTTAGGTTTGGCTACGAGGTACTCACGGCCTTGCTTATTCTCTTTATCTCGGGTATCAATCACCCGTCTGAATGTACCATCCTCATCAATGACGATGATGAAGGGAATAGCTTTCCATTCCATACCAGAGGGAGCTACCTTCCCCAGCTCCGCCATCGCTTGGTAGTAGTCGTAGAGTGCTTTGAGTATCATCTGAGTATCTCCTTACTTGATTTGTGGGGAACTTCGATTACGCCATTTATCATCTGGGCATGGAAGAAGAGGGGAGGAGGACACTGGAGATTCTTCTCGAAGTCC